>JGI24021J15306_10013519_pt1 | contig 10142 bp, 5 predicted proteins | sample Ectturendosymbi1_FD_15306 | JGI IMG/M metagenome (IMG submission 15306) | reverse complement strand
CACAGTGACTTGTTACTCATGGGCACCATCTAGCGGTGACCATTTATTTACATGTGGCGCCATCTACCGACCGCCACATCACTTCCCTCTCCATTAAGTTGAAGTTCTATCACTTATCATCCATACTTTAACAAGTTTAGACACCAGAAACGTTTATGCATGCGCATTTCGGTCAGTTGAAAGAACGATGTGCATGCTTTTCAAGCAAACTTCACTTAAACGCAGATGAAAGAAAACGTTCATCGCCCAGCATTGCTTTGAACGGCCTCCGGTGTATTCCTTCGATGACAGTGCTTTCATAACTGAAAGATAGGGTTGATTCTGATTTCCAGCTAATTTTTGTTAATATTTGAATATAATTACAACATCTCTAAATAATCGCCGTTAATTAAATGACAGTGATTAAGACCCAATTCCGTATGTTAAGCTCTGTTCTCAAGACATGTGTTGATGAAGTTTATCATAACGTATTTATTGCATTTCGGATTATGCTAAACTGCCTCGATACTGTTTCCATCGCTGAAAGGAGTTTCAGCAAATTGAAGCTGATCAAAAACCTTCAACAGGCCTCTTATGACAGATAGAAGACTTTCCTTATTAGCCATGTTGTCAATCGAAGCTTTAGGTGCGCGCTCTCTAGTTTTGGATGATGTCATGAAGGCTTTTGCATGCGAAAAGACTCGCTCCAAGCCGTTTTGATAATATAACAATGTGACATTGTTTATGATATTTTCGTGGTTATTGTTTTGTAATATTTTTCAGGTGTGCCACTACAGTATACAGTGATTTCTTTTGTTTTGCTCTATGACCACGGTCCGCCAGTTGAGTAGATCTTCGATAGAAAAATTACAGCGACAACTAAATCCTGACGGATAATAGAGCTGATACAACAACGCTTTAGAAATCTTTTGTTTTACAAATCACCATCAGGTGGAGGGCCTGTAAGCATTTTAGGGGAGCAGAGATGGGCTGCTACGGCTGTGTTCATACCTATTTGTAATTGTATGGTGTGCAGCTCCATATTTAGATAAAATTGTTTGGCATTATTTGCTTCGTAGTTGCTAAATGAATGTGATTTTATCAATAACACGGAGAGATCAATGAACTGCTAAAAAATTGCGTTTTGGACTTACTCCATCTGTTTTGTTGTTTACTCAGGGAGTGCCCAGAATCTACCCCATGCCCCATCATTAAGTCAAGCATTTTGTGCTTAAAAGAAAGTGGAATTAATTTTGGAGTTAATTACCAAAATTCAGGTGCCGCGTGGTGTGTCTTAAATAAATCATAAACCTACCTTACCCACTCACAAGTCACTGATGGGTATCAATTTTAGACAGGATAGGTTACCTGAAATCGTGAAATTCTACTTTAAAGTCATTTACATAATTAAAGTTGATTGCATCACCCGACAACTATCTTCGGTTTTTGTGGAATAACGCGTATGAGTTTTAAGGAACTAATTATTGCATACCCGAACTGCAGCCAATGGACCCCCTTCAGCTACGTTTGCCCCTCTGGCTCAAACCCATAGTTACGCCACTGATGCTGCCAAGCGCATGAATTAAATGAGTCTTTCTTCAACACAGTGATATCGTAAGTTATTTTTTAAACATTGCGATTTTCTATTGTGCAAACACAACTGCATTATATATGCCGGACTGGAAATTTTTGGAAGGGGGTCGTTTGGTTAATTTAGGTTGCAAATGTGGTAGCTGCATGAAAAAAGTTGAAAACCAGTGGACTTGACGCACAAATTCATATTCAAAGCATGATCCCCCCCGTGTGGAATAATCCTTGTCCTTTTTTGTCAACTTGCGATGTTCATTGACATACGTTTTGTTGTCATTCCGCTTTGCCCATTGATTGATCTCTATTAGTCTCACCACACACATAGTTTCTTACGGTCATGTGCGCCTTCCTTTTCAACGTTTACTATATAAAGGCCCTTCCCAGAATCTATCTGTAAGTTCGCACGACCTCTCAAGACCGCATTTCAACTTGCGCATTTACAACCAGCTTGTGTTGCGTCACAGCCACGGCGGTCATACCTGTGGTTTCTTTGCTCTGTAATTAGAGTGAGATAATTGTGTCAGGTTTACTGAAAGTAAATATTCGAGAACGGCCTGTTTTATTGTTGCCCCAGTAGGGCCTATGTGTTTCTACTAATTTAATGCATTTTATTCTCGAGTTTGTTTTCTTTCTCTGGCCTTTCTTTAGTTCCCAACACTGCTTGCAGATTTCAGGATAGAGGATGCATGCAGTTACGTGAAATCTATTTCATATAAACAAATTATTTATTGATTCGAATTCGTCGCCCTTGTGGAGATAGTTACTTGAAAATTCACTAGCACATGTTGTACAACAAGCACTCCTTGAGATACAGTTATCGTTTTGGTATTTTGTTGAATGTGCATTTTGCTGAACTCGTTGCCATGTGAAAAGTTCGTAAGACTGAATTACGAATCATCAACCCGTAGCAAGTTTTGTGAGCCAAGCTTCAAGCTTTCAGACAATATTTGATTGTAACAGTGCGTTTTTATTTGCGAAATTCTTGCTATTTACATTTCAAACGGAATTAATCACGTCTGAATCCAAATGTTTTGTGCAGAAATCTGGAATGTTTAAGGCACCGATTTAAAAAGCATACCAGCACTTATTTCAACAATGACGACAGCAAAGTTGTTGAAATTATTGTTGTCAATGACGAGACTCTCTGTTGAGATCGTTTTTGAACTAAGTGACAGTAGAGTCGAGTCTCAATGAACCTGCTAGCAAAAAACAGAGACGCGCAGCCATCCATGCTCTTAGGTTGCTGATCTTTATTTTCCTCGCATTCTGTGAATGCAATACATGATAACAAACCCGCCGACAGCAAAAAAGTCTTATTTCCATTCCATGGCAGATAATCTCTATTGCTCATCGGAGACAATGTGCAACGCATGTCGTTTCTTGTTCAAAGCAACTTGCTGATGCGCAACCAATGTGGTTCCACTGACTGTGCAATTCCCACTTTAGAATATAAGTCATTTATTTGATGATAGTTGTGCATGTACATGATTCATTATCCATGTTTGCTGCATGAGTCGTAGCGTTTTTGGCATTGCTACGATCCAAAATCTAGTTGCATTAAGCAACATCCCATGTTTTTATGACAGAAAACAATTTCTCACAGCACTATTGTTGAAGTGTAAGCATTCACCTTTTTATAGTGCACCATTTCGGTGTGACCTTTTGCCGCCACAATCATTTCTCAAACGCAGTGATTCCCAAGCTGTGGTACGCAAAGGCCTTCAAGCTTGTACGCAAGTAAACCTAACTTCTGTTTTCTTAAAAAAAACTGAAATCACAGCTTTTAATTATCGGGTTCTGTTTATGAATTCCTGCATTTCGACTTTTTCTATTGGTTTTAACAATGGCCATAATGTTTCTCACCGCGATTTTGTTCATGTTGCTTTTGTGTCAAGTGTAGGATTTCAAACTTTTGATCGAATCGAATGGTATTTGGTTGAATGAGATTTCCTGGAGCAAGGTGGTACGCGGTGACAATACTGGCCCCCAAGCGGTACGCCATCAGAAAACGATTGGGAACAACTGTTCAAACGTTGCTGCAGCGTCTTCACAGTTGACGTAAATCAAATTTCCGCCTTGATCGGTTATTCCCCTCCTCAGGCAAGCAAACAAACAAGCTGAACGTATATGATTGGTCAGCGCCGGATCAAACCGGGCTGCTCCACTTTTTTCGAGGTCACGTGTTGGCCAATTATTTACAGCCTGCTGGCAGTCAGAGCAGATTCGCTGATTGCACCAACTGCCGAGGTCGCTTTGTTGAGAGCTTTTATTCAAAAACGCTGTTTGGCCGAAGGTCAGATCTTAGACGAGTTCAAGAAACGAATAACAAGCTATCTCCTTCATCTAGCCAAACACACCGAAGAGAACTTGTGCTTGAGTTCATGAGCCATTTACCTCCCTGCTGAAAACAACACCAACATCTTTCAATTTTCACTTTTGTTTTCATGTGTTTTTCTCCATTGCAAACTTACATTTCGCAAATGCCGTTCTGGTAAATCCTAAAAAGTTAAACAAAGCAAACTCTTGTGGGCGGAATAGGGCATGCAGCATAAGCTTTGCACACAAAATGTGACTGTAATTCTTACATGGCGTGCATTCTCTAAAAGCACAAAGAGACAACCGAGGCGTAGGGGTGAAATTGTATCTCAAACGTTTTTATTATTTCGAAATGATGCTTTGTTCCAGTTGTACATGAATGAGGAACAGGTGAATATTGTACTGTAATTATTAAGAAAAACTGTCAGGAAGGTTGATTTGGTGATTGTCGTAAAAGGAAACTGTAAAATGTTTATGTTCAAAGGGACCGTTCCGTTCACAAATGACGTAACGCAGAGCCGTATCAGCCGCACTCCATACCCCAATTGGGGGGGCCCGCGCTGACACAGGGGCCCAAAAATTCAGTCCCGTTACCACTTAGCCCCCTACAGAAAGCTTCGAATTACCAAATTGAAACATGAATCACCAAAGAAATTCGTGAAGTTGGGGGCCTTTTGAAAGAAACGTGCTTATGCAATATACAGTTATTTTGGGCCCATTTGAAAGCAAGGCATTTTCACATTTCAACTACTGTTAGGGTCCCCTTTGAAAGCAAAGTAGCCTACTTGTACATTAGAGTTGTTGTTGGGCCTCATTGAAAGCAAGGTACTTTACACATTACTATTGCTCTTGGGGGCCCCATTGAAAGCGTAGTGAGCCTACTTACACATTACCTTTGCCATGGTGGTCCCTTTGAAACCTGCGTATTTACACATTGCAGTTGCTGTTGGGGGCACCTTTGAAGGTAAAATACCGAATTATGATGCGGTTCGGAAAATATTATATGAGCTGATAATAAATAATTCATCAAAAATGAGGAATATTTACGCACGAAATTCTTTGCGGGGGACCCCTTAAAAGGGGGGCCCGAGGCAAGTGCCTCGCTTGCCTTCCCTTAAACGCACCACTGTATATATGCCCTGACAATGAGCTTATATGAGAATATGAAACCGATTGAACACGTTCTGCTTCATCTGATATGCGTACTTTCTCACCTGATGTGTGCATGTAAACACTGTTATATAAAGTTACCTTTATATTATTGAACAGATTGAAGTTGCTGATTAATTTATCACTTCAAAAAACACAGATCTCACGCAATTTTTCATTATTAAACCTAGACACCAAGGTGGACTAAAAAAAGCATCTGGTTGGAAAAAACCCTCAGTGGGAGCCCTGGTCACATACGGCAAAACCCCTACTACCGTACCTGGAAGTGAACATTTGAAAATTTATTGCGCAATAATAACTAAGAGTAGAACGATCCGCTAGCACGTTTCGCAACCTGCCTATGCAAGCAAAGGATCGGACCTGAGCGAGCTGCGTAGTTGAGCTAAGCGTTACGGAAACCTCGCGGTCACAACTTTGCCCAGATTGGCCTCGCGTTGATTTATCCGTCCCTGTCGAGAATTTGGTCGAAAAAATGTAGTCAAGGAAAAACTTAGCGTCATCTACATTCTACACCTTTCAATAAACTAAAGAAAAAAATGCATGCCGCCCTTGATTGTAAGCCGCACGATATGATGAAAAAAACATTATAAGCCGCGGCTAACAATGGAATAAATACGTTAATGACGAAAGAGAGCGTATTATGTCGTTTATAGTTGACGAAGAGTACGAATGTTTTCGATTAAAAGGTTCATCTTGCAAAACTTATTCAATTTCAGTAAGACCAGGCCGTGGCCCGTCGGAAACTCCTCCCACAGGTTGAGAAACCCTGCACTAAAGTATGTACATGGCAGCAGCGATTAGTCAGTATGTTAAGCAAAGAGCGTTAATGATCTGGAGATGTTTTGTATTGGGAAACCAAATCATTTGTTACATTCGTTTCACTCAAAAGACATCCTGCACGATTCTTCGCGCAAACTTCTCATCTCCGCAGATATTTCGGCCAAGTTTGTAATGTCAAAGCAGGCGAGTAGTGGTCAACGAATCCGCTCTTCATCTTGAAAACCCATCTTGAAAAAGTTTTCCGTGGACTGTAAAATTTCTCCACCACTTTAAGATATGTTTTGGGAAGTATTTATTGCGAAATTTTCTTTGAATCACAAAACGTTTGAATGCTGCTGAAACGCTGCCTTTTTCTCATGTCTTGACACAGGGTTGCGGAGTCGGAGGTAAAATATCCAACTCCGACCTTTCCTGAATTTCCGAACCGACACCTTAACACAAAGGGGGTGAAATTTGACTGTTAAAATCAATGGAAATCGTGGTGCGCAGCAAGAAATATCTGTTTCAACAAACGTTTCAATAGAAATTGTAGCATTTCAACAGGAATTCCCAATTTATGAGTGTGATGCAAAAAATGATCCAGTTGGACTTTCGGAGTCGGAGTCGGACAAAAAATCCGACTTGTTAGGAAAGTTGTTAGGAATCCGACTCCGAACTCTACCCAAAAACCTCCGACTCTTTACAAATCTGACTCCGGCTCTGGCTCCGACTCCGCAACCCTGTCTTGACAAACGATCCACAGAGCTATGAGTAGCTTTTCATCAAAAATAATCTTATCAGATTCGGGTTCCAACTTGTATTTCAGAATGTTTCGTGTTTCAGAGAAAAGAAGACGCGGATTGGCGAAATGTCCGCGAGGTCAAGAAATTGGCCGACCCTAATAATAATAATAATTTATTACAGACTCGTGGTCCATATCACAGACGCAATCGTACGACACAAGCTCGAGCACAAAAATGTTTAGCCATGACGCATTACAGAATATGTGTTTGCACACGACCCACGCTGATGGCAGCAAAACACTTTAACAACGCTGCAATTGTAGCGTCATTCACCCATGATAATGCAGGGATCCAGTAGCGTGAGACTGAGAGAAATGAAGGCCTTCTAACATCAAAACGGAGGTAAGCAGATAACAGAGAAGGAAAAGTGAAAGATAAGTCAGATGGGAGGGCACATTAGCGCACAGAGGCATGCAAACTGTTCCGATCAAGGTTTCAAATGCTTTGCAACGCATTTACCATGAGATCGACATCCAATTAAATTTCCGGAATTGTAAAGCAGGATTTAGCAATTAGCGTTTCACCATTTCTATTTCTTACTTTTTGTATGCTTGGTTTGTACACGATGCACACAGGATTCATTTTTGCTACACAAAAGCAGTACTGGTGAGATGCAAACACCGAAACAATGCGCCAACAACTACTGCAGTTGGTCTCCATCATACAGGAGTGTTGAATAATTGAGGAAAAATGAAGATTTGTAAAAAGCATCAGACATTTGAAGCGAACGGATAAAAAAGTTAGATGAAGATGCGCATCACATAAAAAATCAATACAAATTGTTTCTAAGCAGGGCATCAAAGGTCCTGACACAATGGGTAACCTGGTGTGGGCGAACACTTACATTTCTGAGTTTGTGATGCATGATTCGGTAGGTATTATTATACGCAGTAGGTACAGTCCCTTCGCCGCCGCGGGGGCTTGGTGCGCTTTGCCCCCCCCAAACAAAGCTCCAAGTCCCCCAAATTGAAACATGAAACACTATAAATTAGTAGAATTTTTGTCAAATTTGAATGTCAAGACCCCCTGCACGAACGTAAACCACTCTGTTGACGACTTTCTGGCGACGGTTCTGAGTAGGTAAGCAAGCACTAAAAAGGAACGAAAAGAAAGACAGTGAATGAGCATAATCAACGCAAAGAAAGAGAGAAAAGGAAGAAAAAACCAAAAGGAAAACAAAAAAACACAAGAATTACAAAGACAATACCGTATAATAGTCAGCAAGAATTGAAATAACAAAAAAAATAAAGGCGCATAACCAGAGCCGGATTAACCATTGGGCAAACCGGGCAAATGCCTGGGGCCTCGCGCATTTGGGGGCCTCGCGCTTGAATATCAAAAAACTCCTTTACTGGTTTTTCATATTTTTAGGCTGTTCACCACGCGTCAAAATTGTAGAGATTTTTTATTACTGCATTTGGTATATGCAGTACGTCAGGGAAACTGATAACTTTGGCATTTATCGTTTTTGAGTGACTTGAAAGAACTGAACCAAATAGCACCGTGCTTTATGGTCCAAGAATTAGATCGAAATCAGTGCATCCCATGGACGTCCGCAGAAATTTTTCCAGGGTGGGACAACGTCCAAATTTTGCTGATCCTTTACAGGTTTTTGACGATGCCATGCAAATGGACGTTCACAAAACGTTTTACTCTTTCTTCCACATTTGTCTGTGTTGGTTGAACCTCAATTCTTAATCGTTTGTTTGAAATGTTTTCTGCACTTCGGCTATCACAAACGCTTTTCTTTTCATAAATTACCTAATATCCGTTTTTTCAAGCACTTTCTACAAATAAGTCATAATTTAAGAATAATTAAGGTCCACAACAATACGAGTGGTGAAAAGACACTCTCACAAAACTGCACTTAAACGCACTAGAGTTACTTTACGGTTTCGAGGAATCAGTCGACTGCCATCTGCTTTCATCTTTTTGCGACGATTCACACTTGCACATATCTCTATTCAAGTATGTACTTTCCACGATGGGTGTTAGTAAGGAATCGATCCGAAAATTTTTATGGGTGAAAGCAAGGAATCGATCAGCAAAATTTCTCACAAAACTGTTTCAAGCAATGAGAAATAGAAATATATGTTGACAAGACTATCGGACAACTTACTAAAGTTAGAACACCACGCAGGCTTAAAAAACTGAGCAGCTGAATTACGCAAACTCGCGGCAGCAAATATAACTTTGCACTTAGTGCTCACTAAGAAGTCAGAACTAAACCTTAACGATAAAGACGTGTTCCCACCAGCATATATGAGCGGACTGTCATATTTTGCGATCCAGATCCAGTCCTAATTTTCAAAACTCAGTCCAAGTCCAATCACAGCCCCAAAATTTTTTCAACTGTAAAATCCAAGTCCAAAAAATTTGAAAAAGGTCAGGAGCCCTGACCCCCCCATTCAAAATCTGCCCCCCCATTTCATGTTTGGTCCCCCGGTTGCTGAATATATCCAATATTGTATTTAAAAAATGTTGCCCCCCGTTGTGGTTTTTGGTGCCCCTGCTGCGAAATCCTGGCGACGGGTCTGAATAAAACAAAATATTTATGTTACGAACAAAAAAATATGAGTGTCCTTATTTGATTTGAAACGACAATCGAATACTGATTTAATTGTAGTTCCTCTTTGAACTTTTCTTCTGCAACGCAAACACAAACATTTGGAAGACCTTTTTCTTACTCAAGACGTTTTTTATAACGCTGGTAACATACTCCGTTGATGATATGTCTCAATAATTGTAGGAGTACATTTGTTATTACACTAGGAAATTTTGTGCAATCTTGAACTGTAGCGGGATCTAAAATCTCACAAAATATATTCCTAATGCCTTATTCCTCTAATTGAAATTTATTTTTTAATTTGTATGCATAGGGAAACATCGAAATTTAAACAATCAGTCCTAACCCTTGTTTCGCCTGTTTCTTCAGTTGGCATTACAGACAATAAAATAATATATGTAACCCCGACAATGGTCTTATACGAGGACATGAAACCGATTGAACACGTTCTGCTTCATCTGATATGCGCACTTTCTCTCCGGATGCGCTCATGCAAACACTGTAATATACAGTAAAGTTATCTTTATATTGTTGAACACACTGAAATTGTTGATGAATTTATCACTTCAAAAAACACAGATTTCTCGAGACTTTTGATAATTAAACCTAGACACCCAGGTCGACTATAGAAGCAGATCTGGGTGGAAAAACCTCGCAGTGGGATCTCTATGGTCACATGCAGAAAAACGCCCACTTCCGCAACTCGAAGTGAACATTTGAGGATTTATTGCCGTGTTATTGTTACGCAACAAAGACCCACAGTAGAACAACCCACTCGCTAGTTTCGCAACCTTCCTCTGCAGTCAAAGGAGCGGACAAGAGCGAACTGCAATCTCATCACTGCATGTTTGAACAAATTAAGTGGGTTAACCACAGTGCCGTGGCAAGGGTAAGTGAGGCCCCCCCCGAAATTTCACGTGGGGCCCCCCATACGCTATTGGCCTATTATTATGAATTGC
>JGI24021J15306_10013518_pt1 | contig 10142 bp, 6 predicted proteins | sample Ectturendosymbi1_FD_15306 | JGI IMG/M metagenome (IMG submission 15306) | reverse complement strand
AACAAACATTCCTCAAAATGCGCAAATGAATTTCGGTTCTTTTGTCGTACAATTCCAATCGTATTCGCTAGGAAGTTCTATCGCAACGACTAATTCTGAAACCATGCAAGTTTGTTGTATCTAAGTGAAAGCAGGGTAGTATGAAGTGTTTAGATAACGAAGAGAAAAGTGAATGCTCCCAAGTGGTTAAGCTAAAACTTAAACTAATTTGTTTTACTTTCTTGGTTGGGAGTTTGTTGATTTTGACCTGTATAAGAGCTTAGTTGTAACATGTTCATTTGGTCATCTATGGAAAAATATAGCAACACATGTACGTTCAACATAGCTGAAGCTTGACAGCGTTCAACCATAAAAAGGTGTTTCAATGAAGTCATTTGAGAAAGTATGCCCGAGCGAGTTTATCAACCGCGTTGCGCAATATGAGCACATGCTCACCGGTAGAATGCATACATTTTTCAATTTTACTTGTTTACTGATATCGTTTACAAGGTATTTCCTTCAAAAATTGATTATTTATCAACCTTCTGTAATAATTATGATTGTGTTTTTTTTAGATGATAACTTTTCTCTGTAAAATTACAAGACTAGCTTCTGCTTGATCGTATTTTACTTAAGTGAGAGATGAACGTGCATTTACATCGATTTGAAACAAGCTTCCGTATTCCTGGAAAGTGCAAGTAGGGTTTATGAATTCATCTTAAACGAATTATCACTTTAAGTAACTAATATAGCTGAAGGTCGGAGTCGGATAATTGAAATTGCCAGGAGTCGGAGGACGGGATTTCCCTTTCCACAGCCCTGGTCTTTAGTGAGTGGAATGTTTTTTGTGCTTTCTAGTGAATGAAACGCAGTCTATTCTTTCTAAAATTGAACGATATAATTATATCATTCTCAATTACAAAAACTAAAATTACAATCAGTTTAAAGCTGTAGTTTTTCTCAAAATAAGAGTTTTGGACTAAGGATGCACAGTGTTGTCAAACATGAAAGCAATTTCCTATAAAAAATTTTTCCAATTGATTCACTTGTTTGTCACCTCAGAAGAGACTAGTTACTTGCAACAGTTATGTATGTTATTGTGTTGTTGCTATGCTTTGGTATGTAAGTTGACATTTACAGTACTTTAGAGATAAAACCAAGCTGGTGTGAAGGACAAACTTGTACATATAATAAAAAATTTTTACCAAACAGGTTCAGAAAGTTTTTATAGTAAAAATTTTCTTAATTGCATATAATTGGACATTGTTCACAAATTCGTTTCTCAGAGCTTTGGTAGTGGCCAAAGCCAATGACTCCAAAAATTCGTGAAACAACTCCGTGGTATAGTATGTAGAACATAAAAAGCAAACAGTCTGCTAAAAACATTTTGAGTGTAGTGCACTATTCAGCGGTGTTGGTACCTGGTTGGCAGCATCAGTACCACCGGCGTCGACTGGTCAGCGGCATCAGTACCACTAGCGTAGGGTTGTACCACCAGCATAGGGGTTGGTTTAGAAATCAACTGTTCATGCACCCACCTCTAGCATAGGGAGTGGATGCAGAAAGCAGCCATTTGTACCTTCAGCGTAGGGATGCCTTCAGAAAGCAACAGTTTATACCTCCTGTGTAGAGAGTTAATTTAGAAAGCAACTGTTTGTACCTCCAGCATAGGGATGCCTATTTAAGGCTACTGTTTGTACCTCCACCAGCATAGGGTTTTAGTTAGAAAGCAACTCTTTGTACACTGTTTGTACCTCCAGCATAGGGAGTTGATTTATAAAACAGGACTGGCCTTGAGCAGAAGCAAACGACCAGTCCTGTCGCCATGCTGCAAGACACCTGAACAATGAATGAACTTGACTTGTGTGCAGTGAGTGTCAATGGCAAATAACTTGTTATTGCTAAAAATATATCAGTTATTAATCAGAATTAAGCTGCTGACATCATGCCCATGCTGGTGGTACAAACAGTTGCTTTCTAAATCAACTCTCTACGCTGGAGGTACGAACAATTGCTTTTTCGAGACATCCCTACGCTGGAGGTGCAGACGGTTGCTTTCTGAATCACCCCCCTATGTTGGAGGTACAAACAGTTGCTTTCTATATCAACTCCCTAATCTGCAGGAGGTACGAACAGTATCAGTTGCTTTCTTAAGCTATCCCTACGCTGCAGGTACATAGGGTTGCTTTCACGGAGCTCCGCCTTTTACAGGGTTGGGTACCGTGAATGATCTTGCTAAAGGAGCGCCATGGCAAGTTACTTAGTGGTTGTGGGTTGAACATCCAATGAATCTGAATAATGTTATCACACGATTCATTCAAGTGAACCAAATGTGCAATAAGGATTAAATGTTTTATATTGCCTATGCACACAGAAATATCAATGTCACTCAATAAAACTGATTCTTACATTTAAATCACTCAGCTAAGGTTGGTAAATTCCTTTTCTTTCGTCAATGTTATGTCTGCTACATCAATTATTATTCTGCGTTATGCCACAATGCAAAACAATTCTATCTTCTGTTGTTTAGAAGCATGCATTAGACTAGGCAACTGGAACCAAAACATACAGTGCTCAAAAACAAGATATGCTACAAAAATATAAGGCAGTGTCTATTAAGTATTTTGCCGCCAAAATGGCAGCAGCAAATAGCTTGGTAGAAAGGAAGTAATTCTGTAAGTAAAAGATAAACCTACAACCTAACCCTAACCTAACCTTCACCCTAACCCCAACCAGGACAGCGTTTTCCTGACAAAATAACTTTTTTCTTGGTATTGAGGTCATGTCACGAGACCTAATCTTCGACTGCCAGTATAATAGCTCCAGCCAATCTGTTGCTATATGATATTGACGGTAAATAAGACACACACTACCTTAACACAAATGCGAAGATGTGTTTCAAACCCTTCATTCAAAGAAATAGTATGACTTCTAGGAAGAAATTTTACTTTTGACTATTATTCACATTTGACTTTTGAAAAATAACGGAAAACTTCTGACTTCTTATCTTTTGCACTCATAACAAGTAGTAGGGATGAATCACAAGGTACAGCACATTTTAACCTGCAAAGCTTAGGAGAAAATACCACTGGTCAGTGGTTACCAGTGTTTCCACCTTGGTTACCCCTAAATAAACCAGATGAGCCTGAAAAAAAGACCATAGGATAACAAACTAAACTGAAGCACAAATAAACACTCAAAAAAGGAAAGCATAATGACGAAAGTACACCAATTTGAAAATAGTCACAATTATCTTCATTAACACAACTTTCAGCTGTATTCATTTGATTGCATACCAAACTTTGGAAAAAGTTGCACATTGCAAAATCATTCATTTATTTTCAGAAGCACCTTTTCAGCCTTCTGTGCCATGACTCCGAGTCTGTGTGTATACGGTGTAAGCTCTGTACTGTAGTGTAATCCCATTCCCCCTCTTAATTTGCTAATTGGACACGCCAAATTTTTCAGCATGAATCTGTTCTTGGTGTGGCAAGATAGGCTCTCTTTCAATCACCTATACTTTAAGACGCTGTTTGCTGCATACCTGGACTAGGGCTAGCTAGTGTAGGCCTACTGTGATCTGTAGTCTGGACTAGCTAGCTAGAGCACTCTAGCTCTTTCAATGTGGTCTCTGGTCTGTAGTCTACACCAAGTCTTGCAGTCTTCACGCCTATTCTGTAGGACGTGAGCTTGCATTGACTGGTTGTTAGATGATACCAGACCAGATGGCCTTTTTCTTTCTTAGACATGATGTGCAAAAGTGTTGTTTTGTGACATTGACATGTTAGACTGAATTTTCAGTCTGTCATTTCAGTATAAATGACATATTTTAAGCCAGTGTATTGTTTCAAATGCTGTTTTGGTGTTTAGATTAACATTGCTCTGTAGTGGATTTGGTTAAGATGCAACAATGGGTAAGATTAATAAATGAAACTATGAATGTGAACTCGCGGATAGTGTTAAAATCTAAGCATTTGTTACGAAAGAAATCGGCTAATGAAAAGCTTGGTGTGGCAATAGAACTGTGGCCAGGAAGTTTATGGAGGGTCTTTCCATTTGTGGAGTGGGGTGGGGCTTTATACAGGGGGGCTTTACATTTCTGCAGTGGGGCTGGACATTGGGAAATTTGAACAAGCACTTTTATAATGCTTCATATTTAAATTGGAGGGCTTGGAGCATTGTCTCAGAGGGGCTAAGCCCACCAAAGCCCCCACNCCGTGGCGACAAGACTGTGTGGCAAAACTCCAGCTTGGTTTTCAATGCAATTGACTCATAAAAGTTCTTAGGTTATACGATATGTCAAACTTTCTGTTTATAAGCATGACAAGGCCCAAAGTGGCACAATGCATTCAGGTAGTGCCTATCTGCTTCATGAGGCAAAACCTGTGCTGGGACTATTTTGCGTTCATTTTTATACAATTGGTTGAAGTGGTCTTGTGACAATTACAATACGCAGAGACAATTGGTTAGGGTTTAAGAGTTCATGGTTCAGCGTTTAGAATTAGGGCTTAGCCTGCAGTTTACTTAATGCAAACAAGAAGCTGCTAACTGCTTGCTAGACCCGAAACCATCACAAGCATCATCCATGCATGGGACTGAGCTGTTACATATGTCACGTGACTACTTCAACAAATTGTATTCAGCTAAAACAACATAGCTCTAGCAGTTATTCTGCCTCACAAGGCAAAATAGCCTCAAGATAAAATAGACACAGCAAAAAATGTGTGTGTTGTGCATCACAATACACTTTCGGATACTTTTCGGATACGGATAGTGTGATTTCAACCAAAACAGGATTCGGATCACATACGGATATCATTTTTCAAAAACAGGATAGGATCGGATAGTAAAAATCCACTATCCGATAATCTCTGCTGTGCTGACAGTGTTCCCTTTAAGATTTTTTAAAGTCGACTGGTCTCCAAAAAATGCCGTCAAGAAGACTAACAGAAACTTCGGCGCCCTTTGCAAATTTTTCTAAAATGCGTCCATTTTCAATAAAAATATTTTTCATCAACAATTTTTGGTGAATGACCAAAAAAAGAAAAAATGGTCGTCACTTTTTCCAACATGTACACAAGGAACATTTTCTGATCAACAAACAAAAAAACACACGGAATCAGAGATTAACATTGGACTGGACTTGGATTGGACTGGATCCGGACTATAGCAAATTCTGTTGAGTTTGGATTGGATTATTACTCTCTTCCACATTTAAGATCAGGAACGGATTTGGACTGAGTCAATGGAAAACAAATGGGGCATTTTAGTTGGGAAAAGGCTGCATTTTTCAAATTTTTGGACTTCATTTGGACTTGTACTTTACATTTGAAAAAGCTTTTGGAATGTGGTTGGATTTGGAATGAGTTTTAAAAAATCAGGACCGGATCTGGATCGGACAATATGACAGTCCGCTAATCTCTGCACGGAACATCGCAAAGCAATTAATGAAGTGAGCTGTATGCAAACGTCCTAGCCAATAGTGAACCGTTTCTCTCAGACAGGGGATGCCCTGCATACGAGCCTGACTGCCTGTTCTTGTCTTTGTTGTGCATTGCTTACTGCCGCACTAAACCGGTGGTTTTCAACCTTTTTTCTACAGCAACCCGCTCTAACCCAATAACCCCCGTTTCAATCTCGAATAAAGCAAATGTAATACAGTGGTGTGCACAAAATATCTACCGGTGACCCCTCCAAAAACAGTTCACGCCCCCTCTGTGGGTTGCGTACCCAAGGTGAAAATCACTGCACTACACCAACAGTAGAATACAATTGAATCAGACTGATGATACTGCACAAATTATTTACTTTAACTTTGTCAAAACGTATAACTCAAAAATATTGACATATTACTATTTAACCCAAATTGAAGACTCTGTCAGGTACTGTACCATTCCGGGTCAGAGCAAACCTGACAATAATGATGGTTAAGGGGTCATTACACTCTCCCCTACTCAAATCGACAAACTGCGCCGTAAGCCCATCATCGGCTGTAATTTAAACATGTCCTGCACTGAAACGATTAAATGGTTTGGTATGGTTTAATCATGCATTTTTGAGACTCAAATCACGAAATAACACGAGTGCAGCAATTGGAAATGCAATAACATCAAAGATCACTAGTTGATTACATGGTGATGAAAAAATGTAAAAAATAAGAAATTTCATGTTTCGCGGCTCAGAAATCGTGTTCTAACATATTGAATCACAAAGGGTTGGCGAAAGACCACCTGGGTTAAGTTCTCAGCCAGCCCTGCTGCTACCACAAAGCAGATTTTGATTGAAGACGTTTTACAAGAAGTAATAAAATTAATAAAAAGCATCAAATCAACGTCAGGTAAAATAAGCATAAAAACAGCAACAACAAACAGTGGGGAAAAGCATGCCTATGTACAGGGGATGGGGTGAGTAACTATAGAGGTAGATAGGAGGGAAAACAGTGGCATCAGCGTAATATTGCAGAAAGTTTAATTTCAAACAAAAAAGGTTGCCACAAAGCACAATGACAACCGCGTAATCGACACTACCCTGTGTATACAGACTCACCTGAATCTGAAACATCATGAATCAAATCTAATACACAACGATGAAATAAAATGTTCTTCTGGATCAAAATCTTCGTTTTCGGCTGAGGTGCGTTTGAATGCGCGACGGTTCTTGGAAGAAACCCAGTGTTTGTAGGAAAGCTGCATGTCCTTTATATCGCTCTTTTGTCCGTTGTTTACATTCTAAAACTCCATAAGCTTGTCAGCTTTTCAACTGGCTGTTTTTTGCTGCTACAGTGCATCAATTGATCCACTTTCCACATTTAATTTGTTCCTAAACGAAACCAGAATTTGATGTATTTACTCGACTGCAGATAGACCGCATCAGCCGCACTCCATACCCCAATTAAGGGGACCACGCTGTCACAGGGTCCCAAAATTCAGTCCCGTCACCACTTAGCCCCCCAGAGAAGGCTTCGACGCCCCAAATTGAAATATGAAGCACTCGAAATCAGTAAAGTTAGTGGGCCCTTTGAAGGAAAAGTGCTTACGCATTACAGTTGCTCTGGGTCCCTTTGAAATCAAGGCATTTACACATTACCACTGCTGTTGGTGGCCCCTTTGAAAGCAAAGCAATTTGCTTATAGGCTACATTACAGTTGCTGTTGGATCCCTTTGAACGCAAGGTAGTTTACACATTAGGCCAACAATTGCAAGAGAATCCGAAGCAAGTGCCTCGCTTGCCTTCCCTTAAACACACCACTGTACAGTATGTAACCCTGACAATGATCTTATACGAGAATATCACTAGAATGACCGGAATTACGAACTACCTAGAACAACCAAACGGCATTTTTGACGCATGTTATAATTTATCCACTTTACTGCATGAAACGAAGCTGAAAACCAACACAAAGACCTGCAAATGATGTCAGAAGTCATTTTTTATTTCTTTCACAATTACTTAACACATCTTAGACAAACTTTTGTGTAACATTTTCTGCAGATTGCTTCTTTACAGGTGCAACGTATCAGTGTCGTTCTGTTGCGGCATTTGGAAGTAGAGTATGTCCTTCGCTTTTTTTGTGGGAGGTTCCTGTTCCCTTTCAGCTAGTTCATCACTTTGGTTGTTTCGTGATGTTCCACAAAGCTCTTCAGCTACGCGTTGCATGTACTCACGACGACTACTCTTCGATCTGCTTGTTTCTTTATACAGTACCCAGCTATTGATAATTGCAAGGTCAGTCACACTGTAAAATAACATATGGGCTACAGGCCACCTTACTTCGGCTTGCTGCCTTTGCAGAATATTACGTTGCCATCTGACCAACGACATCCACTTCTGCTTTGGTTTCGTTACAAAACAATACAGTCCTGGTTTCCTGTTAGTGTGATTTCTGAAGAAACCTCTACGTCTGGGTCAGAGATGATCACGGAGCCCGAGTGGAATCCGGCTGGAGTTTGCATTTTAGGCGAAATTTCTGACTTCGCACCAAGTACGCATGCACAGAGTAATATTCTACATACCAAATACGCTGATAAAACTGATTATTAGGGCTGAGGAATTCGTGTTTAGGTAAGTATGTCGGGTTAGGGTTTGGGTGATAAAAATAAAAATAATTGAGGTCACGGACTAAGTCCGAAAATTTTCAACGGCCAAATTTATTCCTGTGCTAGCTTGTTGTGGGTACCCGACATCTTACCAAAATGTTTTAATTTATACAAAACACGTCAAAAAACTAGTTGCCAGACTTTATTTCTCTATTCTGACAAGCAAAATAACTGATGAATAATAACAGGTGAGAAATTTCTCAGAGGTCAGAAATTTCGCTTGACACCGGAACAGGAGCCTGAGCCGGTGTCTACATTAATGTCTGTGCAGGAGCCAATCAAAGCTTTCAAGTAATCTAGTAAACGTTTTGTAAGGATGCTTGCTGCTGTCAAACAGAATGGAATCAATTGAGAAGTGTTTTCTAACTAGCGTCGACATATCAGAGATGATCGGATAGTGGATTTTTACTATCCAATACTATCCTGTTTTTGAAAAATGATATCCGTATCCGAAAACTATCCAAAAGTGCATTATGATGCACAACATACATTTTTGTGCTTTGTCTATTTTGCCTTCAGCTGTTTCACGACTGGTTGAAGTAGTCACATGACAAGTTTGGAACGCATATCCTGCTTAGTTGAACATGATATCTACAACAGCTCAATCCCATGCATGGATGATGTTTGTCATGGTTTCAGGGCTGGTAAACAGTTAGCAGCTTCTTGTTTGCATTAGGTGAACTGCAGGGCTAAACCCTAGCTCTAAACACTGAACCCCTCAACTTAAAAGTTGACCTTACACCTTGACCATAAGTCCTGATCATAAACCTTAACCATAAACTATCCCAACCAATTATCTCTGCATATTGCACTTGTCACATGACCAGGGTTGTAGTGAGGTGGGAACGATGTTCCCATACATTTTCTTTGGTGTAGGAAAACGTTCCCATACATTTTTGCACTAATAACGGTTCTTGAAGATGTAAGATCTAAATGATTAGGCCTACATTAAAACATGCCTGCGATCTCACAGATGTGCTAGCGACATGCAGATTCACACTGCTAGTCAAAAATCTACAGTGAAATAGGAAGATCCTGTGTAGAAGTTATTGCAGGCAAATGTTCACTTTATTCGAACCATTTGATGTAGCCTTCTTTATTTGGTGTGGGAACGGCGTTCCGGGAACGGCGTTCCCACACCTCTTTTTTAGCACTACACTCTTGCACACGACCACTTCAAAGTCCCAGCACAGTTTTGCCTAATGAAGCAGAATAGACACTACCTGAATGCGTTGTGCCACTTTGGGCCCTTAAACAGAAATTTTGACAAATCTTGCATGCTTGACATTCACGTACCCTAAGTGCTTTTGCGAATCAATTGCGTTAAAAAGCAAACTGAAGCTTTGCCACACAGTCCCGTAGCCACGGGGGTCTTTGATGGGCTTAGCCCCTCCAAAACAAAGCTCCAATCCCCCCGAATTTAAATATGAAGTACTATAAAACAGTGATATTTGTTCAAATTTCAGAATGTCAAGCGCCACTGCACAAATGTAGCCTATAAAAGACTTGTCTGGTGACGGTTCTGTTGTCACACCAAGAGTTTCATTAGCCATTTCCCTGGTAACAATGGTTAGATTTTAATACCATCACTGAGTTCAAATTCATAATTTCATTTATTAATCCTACCCATTATTGCACTAACCAAACCTAAGTACATACCAATCCTAACCTACAAACCAAAACAAATCAGCATTCGAAACAACACACTGGCTTGAAATATGTCATTTATATTGAAATGACTGACTAAAAATTCAGTCTAACTAGTCAGTGTCACAAAACAACAATTTTGCATATCATGTGTAAGAAAGAAAAAAGCTATCTGACCTGGTATCATCCAACAACCAGTCAATGCACTTGCAGGCTCACGTAGAATACTGCGTGAAGTCTGCGAGGCCTGGTGTAGACTACAGTTCACATTAGATTAAATGAGCTAGAGTGCTCTAGCTAGTCTTGACTACAGATCACAGTAGGCCTACACTAGCTACCGTTAGTCCAGGTATAGGTACGCAGCAAACAATGTCCTGAATATATAGGCTACTGAAAGAGTCCTATCCTGCCACATCAGGA
>JGI24021J15306_10013517_pt1 | contig 10142 bp, 3 predicted proteins | sample Ectturendosymbi1_FD_15306 | JGI IMG/M metagenome (IMG submission 15306) | reverse complement strand
AAAAGAAACGATTAGAAAACGTTACCAGCGAAAGCAAATATATTTGCGTTGAACAAAACCGAAAATACTTCTAGGTTTTTCAGTAGCGATTACTAAAACTGACAGACGGTCAAACTTGTAGAGAAATCAGTTGCTGTTGGGGGCCCCCAATACTTAACACAACATAGGAATATAATATAGAGTTGCATTCTTGTATCGCTTCTGAATCACAAAAATTTTTCAAACGAGTATTTTATTTGAAACAAATAAATTTCATCACCGGGGGCCCCCTTGGGGCGGGGATCCCGGGGCAATTGCCCCCGTTGCACCCCCCCTTAATCCGGCCCTGGGTACGCCCGTTGGCGTTAAGCTTTTAACTTTCGGATAATTTGCGCCAACGTATTAATAAAATGTGATCAATTCACAGCTAGAAAACTTTCCTTTCAAAACATAATCATTTTGTAGTTCCATTGCTTTGAGCTGCATATCTTCTGGTATCATCTTTACAACTGAAGCTGGGAGATTTTTTCAGAATAGTTTTCTGTATGGTCGTCATCGCACAGGTCATCAGTATTTTGCAGGGACTTTAAGGTTGGGAATTGTGCAAAATTATTTGCTGCAATCTGCTTTTGCAAAATCAGGAGTTTTCTTTGAAAAGCACAAATAGAGTCATACACCTGTTACCAGTGTATTTTTTCCTTGCATCTTCATGTTGAGGTGATTGGAGTGTTGCGTCTTATCTATCATAAACGCCAATGCTTTCAAGCTATACATTTCAAGCTGTAATTGACACTATCATCTCGTGCTTTCCTGTTATATTTCTTATATCTTTGTGTATGCATGGGCGTCGGAAGGATTTTTTCAGGGGGGGCAATAGTGGATTTTTCTAGGGGTACCCAAAAAGATTTTTCCAGGAGTGGGGCCGAAATTGATAAAATTTCATTCCACCCACTTGAAACCAAGAAACCAACCCTTTTTTGCTAAAAATTTAATAGTAGTAGTAAGTTTATTGGCGATAAGGAAGGTATTGCATGTGCATTTTTATAGTAAACAGTCTGCCAGGATACCGAAAAAATCAGTACGCTTATCAAGTCAGGTGTCCCTAAACAAGCTAACATTAAAGACACATTTCAGTCAATGAAAAGGCCGGTTAATGAAATTAACAGGTAAATGTCAAATTTTAAATTCCAGGGAGGGCCTTGCCCCCCTGCCTCCCCTTCCGACGCCCATGTGTGTATGGTTAGCTCCATAATACCCCCTAACATTGTACTCCTTAGGAACAGTTATCTGCTGTTTACAGATCAAACACGTCGGCTTCCCGTAGGCTTCGATAAAAAGTAAAGATATTTCTACTTTTTCCCACTACTCGGTGTTTATCTTACATTTATAAAATTTTTGGCAGCATGACTAAGGCTCAGAAGCCAAATCAGAGACGTATGTCTCGAAATTTGTGTCGAAATGGTGACAAACAGTCAAAATTACCGACATGCATGAAAGGCTACTTAATTCTGGAGCAAAAGCAATACGACAAATTTCGACTATAATTCGAATGTGCTGTAATAAACACTGTTGTGAAAACTGTTGGTTCCGTTTAAACTTATAGTCACTTCCAGTACAACTGCTAACATTCTTCAAAACTCTATCTGTCTCGAATAAACTGACTTTCTTCTGCGTAGAATCTGTGGTTCACGAAAATCATCATCTATAAAACTGATAACGTTGCTTGCTATCGGACTTCACAGGCATTTCTGGAATGCATGTGTGAACGATCTGTCTGCCCTGTATTCACGTGCCTGCTTTCTGCTGAAATTGCCTCACTTGCTATGATGGCAGTACTTTTATTCAGACGATTGTCACCAAGTTGTAAAACATATAGGATGTTATTGTTGAAAGTTATGCAGCACAACCTACCAGAAAACCTTTAGATGATTATATCCACGTTTACTCTGATGAATAAATTGTTGTGTTTGACCGCAGTTTAATTCAACACATGAAAAATCAGAAAGAACATTTGGCACCGTTTGGCCAGAATCGCTCGCGGGCCACCCGAAGGGTGCTCGTGGCCAACGTTGGAAACCCCTGGTCTAGTGCGTAATACACACTGTTATGGGCTGATGCACTTATAACCACTTTCTTTGTCTCGTGTACGAACTAACTTATGCATTGCCACATTGTGGCTAAAGAATCAATGTTATGGAGTGCATCGATGGTAATTCCATGCCTCGCAGTCGTAAGCCCGGAAAGAACACTGTTTTATTGCCGTCGCATACTTTATAAACATAGGAAACCTTTTGGTGAAATTTTGGGAGTGCATATAAAACTTTTGATAAATACCAAACAAAGATAAACAATCAAGAATTATAAGTCGTTAAGAAAAAGCTACGTAAGTTTCCAAGAAAGCCCTGAATTGTGAGGTAATGAGTCTGATGACATGAGCACTAATGAACACGGCTTCTGGGACAAGGTGCCCTCAATTTTCTTCCAAAGCGAATCGCAACGAGGTCCTCGTTTCACGGGAGACGTCACAGAGAGAGAAAAAGTTCAACTTCTGACAGATGTTACTGGCCGGTAAAATATTGCTTAGACGCTAATGTGCCGACGGCTCTGTTCCTGTGAAACCTCCTCTCATCGATCGTAGGTTGGTGTGGACCTGCTAATGAACAAGTAAGACACCCTTGAGAGTGCTTATTTTTTCTCGTGCTGGGGCATCTAGTTCATTTATGGCTAACGAAGCACCAGGTTACCAAAGAGCACGAGCTTTTGACGGTCTGATCAGGCTTTGCTGGCGTGAGTTAGTTTCAGGGCAACGTTGAAGTCAGAATCCAACAGAGCATACTTTAAGCGCTTCGCCACATTTAATTGAAGGCAACCAGTGATGATAAAAAGCATACAACACGTTTAAAGACATCCGTAATATTTGCCGGAGCTGTTCTGCAACGGAAATTACCAGGAAAATGCAATGATTTCTGCTTGTGGGAAGTATGTCGATGTTGTGATAAGAAAGCATTACATTTACTTGGCATACGTACATGTGATAAGAAAGCGTTATACTTATCTGCAATACTATATTCTAAAGGCTAAAAAGGTCTTGTGGAGCTGGATTAGATAGCTTCGAGTTGAAACAAATCCACCAAATCATTTTTTTATTTCGACAAAGAGCCAGCCATGCACAGCACGGCACGTTGTGTCAATATAACTTACTTTACCAGTGACTAACAGGGTACCTGAGATGATTAATTTTTAAATAATTTTGCAACATTAAATGCGACTTTTTACGCTTGATTTAGTCAGGAAGGGTTAGAAACAACAAATAAATAAATAGTTTCTACGTTTCTATGCGTAGTGAGCACAACGGAAGGTACCAACACTCATTTATGAACACCTTCCAAATAACTTTAGCCCTGTTACAGTAGACAGGATAGAAAATGTACTTACAAGATTTGTTCCCACACTAACCTTTTTAGTTGGTTGCGGCCATGTTCCGATTTTTCGTTAGTTAACTCCGCAAATACAAACTTCAAATCTGCAATGATTTGGACTTCTTGGATTTCGTTTGGTTGAACTTTTCAAATGAATTTACATTTTGTTAACCTGTTCACCGATATGTACAAGTGCAATGAATTGTAAACCTGGTTCTACCACTTTTCGTTCTACAATACTCAAAACATAAATCTACTGGATATGTGAAATGTAAAAAATGTATCTCTTCGCAGCAGGCTTGAAGCACAAAGGATCGCCCCAACATTATTATAGTTAACTCGAGGTGAACTCAAATGCTATCTTTCATTTGATAGGTACCTTTACTTTTTCTTCTCTCTTTCTTAAACATTAACTGTGGATTTTTCTTTATTATCATATTTATCTTTATTCAAATTGTAATACCACTTAATCTTTTGTTCTTCTTTTTACAATCTTTTAAAAATATCTCTCTCAAAACTTCAGCTGTCTTTCTTTATTTCATTCTTTTTTTTCATGGATGCTATGTTTTCTGGAAGCGTGTTTAACCCAAGTCATTGACGTTTGAAGCTTCTTAGCAGAAATGGAGTTCAATTTTCAAATCTTTAGATTTATATATCACTACATGGGGGCAGGGATGTTGTACTAAAAAAAAGAAGTGTGGCAACGCACCCAAAAATTTAGCCAATTTCAACAGAAATCAAATTAACTCATTGTAAATCAGTATTTAACAGAAATCAAATTAACTCATTTAAATCAGTATTTAATGAAGTACTCTCTTTCATTACACTGCAAACGAAAACATGAAAAAAGTGTGGGACCGCCTTTCCCACGCGTTTCCGTCCTACTACAGCAATCAGGATTTTAGAGTTGATTAGGTGGGGCATGGAAGAAAGGTTGAAGAAGGCATCACTGTCTATATACCCTTGCCTCTCCCTAACACTGCTGCATCATGCAGCATCTACTGTGGTAGCATCCAATGTTTAGGTTTAACATAAATTCACAGCAATGATGCACTAACATTGTGTATTTGCTTTCCGAATATCTAGCTTCGAGTACGTTCGAGTACCACGTACAAGGTTTGAACGTTTTATAGCAATTTAACAGAAAAAAGGTTTTATTTTGACAAGGGCTGCATCGCTATGACAACAATACTGTAAAACAGGGTCTCCTTAAACATTTTCGAAGCGCAGTAGAAGCCACAAAAACGTGACAAGCACCAAAAATATTATGACGGTCTTACATTAGATTTAAAACTTCTTAATTCCCTTGAATGGCAGGAACATATGATATGTATTCCTTTTTGTATGTTCGCACCTGGACTTGTGATATAATGAATAACTCCCTCTGAGCGATTAGAAATACTTTGTCTAACCTTGAATTTCTTAAACTGGCTTATGTTGGAGTTGGTAATTGAGGAAGACAATGCAGTGACCTGCTGTACCTCAAGTTAACAAGCAATCCTTAACTCATTTCCTTGAAAAACAATGAGAACTGCTTTTCACCTTGAAGTAACAAGCAAACAAATTTTGAGCATATATTCAAACTATCAAAATGAAGTTTTAAGTGTGAACAAAGCAAACAACCGTGGCAGAACAGTTTTTATCTGAAACAAACTTCTGTCACTGCAAGATTCCGGTGCAAATTATTCGTTTGCATGAAGTATTTTTACGGCAGAGAAACATCGAAAAGTTCTTAGTTGCCCAAAGTTCACTTGCGAGTCTTGCATAACGCAGCCAAAATGTGGAAATAAATACGTCATGCGAGATTCATACCAGCTGTTGTCGTTTTAGGCAGAGGCGCATTAGGCAGCGGCCTGGAATCCCCAGTTTGGGGGTCCCATGTATTTTGAATCGAAAAGGATTACCGCATTCAGAATAAGAAGTTTATTTGGTTACGATGCAGTATATAGCAATGCAAAAGCAAAACACTGCGGATGCGTACTCGCAACTAGGACGCCGAAAAAACCCTGAAGTTGTCTCGTCGAGGCGCCCTAAAAATTTGTAAAAACAAAGACAGTGCCACAATGCACAAATACTGTACATTTTAAGCATCGCAAAAGCAAAAACAACAACAACTGTGCAAAGCACATAATTCACAAAAAGAAAAACACAAGCAAACGAAAATTCATTTGCATCATATTCATGAAGTCACATTTTACTATTAGAAAGCATATAGCCATATATGGTTGGGCAAAAAACTATTCATAGTTAAAGAGACTATCCTTACAATGTTTGCAGAAAGTGACATACGGTAAGATTTTCAGATTCTGTTCGATTTCTTTCCAGAGCGCAATCCCTCTATAAGAAATACTTTTTTTTCCAGAATTTGTGCAGACACATTGCATAAAATAATTTTGGTTGTCAGCGAATCTGGTTTTGCATAAATGAATATTAGAAATATTTTTGAGGAAATTGTCAAAGTTTTTGGGCAGTGCACCATGATGTAGTTTATGCATAAATTTTGCCAATTCAAGCCGATATATATCATTTAATTTTAACACATTAACAATCTTATATAAGGGAGTAACGTGACAACTGTAATTACAAAATCTCATTATTCTTAATATATTATTATGCAAAAGTTCAAAGGTAGCAGGACGGAATTGTTAGCTGTACCCCATGACATAATACAGTATTGTAAGTGACAATAGACAAAGCTACAGTATAACATTTTCAGAACGGCAATAGGAACAAATTTTCGAATTTTAAATAACAAATGCGATGCGCGCGATAATTTAGTTCTCATCAATTGTACATGAGAAGACCAGTTTAAATTACTGACAATTAGGACACCTAGGTATTTGACACACGTTTTTTGACTCAATAAACATCGTTTAAACATATTTGAAAAGATGATGGGATATTCTCGTTATCTGTGTTTCTCAAGGTCTTGCTGGTTAACATGTAAGATGATTTAGAATTGTTTATTGATAATTTATTTAAATGCATCCATCTGTCTACTTTAAGAAGTCCACTGTTAACTGCAAGTTGCAGGTTATTCAAATTTTTACCAGATAAACAAAGGTATGTATCATCAGCATAAAGCACAGTGGTGAATGTTGAACAATTTGGCAAGTCATTTATGTACATAATAAAAAGAAGTGGCCCTAAAACGGATCCTTGTGGGACTCCTCATGAAATGTTTTTTAGACTAGATTTAGTGTTTCTGTTAATAACATACTGCTTTCTATTTAGAAGATAGTTGGAAAACAACTGTAAAGGGGCCCCTGTTATTCCAAAGTAAAACTGCAGTTTTTGGAGTAAAATGTCATGGTTTACAGTATCAAATGCTTTTTGTCGGCATTTGATACTGTAAGCCGCCCTTGACTGTAAACCGCACGAGATCTTGTGAAAATATGAATGCGATCGAGCCGCTCTTGATCGATTGTCATCTGCATGAAATGATCAAAAAATAACATATGCCGCAGCTTACAATCGAATAAATTCAATAATTCAATAAGCAAGTTTAGTTACCTTCATTTTCCGCTTGAGACAGTAGGCTACTTTTGTTGCTTTGTTGTTTCTTATAAGACTTTGCAAGACGTCATTTTATAGGCATTTGCTGTTTAAGGCATGCGGTTGAAAAATCTTAAATTATTTTGTGATGTCACGGTAGCTTTCTTCCTCCAACTTGTTTCGAAGCGAAATATAATTGAAATCACTCCTCTTAAAAGTATTACGCCATTTCTGGGTGGCCACAATTTGGGTGGAAAAATTAGTAAGTGAAATAGCAAAGAAATTTCACGTTGTGCTGGTACAGGGTATTAAAGTTTCGGAGTATCTGTTTTCCTTGATTTTCTGTTCTTGTTATTGGACGAATTTCAATTTAGTTGGACTTCAGTTTTCTCAGTCACGCTCGGGTTCTTGTGGATCTGACCTAAGAAAGTTGTTTGAGGTGGATGGAGCAATGACTGTCGTGGATGAAAAGTTGGGGAAATGTACTAAAAATTAGACTAACCCATTTCGAAATAGATTACCGCATTTAGGCCAATCCACACTGAGGAGTTGCCAGGAGTAGCCGCGCATGATTCTTTGTTTGTTTTATTGCGGCCAGGAGTTGCCGTGCCGAGCCGTGCACGAGCGCAGAATTACCCGACGCAACAAAACAAACAGAATCGTGCGCGACTACTCCTGGTAAGTCCTCAGTGCAGATTGACCTTTAGCCGCCCTTGATTGTAAACCGCACTGTGGTTCACGCGCCTCCGCGTTGTCTGCAACAATATTTGCATTACATCTCCCGAACGTAAGTGTTCGCTCGCATCAACTCACCTATTTCGTCAGAACATTTGATGCCTTCGTTAGAAATAATTTGAATACTTTTGTTAAACGTTGTACATCTTCATCCAACTCTTTACCTGCTCACTTCAAGTGTCTGATGATTTTTACAAATCTGCATTTTCCCACCAGTATGCAACGCTTCTGTACGATGATGACCTAATGAAGTAATTACTGGTGCTTTGTTTCAGTGTTCGGTACTCCTCAATGTCAACTATGACTACCAACTAACACCAACTAATCTGTGAAGCGTTGTTTCTAAGCAATCCTATACCCTTTGTGTTCTTTCAGCTAATATGATATGGACCTTGCCTCTCCGACAAACACGTAAATAAATTAAATTAGACTAAATTTAAATTAGATTACTACATTTTAAATTAGACGACTCCATTTAAATTAGACTGAGTCGGTAAATTAGACCACACTTTACAGATTAGACCTTTCAATTTAATTGGATTGCACTCCATTTCTGGGAAACCTGGCGACACTGACCGATAGTGTAGTTTTCGTTGGGACGACCCGTTACAACGCAAACGAGCAGTGGTGGGCGCACTGGTCATTAGAACGACATCATTATCTTCGCATGAAAGCAGCATGAAGGAAAACAACGCATGAAATTAGCATCAAACATCTTTTCTGCGCAGAAAAGGGCATCTTTGGTCCTTCCACGCTATCGCGAATCAACGGAAAGCTGCAAAGATGACTCAAAAACCAAAAGTATATATTTGTTCTTGAAACCAACCAGAACATTAGGTGGAATGTTGAAAAACACCAAAGATTCCCTTTAACTTTTATGATCGCCAGGGAATTGTCAACAAATGAGACAGCACCAGGAATTTGATAAAAGAAACAGGTTCTAAGAAAACTCAAGTAATGAATGTGGCTAAACAAAGTCATCAGCAGCAATCACGCATAAATACAACGACAAAACAAGCAAATCACCACAACATGAAAGAGGTGCACGAGATCTGAACAAACAATTGTCAGAAAAGGTTTCACAAACAATTAAAAGCTCTAGTTTTTTGTAGACTTTTGAGGAATCAGCCGATTGGGCTCTGCTTTCATCTTTTGCGATGATTCAAACTTGCGCGTATCTCTATTCAAGTAAATTCACTTCACAGGTGATTCTATCTGAATAAGATGTAAAGACTGATGATGCGTAGTTTTACGTGAAATCGATTTGCTATTAAAAATTTGCGATTGATTCCTGCTTGTTTCACCTGCGGAGTGAAGTTACCTGAAGATATCATAAAAACGCAAAGTTAGTCAACAACTGTCAGGGCAATAGCTGCTGGTGACAGCAACTTTAGAGTTGGTAAAACAGCAGTAAAATACAAATAAAAAAGTTTTAAATCAAACTGCGTACCAGAATGAAAAGTTTCTCAAGTCGTCATAAGTGGAAAGAACGCGAAGTCTGCACGTGACGTTGCTGGAATAACTGCGAAAATACCAACCGGTAGCTATTTCTTCGGTGAGCATTAAACAGCTGAGTCAAGAAAGTTTATAGAAACTAGCAGAAGCGAAACGTTTAATCAAAAGGCTTTTATAATCGATTGAAGAAAATATATCCTAAAACGTGGCAAGCAGAGGCCAATTAGTCCAAAACCAGAAAATGTTCTTTGGAAAACTTTTATCGAAGCGAAGTGCACCAGTGAAACGAAATGCACGTGGTAAAGGTAGAACATGGTTCAAACTTCCATTTGTGGTGTCTTGCATATCGCCAGTAAAGAACGGCGCAGAAACCAATACAGCGGCCTGGGATATGATGTTTTCGAAGGAGCAAGTTTGGGATTTAAGAACCCGTGTCGGTAGTTGGCTGCGGATTGAATGCTGAATTGCAGATATCCCAGTGGCGATTCTAGAATGAAAAAGTGGGGGTGCCCACTGCGGGGCCAAGTAAAAAGTAGGAGGGGCCAACATAAATATCTATCTTGCATGGTGATTTTTCATTGGTTTGAACATTAAGTTGCTATGATTAATCCTATCAAACCCAACATAGCGCTTGTGAATAACGTTAAATATGAACTAGCGTTATTAATCACTAGAGACACCTAAACGCCACTGTAGATGCAGTCACACACGCGTACTGCTATGTTGAAAATTCTGTGCTAACCATGCAACTTCCACAGCACTGCACATGTAAAACGAAACACCATTTTCCGTACACAGTTGTGCCGGCCTCATATGAACGAAAGCAGCTTTAGAAAGTGAATACAATTCACATGAAAGCGAAATGGTTCCAACCACGAATTCCGTCATGACACAGAGACAAGTAGGCTGTTTATAGCCAACTAGTTTCATCAAAATATTCTTATTGCAAAGTATGTAAAAATAAACCATCTTCCAACGGTTTGGTGACTACTGACTAATCCGTGTTTGTGGTAGCTTACGGACATTTTGTGATAGTGGTGTGGACATTTTTTGTGACAA
>JGI24021J15306_10013516_pt1 | contig 10143 bp, 7 predicted proteins | sample Ectturendosymbi1_FD_15306 | JGI IMG/M metagenome (IMG submission 15306) | reverse complement strand
GTTGCGAGCTTTTTGTCTGGAAGATTGAACATCAAGAAAGTACTGTTCTTTCTTTTTCATTCTTTTCTTGTAACCATAGGCGTAGACAGGGGGGCAAGTGGACCACTCCCCTTAAATTTCTAACATATCTTGTCATTTTGTGCTTTGACAGGCAATGCCCAAATAAAATACCGTTGCTCGCTTTAAGTCATAGTATTTGGCCCTCCTAAAAAATTTGGGGCTGCCAACGCTACTGCTTGTAACCATTTTCATACAGACGGCCTGCATCTCTTTCGCGCCCAGCCATGTTCCTCAGTATCAAACCTTTCACACAGCACTTCCTTATTTGATGTTCAATCTTCCATTGGCAAAAAGCTCGCAACAACTCAAGACCGGCAGTCACTGCAGAACTCCGATGAAAAGCAATATTCTAATTGTTATATTGCGTAGCAAACAATATTATCGTGTTGTTACTGTACTGGTAGTCTAGACTAGACGTTTGCATTTTTGCTAGTTTCAAAATACATTGTGAAATTATGCGTCTTCACAGTTTCGCAAATTTTAAGTTAATAATGAGTCGTCATCGGAAGGAGTTGCGCAGGGCCCCAAAAGCGCGGGGCCCTACTAGGCCATGGCCTATGCGTGAATCTGTCACTGACCACAGTACCACTTAACAATATTTCTACACTTTGCAATTCATGAACTAAAAATACAATTTTTCGAAAAGCTCGAAGAGCCACAGTTTGACCACCCATGTCACATTCGATTCGAATCGTTTTTTATGAAATCATCCATTGTGATGACATTATGAAAACTGTTCTGTTTGTTACGTCACAAACAATATTGTAGTGCATGTTTCGCAGTTGGGCAGTTGTTAGACTGGTAGTCAGTGTTGTCACTGCTGTTTTTTTTCACTAGATCTGGAGATTTTCTGTTTTATCTGGGATTCTGGGTTTTTTATTGAAAATCTGGGTTTTTTTAACTCTGGTCAAATTTTTAAATGTATGCTGTTTTACTGTATTTTCAATTCAAGAATACAATAATTTCATAGTCATCATGTGCAGAGTCAGTAACCAGAACAGTAATAAGGGCTAAGCTTAACCAAATTGTTTGAGATGTACAGATTCATTAAGCACTGACTAGGCATAGGTCAGCATTATAATCTATCGCTGACATGTCAAGGGCTTCTTTGTTCTTAGTTTTTGTGCATGATGATGATTTTGGAATGTTTTTTTGGTTTTGAAGATGATGTGGTTGAGAATCTCTTCATTGTTTTACAAGCGCATTGTGATGGCATGAAAAGAATGTAAAATTTTGAATGTGAAATTGGTAGTAAAATATTGCATTGATTAGTGTGAAAAGAAAATTGTGAGACTTTGAATGTATCATGTACATGTTTCAATTTGTGCAATTATGTGAAGGTAAAAGAAAACATTGAACGATTTTCAGAAAAGATTCAACTAACTTTTTATATCACTGCATACATTTGATTTGCTGCAAGCCTACTTGTAAATTGTCATTGTATTTAAAAATAGACCTGACCTTGTGAAAAATTTGATGCAAATAATGCATATTACGTAAATTTTTATGTGCAAGTACCAGTAGCATACATTTCAAGTTTGATTTTGACTTTTTAAAAACATTTTGTATGTCTGTTGTTTTTATTATTTTCTGGGGTTTTTTCAAGGTAAAATCTGAGGTTTTTCTTCATAACTGACTGGCAACTCTGCTGGTAGTACATCAGCACTGGTACCGCGTCTAGTGATTTTTAGGCTGGTCTAGTGATCTAGTGATTTTTCACTGGAATCTAGTGATTTTTTCAAAGCATGTATTTCTAGAAAATGGGTTGTCTTTTTTCTAAATTTTCAACTTTTCAGCCCTTTTTCGAATATTTTCAGCCTTTTTTAATCCGTAAACAATTTATTATGTGAATTATTGCTTGAAGATTTGCACCAACAGAACGAACAAGTGTTTCTAATTTGAGTTTCTCATTGTTTGCACCTCCGTGCTGTTTAGTGTTAATTGCTGCAATAATGGCCATGGCAGCATTTTCATTTCTTAGCAGGAACACTGCAGTGAAAATAATTAATTACCTGTTAGGTTGATTGCTCTAAATACTCGCGAGTGTTGGCATTTTCTGCTTTTGAGAAAAGCTTAAAGATTCATTGTTAGCATGAGATTTTCCAGGCTTCAACATGATAAATTTTTGCAAACTTGCAAATGATGTAAAGGTTTTTGGACAATAAAGTAAATAGATACATCATTTCAAGCAAAACTGCAAATGTCAACGCAAAAATTTTAAATCTAGTGATTTTTTTCGGATCTAGTGAATTTTTTTTGTGAATCTAGTGATTTTTGCCAAGAAGCCTGTGGCAGCACTGTACAGCAATAGTGTACGCAGTAGGACGGAGAACAATTGTTTTATGTTGTGCTTACATCTATAGTTCTAAGCATATTTTCGGATTATGTATTATTTTATCATGCATTTCAAGTAAAAAGTACTCAAATTTATTTTGACAGATACTATCTTTGTATTAGTAACTGTTTGGCTGGGCCATGAGGTCTACAGAAAATTGTATACATTAATTGGGGGTCAACGTGCAGAAAAGTTTGAGAACCACTGGTTTAAACAAACGAAACAACGAAGAAACGTTTACCAATTTCAACTAGAATATGTATTCAACACTAAGGACCACAAACATAGTCTGTTTTTGCAGTAAAGGCAGTCAGACAAAACAAAATTTTCAGAAAAGAAATCACGGTCTAATACCTCTGCTGCTCTCTTTCATGACCTCACAAAGTAACCAACCTACATTGGTTTTTCTTTGCAATGCACTGTGCATTGATGTTTCAGCGAATCAGCACGACCACAACAATATCTTTTACATTTGCCAACAGCGCTTTTCAAAATAAATAGTAAGTTCATGGTGACTACTGTGCAATTGCAAAATTACCAAGTGAAACATCAAACGAAATGTTATAAAGCAAAGATGTGAACCTGATAATTTTCCATTACATCTTATTATTTCACTCTACAGATACGTTTGCTGCTTCGCAAAACACCAAACCGTCTTTTTCTGTTAAAAAATCCATCTCAGTTAACAAATGTTCAAATCTGCACTGGTTAACTTCAAAGTATCTTAGTCTGTTAGATCAACCTCGCGATAGCAACGGAATTTGTGCTTTCGTACTGTCGCTCCTCTTAACATGCCAGAAGAATATTCTGGTTTCCGATGGGTGGTGCTTTCCATGGCCTTCTTCGTGAACATGCTCACATGGGGTGCATCATATTCTGTAGGAGTGCTGTACAGTGATTGGGTGAGGTATTTTGACGCACCGGCAAGCTACGTTGGATTTGTTGGAGGTCTTTTAACAGCTATGTCCTGCCTTGCAGGTAATTAAATTGTTTGGAGAGTTCTGCATATATATTTTTCAACAATTAGACTTTCAAACCTTATGTTTCTGACTTTAGTACTTCTTTGATGATTATTTTGTCTGCAAAATACTGTAAGCAAGCTAATAAAAAACGATGACGTTTTTTCATATACGTGTTTTTGTCGCATAAACATGGTCCATAGCAGATGTATTACTCAAATGACACAAGAAAACAAAATTCTTAGACAAAACCATGGGAGTCGGAAGAATTTTTTCGAGGGGGAGCCAAGAAGCTTTTTCGAGGGTGCGAAAAGTGGTGAAATTTCATTTTCCTCACTCGAAACTATGAAAAACACTTTTTTGCTAGAGATTCAAAAGGAAAATGCCAAATTTAAAAACCAGGGTGGCTATGGTCCCCCTACCGACGCCCATGGTCATAACACTCCGTGGGATAATTGATAGATGGTACAAGCAGGCACCATAGAAAAAGAACACACACTGAGACAACGCACCAGTAATTACTTCAAGCTTGCACATAAAGCACCGCAGCAGCTACTGAAGCAACGTACCAGCAGCAGTAATGTTTGAACCAAGTAAACTGGATGCACTCAACTCGTATCACTCTGTAAATTGAAGTCGACAACTGTGCTCTTTGTAGCACGCAGAAATTTAATACGCGTTTTGGCTAGCAATTTTTCAGTCTTAACATCCCGTTGCCTATAGGTCAATGAAATTGAATTGTTGCAGGAGTTCTAGCAATGTCTCTGAAAATCAAGTTTTTATTGCCTCCTTTTGGCAAAAACGTTTTCTGAATTTTTTGCAAACCGGTGCACATTGCGAATACGCAAGTTTATTTGGAAAATTGTCGAATATTTTGCTAGTACGTCTAGACTTCCTGTGTCATTAATGCAAAACCCCCCTGAAACAATTCCACATCAAAATAGTATGGACCTATGAACAAAATAGTCAAAAATACGGAGCAGGCTTCGCTGTATAGAAGTATTGTGTTCAAGTAAGGAACATGAAACGAAATTCCATTTACTAATGGTTACAAGTTCGCAACGTACAAAGCCGAATTATTATGTTAAATACCATCACGTGTCGAGTTAAATTAACAATTTATATCTCCAAATATTTTTAAGAAAAAAAGTGTTTCTATAGTTTTATGTTTTTCCAAAACGTAAACGCGTGCTAATGGTGAATTCATAATGTTTAAGTGACTCTTTGTGATTTGTTTTCTCATTTGATCAGGTCCCGCTTTTGGCTATTTGATTGGAAAATTTGGATGTCGAAGTTGCGGGATTGTGGGTGGTTTCATCATGGCTGGTGGAATTGCAATAAGTTCCTTAGCTGAAACAGTAGGAGTTTTGCTGGTGACATTTGGAATTGTTACAGGTGGAAAGGGTGAAATAGAGTACTTGATTTTTATTACTTGACGTGCTATTTGTCGCGTGGTTAATGTATCTCACAACTTCAGGATGCTTAAAAGCGTCAAGTAATCCATTTGAGTCGTCGGCGCGCATAGCCTCGTACTGCTATACCCAAAATGCAAGCTCAAACTTGACACAAAATGAAAGCATTTAATGAAAATTTGAGCATAATTTCTTACATACCTGAATGTTTTTTATTATAGGGTTTGGAACTGGTTTGGTAAATTTCTCAGCAAGCAGCGGCATCAACTATTATTTTAAAGATGATCGGGCTTTTGCTGAAGGTGTGCTTGGAAGTGGGATTTGCGTTGGCATATTTGTCTTTTCAGGACTGCTGCAAATGTTTGGTCATTACTACACATGGAAGGTATGATCATTTTAGCGCACTTCGATGACATGTAGTTTACGTATACTTCGTTGACGTATAGAAGTATAGTTAAAGTAGTGAACCATGCGTTCACCATCACTTACGCAATGGTTTGTTTTGAGGAGCTTTCTTTGTCACAAAAAATTTAAGCTCGGAAATGTTATGTTTATTTTTTTCGCACCCTAAGCTGATGACACTGGACTTTATTATTAATGTTTAAGTAGCAAAATTAATGCGTGTCTAGACAAACTTTTCATATCTGCACATTTTCATTCACATGTTTTCGACATGTCTCGTGTTCTTAGAGAGATCAGTAGGAAACCGTTCCTTACGTGGAGAATAATTACCGGATACTTCCCTTCCCTATGCTTTCAACAGATCAGTAATTTTTGGTGTTGAAAAAGTTAATCGTTTTCATTCCAATACTCGTAATATGAAGAGAGGCACTAGGCTGCAATTGTCAAATTTTCAAGCCTGAAAATGATTTTCTAGTCCTCTTCATGTCAAAATCATCCAAACGTTGACCACAGTTTGTTTGTCTGAAGTTGTCACCGTCAATGTACAAAATTTCCAATGCAGACAAGATTTTCTAAAACACTGTGGATCTTAATTCATTTTCAATTGTTTTGAAATTTAACAAGTAGGCTACCTGCGTCTTGAAGATGTGGTGACCATTTAGGTACGAAATAGCCACAAAAGTGTTTCAGCATCAGAGAAAGCTATCTGGATTTTTGCTTTATACAGTATATTGTTTGATAAAGATGTGTGTGACAAATAGCACTTTTCTATAGGTAGTCTTGCCTGTGGGAATGAGATTCCATGGAATCCCGTGGGATGGGATAGTGGTCTTGAAATTTGAATTTTGTCCCATCCTACGTAATTCTAACGTCATACACGTCATATAGCAGGAACAATCTGAAGTTGAATGCCATTATTGTATGCTCACAGCACAGTAAGCATTAGTCGTAGATGTTCACTGCCATGACGTAGTAACGCGAGACCCCCGAAAATAAGGTTGTTGGGTCGTCTTGTAGGTGAAAACGTAAACAACGTAACCCATTTTCATTGTCCCACTCATAGTCGTGAATTCCCTAATTAGGGGTTTGCAGTGCCTTTGCCACTGCTATGTAGAGGCTAGACGACATGCACATGACATAATGTACTTCGTATTACTAGATCCTTGGGAATTCCATGGGATAGGATGGAACAATCACAAGTTGTAATGGGATAATAGACAAAAATTGTCCCACAGGCACACCCCAACGCGGGGTGGGCAACCCAGCAATTGCCACACAGATCTTTTCAAAAACCTGTGTTCGTTGTTACGTGCAACAACAAGTTACAATCATTTTGCCCCCTCGAAAATATCAGCTGGTTGCTGCTCTGCCCATAGACATATATGGCTTAGCCTCATTTGGGTATGAAAGTGCGAAATATCATCAGTGCATTTCAGAACAAAAGCTCTTATGTATGCCTTCGTCAGCAGTCAAATACCCTGCTAAAATTCGTTCTTAGATTACGTCTTATTGGTAAACAAAGAATTTTTGCAACTTCACTGTATACAGTCGCTCTTCTTTTCAAATTGATTGTTATGTATTTAGTATAAAAATAAAAGATTTTATTGAAAATGTATATTGCAGTAGAAACGAGTTCATCGCATCAAAACATCCGGACCAGGTGCACTTCAGTTATATCTTTGCTGGTTTCTCACTATTTGTCTTCTTATGACACTTTTCTAATTAACACTTGGCAATATTATTTTTCCTTGCACAAAGTTTCATATTAAGTTTTCATATTTTATTTCAAGTAAGTTTTATATTTGATTTCCACATTTAAAATATGAAAACAGCATTTTTAGTTTAAATGGCATAAGGGCAATGAAATATTGCTACTTAAACGATGTTTTCTTTGTCAGGGTGCAGGGCTTCTTCTTGGCGCTATATGTTTCCACAATTCTATTTGTGGACTTTTTTTGATACCACAGCAAAAAATACATGTGCACCCATTGAATTGCTGCAGAAGTAATCACAAAAAAAATACTGTGGAAGAAGTCAAGGACTGCTCAAAAACAAGCATGAAAACAACCTTTAAACAGGAAAGCTTTTTGAAGCGTTCCTGGCATTTGTGGAAATGTCCAGTTTTTCTTTTGATTCTGTTGGTTGACTTTCTGGCTTGGATTGCAATGTTTGTTCCTTACGTTCACCTTGTGGAAAGAGCACGGTACATAGCAACTTTCTTATGCTTGAAAAACGCGTTTTGTGGGTATGTAAACTGCACGCAAATATCTGTCCTCTACTACCTGTACGGCAAATTATAATTGAATGGCATAAAGTCAGGGAAACAATAAGTTTCACGATAAAACAGTGGATTGTGCTGTGGGGATGTCAAGCATTGCTCAACCGCGAAAATACCACGTTGCCAACAATGATTGTTGCCGATTTACCGTAACATTTAATTGCCTGGAAGCTGACTATCTAATTTCCGATGCCTGCCCGTGATCTGGTGGTATGTGTACTTTCGCTTCTGTGCTGGTAGGTCTGGAGTTCGACTTTAGGCCGGGTCTTACCAAAACCTTGTAACTTGGTGATATAGCCTTCTTGCCAGGCGCACCCTGTGCAGAAAAACCGCAGAGACCATCTTTTCAAGGGAGCACTCTTGAAGGTGCAAGCGAGTGAAATGATTCCAGACCATATAAAAATTCAGTCGTGGCGCTACAATACCGCCGTTGTCATAAAACGCCATCAAAACTCTATCTCAACAAAAATTGGTTACCGAGTTGATCTTGACAAAATTGTCCCGAAACAGGTCGATACGCCATATTTTAGGTGCATTTTCTAAAGTCAAATTCACGGAGCTTCGTACGAAGGTCAGACTGCTAACCACGGAATACATTGTAAAACTAGTTTGCAATCAATTACCGTGCACCTATGCGAATTTAGACAAGCCATGAAATTCATGCGAAGCACGCTGCAGAAAAAAATGCTGTAGCGTGCTAGCGTTACAACTTTCGAACTTTTTAATGTTTTCTTCCTGTATTTTTGATGCTTCCACCTTGGAAAGTAACCTCCAATGTAGCAATGTATGGTTGATGAATTTTATAGCTTTGAAGAGAAACTGTTTTTTTGGGTCAACCAACTGCGTTTTGAATAGTTTGCAAAATAAATTTTTATGAAAAGTGGGTAAAAGGTCGTGGTAGTTTTTTATTGTCCAGGCACCTCGCAGCACAGCATTGGTCAGTACGAAGGCTTAATTAAAAAATTGCTTTTACTAATTACAACCGAAGCCTTAATTTTGAAATGCGTTTTTTGGTGTATGCATTAATATTTTGTACGGCATAAAATCCCAAAAACATTTTAATTGTTATCTAATAGATAAAACTTGTTGCGATGGGCTTTTAATGAAAAATGTGGGATAAACATTTAGAAAAAAAGTGGCCAGCGTGCATCAGTAATGCGGTTAACTTTGCCCCTTACAAATGACAGTTTTAACACAGATGCTTTCTCCTGATCATGGCTTGTGCTCGTTATCATAAAACAGTGCTTTCTGCTTTAGCTGTAAATTGTTTGCATATAATACCAGTTTCCTTGACTTTTTTTTAGGTTTAGAGATCAAAAATTTTGGTAGATGCTTGCATGGGCATGAAATATATCCACCACTGATTTTCATGTCATGCGCTTACACCAAAAACTGAACAAAGGTTACAAAGTAGTACAGTCATAGATGCATACGCTGAGACGCCAACCCCTGACAGCAGTCAGAATGGGAACAATATTGATTTCAGGATTCTAGCTATCATTTAGGTTTTAGAAGAGAAGAACTTGACTTTCATAGGGCAGCCAGTTATGCAGTTTTTGGTGGCAAAAAAATGGTAGTTTTGTAGAATAAGCTCAGTTTCTAGCAAAGTTAGTTCCAGTTGTGGCTAATCACTTGAAAAAAGTAAAATCTCGATATCTCCGTGACCATTATCTGAGTAAAACAATTCAAAATGAAATGGTAGATTTGAATAAACAAAAATATCCTCTCTACTATTTTTGAAAGCCTGATACAAGCGAAATATTATAGCCCAATATATGCCAGTGTGCATGACAAATAGTATGTTTCTTCCCAGTGTTTGGAACGAAATGAGAAATATTAAGTGTGAACCTAACAATCTGAAAGGCGAAGGATACAACATTCGTACTTGATGATGGGAAACAAAATCTGCCACGCTTTTTGAAGTAGCATTCTGTGATCAGAAGCACTTCCAAACAAGTTATTATTACTGCCAGTGTTCCCACTTCTGATGTTCTAACATCAGATCTGATGTTTGAGGAAAATATCTAATGTCTGATGTTTTGGCAGCAAATTTAATGTTGACTGAGCTCTTGTTTTTTTCCCAAATGTTCTATACTTTTTAGGATGAAAATTAGTTACATTCATAACTTTTAAGCGTCTTTAACCAATCTCTCACCCTCATGTGTGTTTGGTAATTGTTCCACTTCCAAACTAAACAAGCTCTGTTCATAGCGTTGGGAATAGGAATAACACGTACGTTACGCACAAATAACATCTTTTCCATTATAAAGACGATACTTCTCTCTGTTTCGTATTCAACGTGAGTTATCGCACTTTGTTAGGTATTGTTAATATGTGGAAGCATTTAACTTGTATTAAACTGCAATGACAAAATCTGATGTTATCTGATGTTGAAAAAGGCAACAATCTGATGTTAACGCGACTGACTCCAGTGGCAACAATGATTACTGCCTGTGCGAGCAGTGTCGCTGAATAGGTTATACAATGTTCATGTCATACGATTTATGTAAGTTTAATATGTTGTGTAATTTTTCAAGTAACTTGAGTGCGCACATCTCCAAAATCCCTCCCCAAAACCTTTACCTCGGTCCCCCAAATTCCTGGATCCACCGCTTGTTTTTCACACGATTAACCTACCGTCATTGCCTTTCAGACAGGAAGGATTCAGCGCAAAAATGGCTTCGTGGTTGTCTGCAT
>JGI24021J15306_10013515_pt1 | contig 10143 bp, 6 predicted proteins | sample Ectturendosymbi1_FD_15306 | JGI IMG/M metagenome (IMG submission 15306) | reverse complement strand
GCCCCCCCCCCACCCCTGACGCAAACAGTACTTTTAGCCGAAATTCCAATGGACGAAATGAAAGCGTTTGCGTGGAGACGTCACAGCATATTCTTAAATGATTGCTGTCTCATTCATACTTGAAAATGGAAACTGATAAATTCAGAAAGAATCTCAAGTTTTCGGTAATTAACTATAAAGCCAGAAGAATGTTTAATTAGACATCTAGAGTTTCATTTCAAAATCTGTAGTTGAAACTTACTGCACTTCAAATGTTGCGAATAAGAATGGTTAACGAAAAATCACACAGAAAAGGTTCAACAAAAAACACATATCGTGCCTTGAGGAAACGACGCCGGGAAATAAACTGTCCATCGAAAACAACAACTTTATGTAAGTTTTCATGTACTTATCTGTGAAAACGAAAGCGCCCTTCCCGGGGCGTAACGAGTGGGGGCAAAAGAGGCACAACGCCCCGGGCGCCGGATCACTGGGGGGGGGCGTGAAGTCCAAACATTTTCGCAAGTACTTTCTTCAAAACAGTACATTTACTCCTGAAAGACCTTATGTTCCAACAAGTGGCGCCAAACATGTTTACTGCCCGGGTGCCATCTAACATCGGTACGCCCCTAACCCTGACCCAATTCTTACACACGAAAGGCAAAGTTTAGTGACCGACGATCATTAATGTACACACCAAGCCAGTATTTTTCAACATTTTTGCTGCAGCGGAACCTTCCGCAAATGTTTGCGTTGCTCATGGAACCCTGTGCAACTATGAAACAGCGCGGTATTGCTGCAACCACATAGAATTGTGGTTGCGATTCCGTCCCAGAGAATTTGGCGGAACCCCTGGCAGCCTCTCGCGTAACCCTGAAGTTCAGCGGAACCTCAGTTGACAAACGCTACAGTAAGCAATAGACGCACCATCTTTCTGCCACTACTAATTTCAACAATTTGTCCCAATTGCGTGAGATCGTTGCCAGCACAAGGAGTTTGCACGTTGTTTGGTGATATTCATATAATGAGACACAGTACTCACACTTTCTCGACTTAGCTACTTACTTCTAATATGAACAGGTTTAAGAATAAGAGTTCCTGCTGGTTGAGGATCGAACTTTACTGAGGCTGTAACCCAGGGTCTCCGAACTACGGCTTCGGACAAATCTGGCTCGCAAAGCCGTTTCATCGGCCGCAAAGACATTTTGTCAATAACGAAAAGAGAAATATATTTACGGAAAACTTGTTGATTTGGTAGAATGTAACGTATCCCGAAACAATCACATAACTTAGGATGCCCGGCTCTCAAATTGTTGTGTAATGGCTCGTGGTCCTCGGACAAAATATTTGGAGACCCTGCCGTAACCAATGATGGGCATGTCGAAATTTCTCAAAAAATCAAGGTTCTCAAGGTTTTTCATTATTTTAATTAACCACATTAGTAAAGAGCATATAGCTGCCCGTTCGTCAACCTTTGCAAACGCATATCCTATCCTTGGATAGGATATGTACCGACGTTTGGCGGTTGTCTGCTTCAGTAGAATTAACGCAATAAATCGCATTAATCAACAAACGCAACTCATACAAGAGTTATGTTAGCACCAGAGATCAATTAATGATTTTAGCGATACTTTCATTTTTGATTGCAGTGAGGGGTGAATAAATAAATTGCCATGAAGACAAATCTTGAAGTGCGCTGTTTCTTAGTTCGGCAAGTCACAAACTCTTTTTGTCAACTCAGTGCAGCGAATTTGGTGCATCGTTTGTAGAAATTTTAGCTTGATTTACATATCTGCATGGCAAAGCTCCAAATCTTGCAGTTATTTCTAAGCTTATGCATGCCATGGAGCGAAGGGGCAAAAGTAAAACACCAAGTTGAAATTCAAGACTCTTACATAACTATATATAACTGTTATTTTTTTGCAGAAAAGAAACCTACCAATAATGAAGTGCGATGATGTGTTTGCAACGTTTGATAGGCCGACTGCTGCACTGGTGGTGGACGCAGAGGTAGACAGAAGCTCTCCTTGAATAGAGACAGCTCTATTGTTGAATGATGCATTGTAAGCGAACACTGAATGGTTTCTGGTGGATGCTGATATATCGGTGGCGGATCCCTGTTCTGTGCGGACGGATGGTGGCACGATACTTGTAGATGGCGCTTTATTGTTGATGTCTTCATAAATGGTGCCCGGCTTGTCGATGACTAAAAGAACAAGTAGAATTTTTAAAGATAACAATTTGAAAGCAATGATGAAAAAGCAATGGGGCAAAAGCTCAACTGATTGGTCTTCGCAGAAGTGACGGAGTCGAATCAAATAGCAATTTTTTCAACAGGAAAACAATTTTACGTAACTCTACGTATTCTCAGTCAAAACCGTATTCGAACAGAGTAAAAAAATGAACGTTTTTGCATCTGTGCTGCTACCTGCCTCTGCCGAAAATTTCCGATGCGTTTTACACGTGACTGTGCATATCAAGCATTTCTATTTTGCGCGATTTCGTTTTTTTCTCGCCACTAAAGTCAGTATTTTTCCAGAAACATTTCATTGATGACTTGGGGTTACCTAACAAATAAACCATGGCTTTAGATCAGTATTTGGCAAAACAGATCTGGAAGAAAAACGTTTTTGGGAAACAATCGAATAAAATTTCTTTGATAGATCATAAAGGTATTTTCCAGCATGGTAGTGGTGTTCACCGTACCAGCCGGAAATTGCCATGTTTAAGTAAAAGTGTTCAGGTCAGAAAGACTAGATTAGGAGTAACGATAAGAATACGCTGAATATGGTTTTACTACCTACAGATACGTTTGCTGCGATCAGTTTGCAATGTCATGCAATGAAGACATCAAGCCACGGATGTTGTAAGTGCAGTATTGTCCGTTGAAAAATTCTTCTGTGGTCGGTCATTTTGGTAATTGTCCCCCATATAGGCAGGTTTTCAGGGTGTCTTAGCTGGTTTTAATTCTGTCCGTTTACTCGTCAAAAGACACCAAACCTTGGTTGCTGTCATTGATTCACCAGTAGGATAAAAGTGCAAGAGCAGGTCACGNGGAGTAGCTCCTAATTAGCGGAATTAGCTAAGCTGAAAAGAGCACTTTGAAGTGAAAAGATCACTGGTTAATATTGTGCACTTTGTGTACAAACACTGAAAAATACGTTTTCGTAAAATCTAGTTTGTCTTCAAACTGCAATCAACAACTCCCGCGGAGCTATCAAGCACGAATTCTCGCCAGGTTTATTCACAAAGACATTGACTTGTGAAAGTAACCACTCACAGTGAACATGTAGGCTAAAATCAGCTGTGCAGCTCAGTACGGCAACCAATCAGAAAGTTCGTCTTGTATGCACATACGTTTGTTGCTAGTCAATTTCCTTGTTGTATAATTGAGGTGTCGTGCGCATTCGTCAGCAAGAAACTTTCTTTCCAAGCTGGAAAGTTAGAAAAGCGCCAGCGTTCACTCTCTGAAACGGTGGTTGTCAAACTGGGGTCGCTTCCACCAGATGGGTCATGAACCATTTTTGGAGGGGTCAAGAGTTAATATTTTACTCAAACAGCTGAATTTTATTTGCTTCATTCGAGTTTTTGATGGAGGTCGTTTGGTTGCAGTGGGTTGTTGTGATGGATCGCGGTACAAAAAAGGTTGAAAACCACTGCTCTAAAATCACGTTGAAGATTCCCCGCCAAATAACTTTGAAGATGTTACCTACAACTTCGGGTAATAACATTTGTTTTTGGTTGGGAACAAAATTGTTAAGACGCTGTGTTATTGTGGCTGGCCCCAGGTAAAAACGTTAATTTTAGAGAAGCCCTGTTGAACTATACATAGGTTTTCGGACTTCAGGAAAAATTCCGTTCATAATAAAAAATGAAACGAAACGCTGTCCAAATGTTCGTAGTTTTAGGCTTTTGCAAACATTTGCATAAAACACAAAAGGAAACGATGTTCTTCCCAACTTCGGCATGCATTTAGACTTGGAAAAATGTATTCATCTGACGTGGTGCATATTTCGATACATGTATATTTCTTGATATGTTTTTCATGTAGGTTATAATACGCTTAGAGAAAATGTATTTTCGCCGCACAGCAAAGAGTGCAAACCGAATCTAAATGCGATGGGATGGTGGTATGTAGGGCGATGAAACCCTAAATCAGTGGTCTTCAACCTTTTTTTGTTCAATCACTCCTCTGCAGAAACACTGCTTGAAAATCGCCTCCTATCTATGGTTTCATCTTTGATTGAAAATATATATTTGATTTAGAAATGATTCAGCGCTTATAAAATGAAAACGAGCAATCTAGTTCGCACCAAACGAAATGTATGCAAATGCATTTGTAGAGTAAACGTTATTCATTTACAAAAAGCATGTGCTTCAAACTAACGCGAACCATGAGCCTGTTGTTTATCTACAAGCTTTTTCAAAGCAGGTTGCAAATTGGTCAGCTTAAGTCGTATGGCGTTTCCAACCGCCTTGTTCACGTCAAGACGATTGTGGTATTTATTGCGCATGCGCAGCAGCCAGGGTTGCCAGATGAAAATTTCTATAAAAAGCCAAACAATGCTAAAAAGAGGCCAGAAAAAGGCCAAACCGATTGTTCAAAGGCAAGAAAAAATCAAAATTTCAAAAAAGTTGTTTGAAATTAAGATTAAGTCTTGCTTGGCATTGTACTGGAGCTCATTACTGATGCTTTTCTTACTTTTCAGGGTTTGTGAGATTGCACACTTTGGGCAAAACAGTGCGACAGTTTGAATACTGATCCATCGGCAGCTTTCTGAACCCATACAAAAATTGTCTCCCATTCACTCCTGTTCTTACAACCAGAATCATTATAGCGCTTCCACTTCTCGACGTCATTATCGCATTTCTATCGGGAGACGCAGACCTGCTTGCCAGCGTTGGCACAATACAAACTACACAGTGCAGTGAGTGCACGCATTTCCAGTGATTACGCAAAAATATCACTAATATCAGAACGCGGGCCTCGGCCTAATATAGCATTTGTCACAAGAATATTGCAAATATGTTGCCGAAAAAATTGGAATAGTAGTAAAAATAAAAGGGTAGTAGTTTCCTGCACAGGAACGTATTTCAACGAAAAATGGCCAAAAACCAGCCAAAGGCTCAAACGAATTTTTTAAGGCCAACCAAATTGAGATGAAGCCAAGAAAAGGCCAACTAAAATTTTTTAGGCCAACCAACTTGAAACGAGACAAAATTTATGAAATTTGGCCTAAAAAGTCAATCTGGCAACCCTTTGCGCAACACTGCTGAAAACGTTGTCAGCAACATATGTCGTACGAAATTCCAGCAGTAATAATAGCTTCACTTTTCCCCAAATTTCCGGAAAACCTCACTGCTCTTGATCCAAAGATCTGACCATCCGCATGAATTAAATGCTTCACGGCTTCATCGTCGATATGGATTTCAATGAGACTTTCCTGGATGGTGGAATCGCATTCGCTTATGCTAGTTAGCTGGCAAAAAGGCATTTCACCCAGTCATGCTCTACGGAATCCTAGTTTCGGCGTGATCTCCGCAACAGAATGATGTTTTAGTAAGCCTCAAACAGCAGGTGGGCGAAAAATAATTTTTGAAGTCAATATTTATAGGCAAGAGCTGGTATGATTGGACATAATCGCCGGTCTAGGTTGCCCCCTTTCCTAGCCTACTATTCTATTATATTCTTTGTTATAAGTAAGATTAACAAGATACAGCTACATACACAAGCACAGCAAAACACTTGAACTGACAGAACAACACGATAAACACTTTTTATAACTTACAGCTATCTGTAATTAATTTTACCAGCATTATTGCCATTTTAAATCGTTTCGCAACAGTCATATTTCCAGCATTTTTACAAAGGCACACACAGAGCTGCATTGTTTTACTCAAGTTACGANACAAAGATTATAAAACACATAATNAGGGACTATGACGTTTTTTTGCCTGCGAAACAATGCTTTAGCGACGGCTGGGAGATCTTGTTTNAGTGCAATTTTGCTAATGATAGCATGTAGGTCTGGAGGNATGTGTGACAGTTCACGAAAAAAATATTTCGGTTCTACTTAAGCAACGTGTGATTAATATTCCCTATCCTCGCAAAAGTCGATACGATGATTGAATGGTATCAATGTTGTGATTTTTGGCCAATTTTTTATCTTCAAGAAAGCTGAAGGTTTTCCTCTTAAAAAAATCGAGTTTGACCGATTGGATATTTTCCGACATCTGTATCTGCATTGGTCACTTTTAACCAAAGGAATTGTAATAAAACGAATTAATGCATACTAAAACGAACTAATGAATACTAAGACATCAAGAAAAGTCCGAAATCCCGCGCGTGGTGATGTATAAAGGCCGGCAAACGTTATTGCTTGATGTCTCTTTTTTGACGCTGCTCATGCAACGATTGGTTTAAAAGATATTTGAAATACTCTCTCCACCTGCCAAGGATCTCATCACTGCTGAGAAAGCTGAGTCAGGCAAAGAAAATATCTGAAGGATATGTTGTACTTACAAAAGGCGTCAAATTGTTAAACTACAACTTCAGCAAATAGAGGTTTAATAATCAAAAAATAATAGCGTTTTCAACTTGTGTTTACCGCCAAAACAATGCCAATCACGGTGATAAAGACAAAAACAGCGTTTGCTTCCCAGCTGCAAAAGGCACTTACCACTTCCTACAAATGACACGGAGTTGTTATTTTTTGTATTGGTTGGCACAGAGGTATCGAACGATGGCGATGACTTGGTTTGAAGTCTAATCGATTCCCTGGTGAAGCCTGCGTCTGATTTGCTCGCGTTGGAAGCAACGCTTATTGTGTCAATGAGTGGTGATCTGGTGAAGTTGTGCCAAGATGTTCTACTGGATACTGGAAATTCGTTACGGGATGTTGGAACGGCGAAAGCTGATTTCACGCTGCTTGAAGTATCATCAAGGGGTTTGATTTCCAGTGAAGTTTCCAATGACTTTTCAGAATTAGTAACATCAGCCAAAATTGGACTGATGGACGTTTTAGACTTAGTCGCAACACGGGTGTAAAGAGAAGTGCTGGTAGTGGCGGTGTTCTGCGCAGTCGCTAGAAATAGACCGATGAATTTTGCGATGTTGCCAATGCATTATATCGGCAAAATTCTGCCAATATACTGTATATCGGCAATATTTGCTCATAAAAGCCGCCACGATAGTTTTCTGCTCGGAGTGTGCGGAAACCCAAGTTGCTACTTCATCTCTGATTAATTAACGCATACTTCGTCTCTGATTAATTAACGCAAATTCTCTGTACTGTTCCTTACGACGCGCAGCCCTCCGACTGCATCAAGTAGTGTGTAATCGTCCCAATAAACCGGTCTATTACGTAACATTCGCTCTCAGGTTTTGCGCGGTAAGCAAATGGCTCCCTGCGAGTAAGGCCGTGGTGTTTGACCAACTTAGCGACCCATGTTGGCGCAGAATTCCATGTTATACACTTCTTCATTAAACTGAAGTATTGTCTTTCAGCTGTGGTTTGTGTGGCGTGGTGATTCGCCACATATAACGTTGAATTCGTAACAGCAATAGTAGAGTCTACCTAGTCGAGTGGGGCAAACTCTTATTTGACGGCGGTTTGACTCTCTTTTGGTGGCTCAAGGCGACGCAGCTTTGTGGCTGCAGCATTTGAGTGTTGCAAAATATCCGGCATCGGTTATCGGAAATGAAAAATATAAAAGTGACTTACTCAAAATCAATATAGGACTTTCTTGCGCAGCTAACAACATCGTCAGTTGGTCAATTCTGAAAAGGCTATATTCAAAATACAACGCTTGACTGATATTTTGTGCAGATAATGCGACCACAATTTCTGAGGCTAGCTGTCGCGCCTTTCATTATGAGAAATTCCTCGTAAAAATATAGCTTCAGTTGAAACGAATACGCATAACTTGGCTTGACGCTGAGGAAGGCCTAAACTTCTTAACTGATTTTGTCATAACCTAGTAGGTGTAAACAGCAGAAAAAATTTAAGCCGAAACTTCAAAACAATACGATCGCGATTGGACACTGTGTCCTCTCGCCATGAAAGGAAATATTACAAAACAACTCTGCGTGTGCACGGCAGTGTATGAGTTTCTGACAGCTTTGCTTGCACTGGATCGGGCACTGACAGAGTAGGAGATTCCGAAGCTACGTGCGTTCAACGAAATATCAATTTAAAGTGTTCAAAAACGTGAATTGTTTCATGTCATTGTGCACGCGCCATTTAGACAAGGTAGGGGCGTTGTTGTTTTTTAATAATGCTATGCAACGTTAGAAGGGAAATGCTAGCTGTTGCCTGTTCCAAACCACCCGCATTAGAGGCCTGCAGTGACAGCGTTTGATATTTTATCGGCTTTAATGTTGAGTACCTGCGGTACAAAGGGGCCTGTCATGACAGCCAAACAGACCCTTGGATGCGCCCCTGTCTGCAACGAACACGCAGCGCAGCATGCTGATCAATGCCGAACAAGTACTGCAGAAGAATGCCCTTTCATTTCAAAAACCTACTTCTTTGAAATCTTGTCTGTTTTGCAAACTTTTCACCCTCAAGTTATTCTTGCTTCCATTCTAAACATTACTCAGTCAACCAAATTGGTCCATTTCAACTGTCTTCTTAACGTGACCACTCCTGGTATTAAAAATTAGACAAAACATCCAGATTAATCAAACTAATGAAAAACAACCCTGGACCACACTTTGACTGGAACGAAGTTCTGTATTCGTGTTGCTAAATTGTATAACATTTTACAATAGCGGGACATTGGCAAAAATATACCTACAACGACATACAGTATATCTTGGTTCAAAGTACAGTACATTGTGCATTACCTGTTGTGCCCGTGTGTTCACCGACCAGGCATAAATCTTTCTCAGCCAAAATTGGCAACAACTAATGTCATTTCTCACTTATGCTAAATGCAGCCCTTACCACCCTCAGGCGAACGCTCAAACTGAGAGATTCAACTTGACTCTCAAAAACGCTTGGAAGTCTCAACTTGACGCTGAAAACTGGGCGCACAGGTTGCCCATGGTTCTTTTGGCTTTGCGGACTTTGCACCGTGAACAATTCGACGCATCATCTGCTATGAGGTTGTATGGCATGAATTTGCGGCTTCCCAACCAGTTTTACCCGACGCCCAACGAATGGCAGACTGATCCCAAGCCGCACTGCAACGACAGCAACGAGTGGCATCTTATCAGTATGTGCCCACAAGTTTCCCAGCTCACCAAAACGTGCATGTCAATAAACGTCTGCTCGCGTGTCCTCACGTCATGATGTCTAACGAACACAAAAAGCATTCCTTGGACACGCCTTGGACTGGCCCTTACACCATTGATTGGAAAGGCAAAGTCTACACAGTCAGCATCGATCGCTTACGGTCCGCTTATATGCTGTCAGACTTTAACCAGTCTTGTCATGATGTTTCTCGCTCTGCAAGCGCCAACAACCACATCAGGCTTTCTGCTGCTCAAATATCCAATGTTTCCCCCTCTTTTTCTCCGCCAAGCGATGCAATTCGTCACTCACCTCCGTTGACGTCATCGCCGTGCCAACCACGCCATACTCGCACCCGTGTCGTACGCAGACCGGACGGCCCGTAACAGCTCTGGCTGCCGTGTCTTGTACATAGTGTGTATTTTTTTGTTTCACGACTGTCTTTGTTTCATCTTCGTTTTGATTTGCTACAACGTCCACTTTCGCTCCACGCCCAGCTACGCCATGCAGCCATACATCATTCCGCATTTTTTCTCAGCAAGGTTTCAACGCATTCATGCTCTTTCTCCCGTTAGCATTTCCGGCTGCCTCCCGCAAACCACTATGTGCTCTTCTGTTACTTTTCTCACTCTCTTTTCACTTTTTCTTTTCGACTCTGTTTTTTGTTCAACCAAGCAACACTTAGGCGTACGGTCTTGCTCCTCGCTTTTGTCTGCATTCCGGGCACAATCTCATTTTCATCGTGCCTTTTCGCAGTCCACTGCTCTGCACAGCAACTCGAACGAGCTTTTTCAACGACGTTTGCGATCGCATCATTTCCGCTGTCAACGGCACAAATGCTCCTGCACTGTTGAGCGTGTCGTTTGGCATCTAGCCATCCGCACATTCTACGTGTTGCCGCTGAATTCTTTACTGCAAATTCTCCTCG
>JGI24021J15306_10013514_pt1 | contig 10143 bp, 9 predicted proteins | sample Ectturendosymbi1_FD_15306 | JGI IMG/M metagenome (IMG submission 15306) | reverse complement strand
AAGCACAACTAATGGAATGGATCCACTTGATGTTTTTTACACAGATCATCCATTCGTAGATTGACACAAGCCAACGTGGGACGAAGGACATTCTCAACATTTTTCAAATAAGATCGTTTTTAGGCCTTGATGATTACCAATTTTGAAATGCAGCTTCACAAAAATATGTTGTGCAAAAGACTAAGAAGTTACGAATGGCTAAATCAGAAATGACTGGGCGTACATTTGATGTTTTTGTTCAAAAATGACATAAACTCTCTTTTGAGAATTCCAGTTGCAAACCGGGGGCGGATCCAGCCAATAAGTTAAGAGGGGGCGATTTCAAAAATATTTGTCAGTCAAGTCTCATTATAGGTTCACTGTAACAGAAATGAAGTACACTTCACAGCACTGCTGTGACAAAACAATGAACGGCAAAATGGCCTGATATCGCAAATGTTATTTTCCGAATTGTACAAAATCATGGTGAAAAAGTTACTTTTGTAGGTTTTATGGGGGGAACGATAGGGGCGACCTCCCCCCTGGATCCGCCCCTGTTGCAAACTTCGTCGTTTTATAACTTTGCAAAATAATGTTGGGCATGGCAGGTATGTGGCCTCCTGAAATTTCAACTGTGCATGGTTTGTGGATCCAACTTTTCCTAAATCAAAGTCCAAAGTACTTCTGAAACTGTGTGTGAAACTTTCAACTTTGGTCTAAAACACTCCGTGTGCTTTCAAAGCAGTTAGCCTATCCCCTAGACTAGATCTAGAGTTCTAAACATAAGCATGCCTTTGTGTCGGGTTGAATGCATCAAGGTCAACATTGGCCAGTACGTTAAAACAATCATGACGTAACAATACATAGCCTGTTGTGCTTGTTTTTTATTATCATTTCACTCGTACCACGCCCACAGGGCCGTGACCAGCGGGGGGACCGGTAAAATATGGGCTACCCCATTTCATGTTTGGCCCCCCGGTTGCTGCATACATCCAATATTGTATTAAAAAAATTGACCACCCTTGTGCTTTTTTTCCGCCCTTGCTGCGAAATCCTGGCGACGGGCCTGCACACGCCTAGTGATTTTTCACTAGATCTAGTGATTTTGGGGCTGACCTAGTGATTTTTGCAAGGTAAATGTTTGAAGAAGATTGGATGTTTTGCTTCGAATTTTTCAGCCAGTTTTTCGGAAAAACAATTGATTACGTGAATCGTTGTCTGACGATTGCACCATCAGAACAAACAAGTTTTTCTAATCTCAGTTCCTTAATGTTTTCACTTCTTTACTGTCAATTTCTGCAATGTTGCCTATGACCTCAACTTCATTTCTTTGCAGGACCAGTGCAGTTGAAATATCCTGATTAAATATTAGGTTGATTTATCTAAAATACAACGTTAGTGTTGTCGCTTTGAGCTCTTGCATGAAACATGAAGGTTTCCGCCCTAAGATTTTCCACGCTTCAGAAGGATTTATTTTAACAAACTTGCAAATTACTCATATGCAGGGGTGTAGTGGGGCGGGAACGCGTGGGAACGGCGTTCCCACACGTTTTTCACATTTTAATTTAAAATGGCCATTTTTTGGGTGCGTTCCCACACCTTTTTGTTAGCACTACATCCCTGCTCGTATGTAATTTTTTGGGGCGATAAAGGCCATAAATAAATGATTTTCAAGCAAAAATCTTAACTTCAAAGCAGAAATTTTAAATCTAGTGATTTCTTTGAGATCTGGTGAATTTTTTTGTGAATCTAGTGATTTTGGCAAAAAAGCCTATAGCAGCACTGTCATTTGATAGCTCACGCACGATAGGCAGACATCCTAGTAAACAACTAACAGCACCAAGCACGATATTGCCCGTAAAAATGCAGTAGATAATAGATTCACTGAACACCGACATTTAATTTTTTTGTAAAGTCTACAAAAATATTTATATCTGATTTGTCAAAACGCTTTGTTTCACGACCCCGAAATTACATTTCGCGACACCAAACGGGGTCGCGACCCATAGTTTGAGAAGTCCTGAGCTAAAGCATAAACATTACTACTGCATTGCACAATGCTGTGAATGGTTATTATAATGACGTTAGCTTATGTTTTTTTGAAAAACGTAATCTGGTGGTCAATTTTGACATTAAAAACATCATGTGCCACTTTCTTAATATCGTCATCACTTGCATATTTTCTGCTGAACAAAATTTTGTCAGTCAATGGATCGACGCATTCTTTTATGGCGTATCTATCTCCCACTGACACCCTGATGCCCTTTGATTCAAAAAGATGGACCGCAGTGTTAGTTATCATGGGGTTGCCGTTTTTGGGGTTGTGTAAATAATTCACAGCATCTTCAAAATCTTGCAACACCATTTGTTTCAAGGAAAATTCCAACAATGGGACCCAGTGACTTGATTCTTCTTTGCAGCATTCTTCATCACATCGACCGCTTACGACTCCTGGAGGAGCAGGTCCTTGCTTCAGAATCTTTCCTTTGGATTAAAGTGAAACAAAGATTATTCCTGTTGTACGTTTTTTCAGCGTTATTTAGCAAACATAAAATCTCACACGGTTTGGAGACATTCACGATAACCTGAGGCCCCTCAACCGCATAAAAGTTGTGGAGATTGTAGTCAGATTATGTCCGACAACACGTTGACGTTAAAAAAATTTACTTATGTGAAAAGTTTGTAGCCTAATGCCGCTGTAGCGATTTGCAAACCAGACAAGTTAAACAGGGACTCCACTCCACAATGTCAAGGGTTGTGTTTTATTTGTTGCATGGCTACATTTGTCCCATATTTCTCTTTCAGGGATTTAACTTTCATGGTTGTGTGTGATTAGCCGGTGAGCACCAGATGTAGCGTTTTCCGAACTCTACAACTGTTTCAGAACTTACTTTTCTGAATCGCTTCTCCACAAATGATTCAAAACCAGCTCACTACCTCGGCAACTTGAATGGCGACGCCACAAACTGTGTTAAACGTTGTGTTGTTTTCGTCACGTGGCTACATTGCAACGATTGGTTTCTCATTACTGACTTACGTTTCATCGAGCGACTGAGAATACTGCCAGCATTCAGAAAAGCGAGTATTGTCGAGTAATAAGAGGCTTAACGACGGGGGGCAAGGAGGGTAAAAATACCCGGACGCCGAACGGTTGCGGGCGGCGCCGAAAATTCCCAACAGTGTCACAGATTCTTTCTTCAATGCTGTACATTTGCTTTCGAAAAACCACAGGTTCGAACATGGGGTGCTAAACTTGCTTCTTTTCCCGAGTGCCATATAACCTCGTTACGCCCCTACGAGTAATTCACCAGTATTGCCAGCGTTGATGCCAACCATGATCCTACTTGCCCATGACATTGTGTTCAACGCTTGACTTCATTTTATCTTTTGATTACAATGGATAAGCACAAATCTTTGCCAGGAAAAAGTATATGGGCCAAAAGAAAATAAGTGTTTTCTTAAACAAAAAGGAAATGCAATGAAAAGAGATGCTTCTGAAATGGAATGCTAGAACAGCAATTCTGGGCGCTGAATAAAGACGGTAAAAAATATTGAGAGTAGACAACCTTGTCTAATCACGAGGCAGAAGCAATGTGCTCAATTGGGCCAAATTTTTAACTGCTTACCAAAAGCGGCTGGTCTAGATGGGCTGCATGGTTGCAGCCTTCCATGATATATGCAAGGCAAAACATTCCGCCAAATTCGGCTTAGTTTGGATTTAGTTACGCAATTTCACAACACAATCATTTTCAGTTCTTCCTATACCATTTGGATCAATGTTTTCTAGGTATCCAACAAAACCAATGTTCCCCTCTTCCAACGACGCCGCTTATGCGATGACGTTTCCAGCACACTTGTCGACGAATTTGGCGGTTTCAGGGCTGTCTTCGGCACAGCCCTAAACGAAAGAAACCAAGCAATTGGCTACAAGATACATGGTGGTATATCCGCTTGTCGCAAGGAGTTTTTGTTATTTTGACGATGAATTTTTAAAGAAAAAACGGAGGAATTGTGATCTTGACGGGTTTTTACTACCTGAATTTCTGGAATATTGAATTTTAAAACTAGATTTAAACAATGCTGTTACTAGTACTTTGGCGATATTGGCGGCATTGGATTTAAATCTGGTCGCCAATCTCGGGCTGCGAAAATACAGCCCTTCGTTTATGTGCACCACTGCAGCTTGCAACAGTAAGCTGATGAGCTGTCTAGGATTGGTGTTTGAAGATATGGAGGACAGTTGTTGGAGGAGATCATTCTTGGACAACAAAACGTGTGACAGATTTGAAACATTTAAATGAGAAAATTTGGAAGCATGAGAAATCTGGCAAGCCTGCAAGTAGACCTTTCATTTCTTAGTAAGATGAACATTGCATTGCAGCTGAAATTGAATCAGGATACACAGTTTTACTGGAAAAGCATAAAAATCAAGTTAAAAAAACAGAAATTTTGTCTAAAATCATAGACTGTGAAAAATTGTGTGGAAAAATTGAACTTCCTTTGAGAGGACATGATGAAAGTACCAGCTCAAAGGAAATGGCAATAAGTCTGCTGCCATGTCACGGTTTGAATAAAACGCTAAGTTTTTCTTACTAACGGTAACGTCATGGTGGTCCAGTGAAGCGTCCAAGGTTCCTGTGCGAGTGGTATTGGATTCGACTTCTCACCTTTACGGCTTTCGTTTTGGTGGTAATGGTTATAGGCCACTTTTGATGGGACCGGTTTTTATTTACTTTTGTTTGAGTTTCCAATTCTTTTGTGTTTCTTTTTACGGTTCAGGTGTGGGTTAGGTTTAGGATTAATTAAAATGAAGTGAATGTTTTCTATGTATCAGTAAGAACAACTGAAAATTACGAATTTGATAAGATTAGGACTACTGGAGTGACTGGAAACGCCATAAATGATTAAAAACAACCAGGGCAACAATCCTAGATGTTCAACCAGATATGAAAATTCGTAGCTCTCCCGACCATTTTCACCATTAGCCGCCACTGCTTCTTACCATCTTTATTCAGGATAGTCTTTCTATGCCGCTCCAGGTAGAACCATGTTTCATCTTCACCTCGTGCCCTCCTCACGCGAAGGATGTTATAAGGCTCGATGTGTACAGCCATGTGACTCACTTCTATCGGGCCAACTATGCAAAACCCAGGATCCACTATGTATCGCTTTCCGTTCAAATGAACCTAAAACAAAAAAAACTAATTCTGACAAACTATAAAATCTTGCTCTTTTAAACGCCCAATATGCTTTAAAATTACGATTAGATTCGTAAAACGATTGTCTGTTTTTTATAGAAAGCGTAGGTGGCTGCGTGGGTGCGTGATGCATTATATTGTGTACCAAACCTTAGAGGCAAGACATTTTTTCAAAGTAAAAATCAGCCAAAGCCAAGACTAACATGTACAGGATACGGAATAGTTCCAAATTGAAATTTGTTAGTATAAACACATGTTACAAGTGGCCAGCTACACAGCTATGCAAAATAGTTGAGTTTCTCACTGCTTATGTTGTCTGTGATGCCAGCTTGAATATTTTGATACTGTATGGCAAGTTTAGCAATGATACAGTTTACCTACACATCAACTTTGGCAATTGGGTTGTTGTGAATTATTGGTAATGAAAAGTATAAAACGCTCATTTCAAGCAGCAAAGATCTGCGCACAAAGTAAACACAGCGGTGTGAATATCACAAAGCCTGCAGTAGACCTATTTAACATAGTTACGTTTACTTCACGAAGTTTCAGCCGTATAAACACACAAGACAAATCAGGAATATAGTTTCAGTGTTAATGCTTATAAAAGTACAGTACCTGACTGATATCGCGAGAAGTATATACTACGAAGCAGGCCCGTAACTAAAGGGAGCTGCCACTGGAAAACTTTTCGCTCCCCAGGACAAATGTGCTGAGATAGGTTAGGTTTAAAACTACTGGACATAGTTTAAAAAATTTCGGGCCCTCTCAGAAAACTCTTCGCCCCCTGGTGTCCCAAGCTTACGGTCCTGCTATAAAATGTCTGGGCCTCCTTTCAGGTAGCAGGTTTTTCCGACCTTTCCATACTTCTTCACAGTACATCTTACTATACAACAAATTATTTCCAAAACTAGAAGAAAGGTTTTGACAGAGAAGATGAAATATTTTTGCCAAAAATTTCTGAAACCCGTTATGAAAATTCTTTTCCAAAAATGATCTGCAAATTTTTCGAAAATATTTTCAAAGCAAAGACGCCATGGTTCGTGGGTATGTCAAACCTGCGATAACCAAAGGCAAACAAATACAACATGTTTGTTTAAAAATTCAATGAAAAATATATGGTAAAATCATGATGAAAAAATGAAAATAAAAAACATTTATGAAAAAACAAGTATTGAAATATTTAGAAAAAAATTCAAGAAATGCTTGCTATGCACAGAAGATGATAACAGTTGTTATCGAAACGTTTGCAAGATGTCAGTTGTATCGTTTGATTTGGCCGTAGCATTTATTATAAATTCAAGAAACATGTAGTAAAAATATGAAGAAAAAATTCAGACGAAAAAACACATCAAGAAAAAACATATAACAAAAATATGAACAGAAAGTTTTTTTTATGAATTATAAAAGGAAGAAATTTGAAGTGATTAGCAGATATTTCAAAAGAAGGTAAAAGGAACAAACAGTGATTGAAAAATCATAGAAAATATATGAAAGGTANACTCGTATACAAAAGAAATCAAAGATATGGCCTCGTAAGAATTGATCCTGCGAACATCTTTAAAAAAATTATCTCAAAACAAAGAAACGTACTACTCAATATATATGTTTATAGCCTAGTGTAGTATGATTCAAAAACCAGTTTTATTACAGAAGGCATTAAACGGGTATTCAAAATCTTTTGATCTTGGGGCTTACAACCATGATCCAAAAGAACAAATGAGAATAGTTGAACCCAAAGCTAAAGAAGTTGTTAAAAATCAGTTAGGGGATATGAAAGGATAGAAAGCAAATAATACACCGAAAGTAGAGCTGTACAAATTTACGGTAGATGGTAAAGAATTCTCATAGGTTAATGCAGAAGCATATTTTACCAGTAAACCGTATAAAGTTACTACTTCACAAGAAATTAATAAAATGTAAAAAGAAGTAACATAATGAATCATGTGACGAGTTGGTGCTTGGATACACAAAGGAAGCGGGTTGTTACTAAAAACTTCAAAGGACATTACATAAACATTTTTAAATATGAGACTCTTAACGGTTCTTCATATTTTGAATAACCATAAGGATAAAAAAATTCTCCGAAAGGTTTAATGAATATGAAAATCAATGACAAAGATGATGTTTGAGGGTACCGTATGTTGGGAGCCGAATGCAGGAGTCTTCCGTCGTTTATGATTCCACAGAGATGCCTACTAGCTGAGTGATCAGCCTAGTTGTTGCAGGAGCACAGGTCTGTCCCCCAAATAAGCGACCTGAAGTCTTGAAGTTGCCAAACCAATGCAAGGTGAAATAAAGCTCTCACCATTTTGTCCGTTAATACCTCTCCGGTAGCACTCTAAATTTGATCGCCTCTTTTGATTAGATTCAGATAGGCCTATACAACAAAGGCTTCAGTGGGCCCGAATATGAAGTAAGAAGAAAGTAAAGTTAAACGGTTCGATGTAGACAAGCGGTGAACAACAGCTTTGAGCTTTCACGTGAGCGACCGGGAACAGCGACCAATCAATTTGATGTATGTTAGCAGGCTATCGTGCCAACAGTTAACAGTTGGGCAAGTCTTGTATCGGAAAGCACTCTGATTGTTGCTCCTGGTTGTTCCGTTATGAAAATATAAGCAACAAAATTGAAGGGTGGGTGTGACGATGCAGACGTGTGAATTTTTAGCTGCTTGACATGCTATTTTAGTTCAGAAACCCTTTTTTCGGATAATTGCATTAAGTTTTCTAGAAAAACACTTACATGAACTGAGGCCTATTCAATACGTGAAAATTTCCAGACCCACTAGTATCAACGTCTCTTCACCTGGCGACAAGGTCCTTATTCCTTACAACTTACACCTTGACAGTTTCATAATCACGTGAATGTAAGAAAACATCCACAAGATGCACAAGACAATGTTTCGTTAGTGTATGTAAGATTACAAATAAAGATTTGTTTACAAAAAACACAAAACCTGGTAATGGTCAATGAGAACTTTGATTTTGTTCGACCGGAGAACAACGTTTGTTTTGGAACTTTTAGCCGATGGTAACGGTGGTATATTAACTACCCCACTTGCGAAAGTGAAAGTGGTGGTGATATAACTTGCAGTGGGAAATGGTTTGGCCAGTGTTCCCTCCAAAAAAATTTTACACTGATGTTTTCGTGAGCATGAATATTTCAAGGTTGAGAAAGCAAAGTTCTACATGAATTACAAAATTTGTAAATCATTAGAAAGAGCATAAAATTTTGTCAAAATACGACCATAGTACACATTTCATTCAAATAGCTTCTCCTTGTTTTCGTTTTTTTTCCAATGTTTCGGAATTTCACATGCGTGCGAGAATGAGATTTCACTGCGGAAATTGTCTGGGAGTACTGATAATTTGCGAACCCTAGAGGGAACATTGCGTCTAGCCGTCTCTTGCATCAAGATAAACAGCTCATTATATATTTGCACGGTACAAAAATACTTACAAACAGCATAAAGTGATGACAATCATCCGTCCACCCCTGGTGCTGTTCGTTATAATATCGTGCTTCTGATGCAGAAGTCGCAAATCCCAACTGGTTCAAAAGCCACACGAACAGTCCGCTAAGTTCGCAGCAAATACCTGCTTGGCGCTTGACCACAATTTTCTGGTATGTTTCTTCCAAAACCAAACTGGACTTTTTACCTCCAAAAAAATCCAGGTTGGAGAAGGGAATATTCATTTTATGAGCCAAAGCCAACGCTCTAAGGTTTTCAAGATTTGGCTCCAGCGATCCAGAATAGTTCAGTCTTTGCAAATAGGCCTGCACATCCATGTTACAAGAACAGCCTAAGTTTTCTGCAAAAAACCAAGAGTTTTACGGTAGTGTAGATAAAGATTTACCGTAGAGATGGCCGGTCCAAGTTTTTTTGAGCCCGGACCTCCCATAGCCCGCACGATCCAACCATTAACCGCCCGTGGAACGAGGACATTTTTTCATTTTCAATCCGGCCTGTCCGTTGCCTGCTAAGCAATTGGCAGTGTCTACTTTGTCTCCTGAGACAAAATATCTAGTTGGGTTATTTTGCCTTTGGTTAAACGTTATTGGTTGAAGTGGTCACAAGACAAGAAAAATATGCAACGTGTCATGCTTGGATTAGCAATGTAAGCCTAAAACGGTAAACCCAATACCCTAAACCTGAAACCCTAAACCTAAAAACCTAAACTTAAAAACCATAGCATTGCAACTCTTCAGCGCTAATCCTAGTGCGACTTTGCGTATCATACATGTCACGTGACCACGTCAACAAATCGTGTTCGACTGAAGGCAAAAATAGTCCATCTACCTAAACAATTATACGGTTAAAGCGACTGTGATTTGGTGCATATGAAAAACACTTAATTTTCAAGCAAGTAGTCTCCACAAAGACGAAAACGTTGAATCGATTAGCAAGTTGTTTTTTTTACAAAATACGCAACTATCGATCAAACGAGAGTTTCACTATTGNTATAGTATCTCGTGAGAGTGATATCATTTCTTCAAAATTATTTGATCGTTTCAAAACTAGAACNGAGTTCAGGCTTTTCGCAGAGAGGTGAATGCTCCTTTATTCACAAACCCTTCCGCTCAATGAAAAACTTTTTCTTTGGATGTATAGTGGATTTACCTTTTCGCATTACGACTTGCCGTTTCCTACNGACGNTCATATCGGCTGCAATGCAGTTTCGCAGGTCACTGTTTCTGACCAGCGTTTNTGGAATGTCTTGTCGGAATTTCCCTCCGTCACTGAANACATTCACTTCAACCAACCATGCAAACATCNGTTTGAGCATCACATTCCCACTAAGGGCAGACCATGTTTTGCTAGAGCACGCAAAGTTGCTCCGAAATNCGCAAATCTTGCTCGTCAGAAAATCAACGAAATGCTAGCAAACGGTGTGCTTGAACGCGCATCAGGCCCGTATGCTTCACCGATGCACATTGTGCCAAAAGATGGCGGGAAAGATATCAG
>JGI24021J15306_10013510_pt1 | contig 10145 bp, 7 predicted proteins | sample Ectturendosymbi1_FD_15306 | JGI IMG/M metagenome (IMG submission 15306) | reverse complement strand
ACCAATGTTATTATCAAACCAGTATAATTTAGACCTGAAACCACCTAGCTTTATATGACGCCAGGGAATTCATGCCTTGCAGTAGCCTAGCTTTTGTTTGGATTCTTGAAACGGGACACCAAGTTTTTCTTCAGACAGGATACCATGTTTTCTTCTGACACACTTCAGCACTATATATGCATGCAGATTTAGCTATACATGTGCAGAGATAGCTAAATGCGCGCAGAGATAGCTATATCTGGGAGAGATAGCTAAATGCGCGCAGAGATAGCTATATCTGGGAGAGATAGCTAAATGCGCACAGAGATAGCTATCTCTGCGCAGGGATAGCTAAATATGCGCAGAGATAGCTAAATGCGCACAGAGTTAGCTACCTCTGCGCAGATATAGCTAAATGCACACAGAGATAGCTAAATGCGCGCAGAGATAGCTAAATATGCGCAGAGATAGCAGCTTTTGTGCTAAATCTGTCAGATATAATATTTTTACGAACGTCGCCCCATACTCGCGCTCACGCGCAAACGCGGTGGGTGAATTACCTTGAAGATGTTCCCCGGCACTAGACGCATTGTCTGGCTAAATAACTGTTGACCTCCGAACCGGGCTTTAGCATAAGCAAGTTTGTAAGCCCACAACCATAAAATGCACGTATTCTTTTTACTCACAATTAAAAATAACTTATGTATCCATTAGAACAACATTCACACCAAATATAATACTTTCTGACCACAAAAAGAAAGAACATCACTAAAATTATTTTGTATTCCCTTCTGTTTGATTTTTTAAGTTATTGACAATTCTTTTTCCTTGAATGTCTATAATTGAAGGTTTCTTTTTCCAGGTAGTTCTAGATATTCCTGTCTTTTTCGTCAACATCTTAGTACATCTGCCCATGACACAATTTAGATGGCTAATGGCGAAGTATATTACAGCCAAATCACTAAACGTACGCACCTGCACCAAAATTCTTGTGGATCAGATGAAACTTTGTTAACAAAATAGTCAACATCAAGCTCATCACCAATATCAAATGATGCTCCAGCAACGGTTGTTGGCTCTAGGCATCTACCTCCAGAAATAGTGCTTCGGATCTCGAATAAAGCTTTAATAACGTCACAACTAGGGAAACATTTAAAACAGCGACGCATCACGGTTCTGCCAGTCACAGGCGTAGCACACACCGCATGCATTAAGGCAGTGGGCACAAAAAGTTTTTTACGATGAGCCTTATAATTGACGTAATGCATACGGATCGAACCATCACTTTGTTCAACACTATGCAGGAATACACGAAGTATAAAAATACATGTTTATTTATNAAAAAGTAATAAAAAAACGAACTCCTTGCTCAGACGACCTGAAACCGTGGTAATAGCAATATCTGTNCGTTGTTTTCGAAGATTGCCACATAATTTACAAAAAATACTACAGCAGTCGGGGCCGCATGAAAGCTCGTCTGATGGCGTGATATCATTTCGTGAAGTGTTGCGGGTAAAGATGGCACGGGCCGCTTATGATCTGTTTTTTGAGCCGCTAAGGTTCCTTACAATATTTCTAGCAGTTAGATTTTACCGGGCCGCTGCCGCCCGCGAAAAACTTGACAATTTTTTAGGTGGAACCATTCGGTGGCGTGAAAAGTGAATGAAACCACCTGCTACTGCTTTATCATTGCGGCATTTCCAGACAAATTTGTTCTTCAAAGAGCGAACTACGTGAGGTTGCCAGACTTCCTTGAGCGCCAAGGACTGTCCTTGAATTTGCTATCAAAACCGTTATGTCCTTGATTCTTGAAAAACATTTTTTCGTCCTTGAAAATTCTTGAATGTTTTTCAAATTGTTCATTTAAGAACTATCGATTACGTTGAACATTCAAGAATCAAGAACAAACAACGTAAAAGCGGGCAATCTAGGCTATAGATTTGTTCCATCATAAACAGATGTGTAGTAAAAAGTAAATTATTTGTTGAAGAAAGGTTGTGTCGTCATAATACGTTTCGTTTATTTTTCAATTTCGTATATGGTTAACATAGCCTGACTTGCCCATACGTGATTCAAGCTTTCTGAAAGTAGGCCACCGTACTCAGTGGCGTGCAGAGGGGAAGGGGGCAAACGTGGCGACAGCCCCGGCCCTGAGCATCCAAAGCAAGGTCAGCATCCAGAGTGAAACTGAAAAAATTCAAATGATGTAGCATACGTTGACATTTTTGTTTGATAAACAAAGCGTGTAATTGTTTGGGGAAACTAGGGCGGGTCGTGAAATAGAAAAAATGTCCTCAGTCCACGGTGGTTAAAGGGCTAAATTTTTCGCGGTATGGGTAGTCCTATCTCAAAAATCTTGTTTTCTACCTTTTTTTTCTTGTCACCAGAAGTTCCATGTATGTTAAACATTTCTACGATGTATTGTACGTTTGCTAAATTGTAGTCTTTTGCATGCTGTCTTTCTGAGAGCTTTTAAATTTGCAGTGTTGTTATCTTTGCACACTTAACAACCAATTGTAATTTTTTTGGCCCATTTTAACTACTTTTAGAAAAGTTGAAAAAAAAACATTAACTACACTGTACGTTAATCTGCGCTACAACTGACTATAATAAATTTAAGTACTGTTTGTGTGCTATTTATGTTGGTTTGCAGACCTTAGACTACTGGTCGTGTTCCTTCAACCAGTTTTGAAATTATACAAAATGGCTATATCATGCAATAACGTGTGTCTTTGATGAAATAATGTACCGTGGACAAAAGAATGACGCTTATAGTTCCGACTTTGCTGCAATATGTCGTTGAGGTTTGGATGGTCCTGTTCTTTTGCAGATGACTGCATTTTAGCTTATTTGTGCCACAGTACCGCGGCGGGTCGGATACACTGACTTAGCAGGCCAATTCGGGCCCGCGGGCCATAGTTTGGTGACATCTGTCTTGGGTTAAGAGAAGATATTGTTACCTTTCTTTGCGCATAGCTTGATCCGGCTGTGCTACGGTTTACACAATTGTAAAAACAGTCACGATAATTGCAAATTTCGAAAAAGTTTTAGCAAATTTAAGTTTTAAGTTACGTGCAACGAATGGTTTGCTAGATCTTTTTTTGCTACAAAATTGAAAAACTGTTGTTTAGACGTTATAACAATGAGTGACGGTATTTCTGCATTTCAGTCAGACTCACTATCTGAACAGTTGGTGAAGTACATGATTATAGTAAAATATTTTTGACAAAGCTTCCGGAGTATTTCTGGCAAAAGACCACACGACAGCATGAAATATGGAAACATCTGCGACGCTGAATGACATACTTGCATGAAAACTGCACAGAGCTAAGTCGCACATCAGTCAGGCTGTCTGACACTTTGGCAAAGATATCTCCGTCCACAGTTCTTAAATCCATGTTGTTATCTAAATACAGCGTTTTAAACTGCGGAAGATCCTCAAAAGCTGGCAAGTGCTCAATTAGGTTTTGTCTGAGATTAATATGCTCCACTTTCATCAAGTTCCTGGAAAATAAACACATTTCACAACACCTATAAACAATGTGCAAATGAATTATGAGCCGTGTGCACTGGTTTCTACACCTTTGGTAAATAGTTACCAAAATAACACCCTGGATTACAGCAGTAGAAGTAAATATAGACTATGGTATCATTATACCAAAAAAATATAATTATGCACTGCAACCCGTAGTTTACTTGAAACATTTACGAGCTTTGCAAAAAAACAAATATCAATGCCTTTACCTAAACGTCCCAGGTTCGACAAGTTGTATCTTATTGTTGTTCAAATCCAAGCGTTTTAGCTTCACGAGTTCACTGAACACACCGCTTCGCAGTGCAGTTAGTTCGTTGTTTTGAAGTCGGAGATCTACGAGGTTGGTCTGACCAGTGAAAGCGTCCTACGAAAAGTTGATAGTGTGATAATCAGATGTTTGAGCAGCCATTTTCAGCGTTCTCTGCCACGAAAGTGGCCAATTTTCCAGTAGACAAGTGAGCACTAATGCATCCTAAATAGAAAGTGTAATAGCACACGTGCAACTGATTGCCTTGTGCGCCGAATACTTTAGCTAGCAATCTGCATAGCGCTCTAAAATCGAAAGCCAACTGCTCCAGCATGTCTACGTGGCATGAAACGACTATATTACAGCATGTAAACAACACAAAAACAATCCCACGTAACAGCACTTTACATTGCAGTACAAGGTGGGGAGGCAAGAAGAGGGAATTATTCTCACGCAGCAGAAGAGCAAAAATCTGATCAAAATTTGGAAAAATTGGCATAAATATTTGAAATAAATACCAAATTTGGTGAAAGTGGAGCAAAAATGTTTGAAACGTGAAAATACTACAAAGAAATTTTGAAAATTTGAACAAAATTGAGAGGAACCAGCAGAATTATCCTCTTTTTGTCGTTCGGAGATTTTCACAGTTGAACAGAACTGGGCGTGAATACTAACGTTCCAAAAATCTTTGCCTTTCAATATATTTGTCTCCTTTAAAGCAATGGTGCATAAATTGAGATCACTACAAATCGCTCTTTTGTCTTGAAAGCGGAAAGTGGATGCTACATACTTTTTGAAAGAGTCGGTACACAATAGAGCAAAGTCTACAGAATACGTGAAATCGCCCCCGGTGTCGATGGAAATTTCCCAAAGATCGAAAGGATGAACGAACGTCTGGATTTTTTTTAATATCGCTTCATTGGGATGCGATCCCACCTAGATTTGTTTGCGGTGTTTATGACACATACTTCAAAAAATAATTTTTGATAATGTGCATATGTCAAAATTTGTACCCATCCCCAATATAGGAAATAATTTTTGCCGGTTTCATTTCGTTTTGAGGTCGGCCAGAAATCAATTGTCGTGAGTGGGTCAGCGATCAAAAAAGCTTGCTGACTCCTGGTGTGAAATATCATTGATGCTATTTAGGATTTACTGTGATTGTTATCCAGAGAACACAAACATTTGATTTTATTGTAACGGCAAAATGTCCTTTCTTTTGACCTTTCACAAGCTTTTAGTCACACAAACGCAGCCAAACAGGCACCTTAGCACACACATACATACACGAGCTCACGTGCGAAAGAGAGCGCAAACACACGCAATGTCCACTCAACGAACTTACGCTGGGAATAGCTCTGATCCGATTGAAGTTCAAGTTGATGTAACGCAAGTCGAGAGACTTTAATGCAGGTGGGTAAACGCTCTGCAAATCAAAAAAGTTTCAGCGTAACATGGATGAGAGATAGGAGTAATCGCAAAACAAGTCTTGCTTTATAACATCAACGCGGCAGAACTTTCCTGCCTTTTGTATGCTTGTCCGGGTTTTTCCGACATTCCTTTCATGCTAATTACGTAAGGAATACCCGAGCGTGAAATTTACAGTTAATCTTTGTGGCCTCGGACGCAGTTCAGCAGTAGGCCCGTGACCAGCTTGGGACACCAGGTGGGGCAAAGAGTTTTCTAAAAGGGGCCCAAATTTTTTAAACTATGTCCAGTAGTTTCAAATTATGTCCAACATATTTTCTCAGGGAGGGGGAAAAAGTTTTAGGGGGGTATAGCCCCCCTGGTTACGGTCCTGTTCAGCAGTGTGGTGAAGGGGTGCTCTATCAGCTTCGAACGGGAAGGTAAGAACTTTTCATTATTTGTATTGCAGCAAAACAATGTCGAAAGTATGGCTGAAATGGCTTGAAATAAATAATTGTCTTCGATCGCTTCAGAAGACTTCACCTTTCTCCTGCCCAAGGGTTTAGTCTGTGTTAACGGTAAAGCCTAGTTGTTTGGTGTTGTGCCTAACTGATCGGCATTGCCGTCATTTTGTTTCTCTCTGAAAAAAGCAGGGCAGCTTTGTTGTTCGCGTAATTGCCTAACCTTTCTCTTCACGTAGCTAAAGGAAGTTGATAGAAACTGCTCTTGTGCTGAGTGATTTCCGGTTGTGGAAGGGTGTTGCGGAGACGTTTGAACTAACCATCCGCAGAGAGTCCACATATTCAGCCGCAGCAGCCACAGTAACAGAATAATTTTAATAAAAGACACAACTTTTTTGAAAAACTGATCTGACGCAGAGTGATACTTCACAAGCATTGTTGTGAAAGAGTGTTTGCAGAGACGAAAACTTTAATTGCACAATGGGAATTTCTAGCCGTGACCTGCGCAGTGCTATACAAGTGAAGGCAGGAGAGAGAGTATCTAACGAGCAGCTAATCCTGAAGTTTTATACCCTAAAATTTAATGATGCTAACGTCAACGATTTTCGCTTGAGTCGTTTTTACGATTACTTAACTTTGTCAATATACAATGAATAGACAATAAAATTTTTTGATGATCAGTTTTATTATTGATGTAAGATGTGCGAGGTGGAATTACAAAGCAGGAGACATGACCTTTGGTGTTAGTATCAATTGGGGAAAAGATGAACAAATTGAGTTTAATCGGCAATGTTAATACTCCAAGCTGGGAATGATAATATATATATGTAATGATTCTCGAATGCTCTTCATCCAGTAAGTCTACTTGGATAAAATATAGATGTACAAAATGTTGCGGGTGGTGGTTATGGCTGCGAAAACGAAAATTACGACGGCAGCTACGACGGTGACTGATCATAAGCTTTGCAATCTGACCGTACAAATCCCGGGTCTATATTTCGAGTTCGGGCGGTCACCAAAAAACTACAGCAGCAAAATGTTCGTTGCAAAATAAGACGAAAGGTTAAAAAATCAGAACAGCTCACCGATTACTTTCCAAAGCGGGATTTTACCAAACAGGCAATGTTTCCCTTTCTCCCCTAATTTTGGGTACTTTGCACGAAATGAGCTTACAAAAGACATCCATTCCTTGACACAGCACAATTAATGTTATCGATCTTTAACCAGGTTTCCGCCCGGAAAAAATTCACGAGGACACCTAGTACGTTCTCAAAACAGAAAAGACGAGAATTTTCATCAAAGAGATGCAATATCACCAAAACGGGCATAATTACTAGAAAGAGAGCCAGCTCAGGGGAGCCATGATCGGCTGTGCAGGTTTTATTTATATCAAATTACCCTCGTCTTGGTTGCTTCTCCACTAGATCCTGCTCATGAAATTTTGGATGTTTGCAAAAAAGGTTGGCGAGAAAGTTGGATCAGCGTCAGGCTATGTATAGCATTAAAATGAAAATTCAATTTCTTGTTATGATGGAGAATTTAGTGTTGTTGANGCACAATCCATATCTGAAAGGTTTACAGGGAAAATCGCTTTGCATAGTAAGTAAATTGAAAATTTTGTAAGCTGAAACTTTNAATTATAAGTACGCATGAAAGGTTCTAAAAATATTATTTTATGCAGAAGTTTCTGTGTTTGGATAAACGTTTCGTAGCAAATTATGCCAGTTGTCCATTTTCGTCTGCTAAAATCTTTGCTAAAATCAATCATTGTTACTTGCAGCAATATAAAATAAGTTATCTGTTTTCTGTATTGCGTTAACCGTTGATCTGAATCACGCTCACAAATGTAAGATGAAGTCAAAATGTACACTTCAGCAAACCAGAAAGTTTCCAAATCCAAACATGTACACGCTATTTTCCAGTCTTTGTTTTTTATCTAGTTGTTGTGCAGACTTTTCCAACCACTGGGTTATTGAAAACTGTTAGAACGTAGTTTAACGAGAAAAGTGACAATTTATCAAGAACTTCACACATTTTTTCAAAACTTTGATGGCAGTTTTTGACTTTATTCTCGTGTCAAATTGCTCAAGAGTCCTTTGCTTCTTTATCTGCACCTCTAAAACTTTATAACACATAATAGTACTTAGCTCTGGGGATGCACCGTAGCCATGAGGGCATCCAGCGGCTGTGCGCCCCAATTTTTTGGTTTCTCACAAATTTTGTTGTGCCCAGAATTTATTGTTTCAAACGTATAATGAAAACAAAAATCTTGCTTCCTAAATATGTATTTCCCCCAAATCTTAACATGTGGCTACGGGCCTTGTATGCAGTCCCGTGACTCACACAGACGAGGCATTAACACACCAATTGGTAGATACACTTTGTGAAAACCTTGCAAAATGTTCCTACTCAGGTGAGATCATAAAGGTACTTCCGTTTATGTTAATAGCTTTTGAGATAAAAACGATAAGCACGCCTATTTAGGATGTCACGTGTTACGTTAGTTACGATTGCGAAACAGTTTTAATTTTAGATTATTCTAATGGTTCTGTAAAATCCATATCACTAGTGACACTGGTAACTCTTGATGAAATGCTGCAAATGAAAAGCCACTTTTAAAGACTAACCAAATTCAATGCATTGAAATCAGTGCAACATTTGCAAAAAAGGATCAAATTTAATGTACCTGTGATTCAACAGATATAAAAATGGGTCTACAAAACGTTATGAGAAAACTATACTTATTCTAAGGTTCATATGAAATACAGACATTGAAGATATAGGGAGAAGTTATTAATTTTACTCCAAAGAGTTTCACAGATGACTTGCCTTGTTGTTTTCTTGCAGATTGAGGGAGATAATAATATAATCAGACTGCTTAAGAGTAATTAAAGTAAATCGTTATGCACAGCTAGCTTTTGTGTAAGCAGTTCTCTAGAAAATGCTGAATTGCACAAGGTAAGCTTTGTAGTGGGACAATCGAAATTCAAAAAAATAACAGTAGTAGTAGATGTACAGATTGCAAATAAGAGAGATGCTTGCATTTATTTGAATTACAGTATACCAGACGTACTGTTTGTTCGATGCGGAATTTTTTAACCAGATCAAGTAGTGAAATAAGTCAGCTTACCAAAAGGTTTTCGCTAATATCTATGTGATAAATGGTAACGTCATTAAAGGCATCGTCCGGAAGTGTCGAGAGGCTATTTTTCTGCAATTGCAAAGATCGAACGTAGGAGGAATTGGCGAATATTGGACCCTCCACAGTAGTAATTCCATTATTATCTAAACGAAGGGTGTCACGCACTGATATATCGCAGAATGCCTGAAAAATAAAAGCAATGTTTCAAAAGGTTTCTGAGGCAGTAAGCAAAAACACTCTATGACTAAAACTTAATCGCCGATGGAAAATTTCTTCCTTGAAATAACTAGACGATTGATGCAAGTTGTTGGCACTCTAAACCAGCATTTCTCAATGAGTGACCCACGGTACACAACATGATTGTATTGTATCAAACAGCCTCAGGTTGCTTTAGTCATATTCAAGAAGCAAGCTTGAAAGATTGCAAGTATAGTCTTCACCACGTTCCTGTATCATCGTCAGCTAAGGAAAACACGCTTGTTTTGCAAAGTTCATGGCGTTGCTGTAATGTCCACTAGGCCAACACAAATATTTTACGTTGAAAGAATGTAAACCTCTCGACAAAAAAATTTCAATAAAAAAACGTTTTGGGGAATAGCTGCGCATCCAATATCTTCCACTTACCGATATGATCAGAGTTGTTCTTCCTCAAAAAATTTTTTTTCATGAGATTCACAGTATCGTATCAGCAAAAATAAACGCTCTATAAGAAACACTTACAAGTCTGCGCAACATATTCGATTTATGGACATCAGAAATGTTACAAGATCCACCGGGCACGAAATGAAATGGATCAAGTTTGTTTCATTCTCAAATCTTGCAAAAGTTTTCTGTTGGGTTTTACTGCAGGACATTTATGGAAATAAACGAGCTGTAACAATTATGCAATGTTAACCATGCAGTTCAGTGACAGTAGGAAGTATCAGCAAGTACAACCAGATTTTTTTGCTTATAGTTAGGGAACGACCGGGGCCCCAGCTCCAGCCCCAGCCGAGGATTGGATTTTTTCCCCGGCCCCTGCCCTGGCCGGGGCAATCAAAATAATTGGCCGGGGCCGGGGACCACAGATTGCTACTTTCGTGTTAGCTTTTTCAACATTACTTTATTTTTTTGCACGGTTTTTGCTGTTTTGAACAGTTGAAAACACTTTGTCAATGGCAGGCACCAACATTTAACTGGGTTTGTAGCAAGTTACACCCTTCCTAATACCCTTCTAACTAAACAACATTGCTTTTGACAACAAGCACTATTTAGCTGGTTCAACTAAGTTTTTCTTCATCTTGTGTTTTTTCTGTGGTTTGCTTCATGGCTGAACCGATTTCTGGTGTCTGTTAACAAGGTCTCACGGGAGTCATGATTCACAATGAGAGGATT
>JGI24021J15306_10013508_pt1 | contig 10145 bp, 4 predicted proteins | sample Ectturendosymbi1_FD_15306 | JGI IMG/M metagenome (IMG submission 15306) | reverse complement strand
GGGGGGGGGGCGATTTCAGTAATATCTCGCAGTCAAGTCTTATTGCGGGTTTACTACTGTAAGAGAGATGAAGTATACTCCACAAAACTTCTGTGACAAAACAATTGACGACAAAGTGGCCTTATATCGCGAATGATAGTTTCCGAATTGTTCAAAATCGTTGTGAAAAAAGTTACTTTTGTAGGTTTTAGGGGGCCCTGGGCGATCGCCCCCATGGATCCGCCCCTGGTCCCAGAGGCGCGGGGCCCAATGCAGCTGCATCGGTTGCATTGGCTTAAGGCCGGCCCTGCACAAATCCTTCCGGAGTATATAAGCACGCGAAGCCATGTCGTAGTAGAGCGACCTCGTTGAGCGAACTCTGTTGTTGATTGGTGCAGTGCAAGGTCAAGCCTCTCTCATTGATTGAAGCGACCGATTCAGATGGTGGAGATCGGGGCATGGCGATCGTGAGCGCGGTCAACACAGAAATCTTCCTGTTGACAGTCGAAAACGTGGGAGACCGACGCCATGCCATCGCAAACGGTCATCGCAATGCGATGCCCATCACATATCTCAAATGAAAGCCACAAATCCCTCCGGAGCAGTTGAGTAGGAGGCGGGGGTGCCCCAAAAGAAGTTTTTGAGGCCTATGGGAGACTTTTGTTTAAGTGAATGATGTGACGCTCTGCTTTCATCTTTTTGAGCGTGTCTGCTCCCATAGCTACGTTTAAAGACGAATTCATCGCAGCGTTTAAATGCGTTACCGAGGGATTTGCTGTTATCGCATCGTTTAAATCTCTCTAGCGTCCTTAGTCATTTGACAAGTTAGAAGAATTTTTGACCATTGGCGTCAACCAGTTTGTACGTATTTCATTATTTATGAGATATTCATTTTGTATAGCCTTAATTTTGCAGTGACTTCTTGAATAACTATGTACACACTCAGTGGCGTAGCCTGCCCAAAATTTTGGTCCCTCCAAAATTGATTTTAGGCTAGCAACATTATTTTGTTTGGGATACCGCCTATCAAATCACAAAATGACCACGACATTCTAAAAACTTGGGGGGCATGGCCCCCTAGCTATGCCTATGTACACACTGCCATCATAAATTTAAAAGCTAATGTCGACTCAATTGCTGACAATACTAAAACAAGCTCTAGTTTCGAGGCTTGTGAGAAATCTTCCTGCTTGGTTCTGCTTTCATACTTTTGCGATGATTCGAACTTGGACGCATCTATCTTTCAATTGTAAGCCCAGGTCAGCAATTAAATTAGCTAAATTAAAATTATTCTGCTAAATCATAGAAGCTCTTGTTTCTTGTCTCAAGCCACAGTCTTGTTTTTGCTACTCTTGTTTCAGTGTCAACATTTTGGTTGTTTGAAGCGATCGTGCTTCAAAAATGTGACAAGCAGCAATACAGATAACCTGCCAGGATCACTCTATTAGTGCTTGGTTCTGCCCAGGTTATGTACTGCTGAGGGAAGTTACTCTTTTATTAGTGGCGCCGATATTCGACTTTGCGTGTTTCGGTCCTATCGACAGTAACACTTGTATGGTTTTCTTACTGCTTTTGCAAGACTGAAGATGTGTTTAAGTACACGAAATTAGTTACCCAGTAAAGCCAAGTGCTGACTTTATGAAACCACTATACACTGCAGTAGCTCCATCTCCCACATCTTGTAATGTAGATGCGAACAAAAGTTTGGCCAAGATGAACTGCAACTAACTGCATGACTATTTCGCAAGTCCCAGGGAACCAATTTGGGCATATTCAGGTATACTAGCAATGACAACATAAAATCTTACAAGAAGTGTACAGCATCCTTTGAGATTCAAACACAATTCCTTACCAGTCTGAATTATGGGCAACAGGGTTGAATAGGTAGGTCACACACAAGCACCTGGAAATGTCTATTTCACCCATGTGCTTCATAATTTTTTAGGTATGAGCAGAGCCGGATTAAAAGGTAGGGGGGCCCGGGGCAATTTTACTGGAGGGACCCTGTGACGTAATTCATGACAACATCGTTTGTAAAATTTACGTTTTCGCTGATTCGCAAGGTTCCCGTTTGTTTTTTTTCGCTAGTCGAGAATATGCTTACTCAAATGCACATACAGTTAGCTGCGAGGAGAGAATTTATGATATGAATACTGGAGTGTATTTTTTCTAAGAAAAAATATTCCACAGGCTAGAGAGTGACTCGGCAAGAANCAACATTCACCCCGTCCCGAACAACAAGCAGAAACCAGAGATTACAAACAAAAACACCGGAAAAAGAACATGTCAATATGGCNAGGCAGGCTAAGTGTGAAAGTTGTTTCCAAGCTAATGTCTTGATTTTNACCTTCATTTTCAGGTGCTCTCCACTCCTTTAACGTTGCAGCTTGGGCATTTTGTTAGAAAAAGCGATTCAGTCGCGGCGTTTTAGTTAACACTGCCAGATCCTTGCGTTTTTTCTTCTTAGAAGCTTTGCGCTTTTCACAGCTCCTGATGGCATTACAGATTTCGGCATAGCTCAAGCTAAACACTGCAATCTCGTTTTCTGCTGTTTCGTTTTACGAATCGACTGATTAAAACCTTTTCTGACGGACCACGCAATGACATGTGGTGTAAATGGCTTCATTTGTTTATGATGTAACACAACAATAGTAACCACCGGAAGAAAAGTGGGTTTCCACCACGCGTTACCCTTTATGATGAAACAAAGCGGTGCAGTTCGGCTGCGGCTACCTCGAGACTGCACCAGAAGTTCGGGATCATTGATACCAGTGTTGCCACTTCTGATATTTTAATATAATGTTCTCTGATACATATCTGATGTCTGATGTTTTGGCGACAAACCTGATGTTGACTGGATTGTTTTTTGCATATCCTCTGATTTTAGGACGAAAATAAGTTAGATTCATGATTTTTAAGTTCCTTTCATCAATCTCTCGCCCTAATGTGTGTTTGGTTATCGTTTCAAACTATAGAAGCTCTCTTCGCTGCGTTGGGACTGACATTTTACGTAAAGCATAAACGACTTCTCCATTAATGGCGATATTTCGCTCTGTTTCGGATTCAACGAGGGTAACTGCGCTTTGTTAGGTTTGTGATTAGAAGCATTTAGCTTATAAGAAACTGTATCGTACAAATTTGATGTTATCTCATGTTGAAGAAGCCAACAATCTGATATCAACAAGACTGACCCCAGTGGCAACATTGATTGATACTAAACAGCAGTCAGCAATGAGCAACCACTAGCTTTAGCACGCAAATACAGTAAACCTCGGTTAATCCGGATTCGATTTGACCGACAATTTTATCCGGTTTAGGCGAAGATCTGGATTAACCGAAGACGGTTGTTTCTAGATTGACGTCATCTAAGTGCTAAGATATCGGTGAAAATCACTTAAACTGAACACATTTACGCCCCAACAGCAGACTTCCGCAGAAGCAAAACGAATTCATTGATGCATTTACAACGGTACATCAGACTACCAACCGCCATATCAAGGCAGTTTTGAAAAATAAGTCCATAATTTTAGCTTACTTGGTTACGAAGAAATTTGGGATTTCGGACTTATGAGAGATTTCTGCGACTGGTCCATAAGCATTCACTCTGTTAGGAAGGTAATGCCCTTCAGATATCTTACCGAGTACAATACACTCAGGTATAATGCTCTACACATGCACACTCGGCACTGAACAATAAACTGAAACCGTGGTGCGGTGGCGTGCCTTGAGCGTTATGTTCAAGGTAATGTGCTATGCACGTATGTGACTCAATAGTCACTTCTACGATTAGTCGAATGTTGCCCGCAGTTGCGGCCGTTGTTATCACAATTCTAAACGGTCGTTCGTGATCGTGAGCGCACTTTTGTGTTAATTTGAAACAAATAATTTCATCACGGGGGGCCCGAGGCAATTGCCCCCGTTGCTCCCCCCTTATTCCGGTCCTGGTGGGGGTGCAATATTAACCTCGATCTGTCGGACCAGTAATGCTCGCTAGCCTGCGGTCGAATGTCATGACTTTGTTCAACGGATTTTTGACTGGGATGCCGAATGGCCTTGGCTGGAGAGGAAGGCGCAGGGACTGGGGGAAATTATTCTTAAGCAAGCATGATAAAAAAAACTAATATTAAGACAAACAGAGGGAGTTTAGCACCCTGGATTTGACCTAAACTTTTCGGTAAACATTTTGTCAATTTGCCCATTCCACAACCATATATCCAAGTTTTTGAGGCTACGAGTCTTGGGCTTTTAAGCACAAAAACTGAAGAGTTGAAAACTAGTTTTGAAACTAAATTTTTAATCAACAAATTGCCGCCCCCTACAAGGTGCCACGCCAGCCTCACCTTGCTAAGCCACTCGGGTAGACCGCAGACCACTGTAGCCGCTTGAAAGTCCTCGAATTTTTTTGTTTGTTCTATCAGTTTCGGAACCTTACAACAAACATCCGTTCCGACAACTAAATTTCATTGACATGACAACACGAGAAACACTTTTTTTACCTTGGCATTTCACACGAACATCAGAAATTCGACATGGGAAGACTGAACACTATCACACATTGCTAATTGCAGCACCCACAAGTGAACGCCAGCCATGTATCTCCACGGACTTTTATTCTACGCGGTTACTAGTCATAAAGCGAAGTAACCTCGCGATCTCAACATTAAGCGGCAACAATAGAATTTGAAGCAAGATAGCTAGATTGTCGAGAATTATAATTAAATACGTAACGGCGGGCACAAAACTGCTAGATATAGCAAGACATGATTATGTAAAAAATAGCGGCTGCCGGTTGCATTACGACGCGATTAACGTCACGTTGTGGGAAACCATTGTTATATAATGGTTTAAAACCAGCAAAAGCGCGGTTGCGAATGGCTGAAAATTTTTGAATATTTGGGGTCGAACAAGGCCGAGCACATCAACAAATTTAGCAACTGAAAATAATTTAGCATACCCAGAACTGCAGCATTTCCCAAGAGTCTAAATAATGGCAGTTAAGCAACAAGGCAGACATTTTGCTTATAAAGTACTAATTACTAGCAATGCCGTTGCTAACATGGTTTTAGTGAGCAAGAAGCTTCAATTTCAAATTAAAGAAAGCGAGAAAAATCTGGACGTGAATTCGTACACCCCCCAAAAAACAGGTGAACGGGTTATTCAACTTTCATTAAGCTTCTTCTTTATAGGCATTAAATCTTCCTGGGGGCCATGTCGACGATGCGACTATCTTGCAGAAGAGTCATGCATATATTAATAATCTTTGTAATAAGCAGTTTTCTTGTCGAACTGTTAGGTTACAGCCGAATGAAGCTTTGTGTAATCATCAACGGATAGACGCACACAGATGATCACATAATCGCGATCACTCGCCGTTATCGCAGAAAAGCGCACAAGAAACGTGGGGTTGGACGTAGAGAGTTGTTAAACTCGAAATAACAATCGAAAATTTATGTTCTACTGAAACTGGCAAGAGCTTGTAAAAGTTGCAGGATTTTACCGTCTCGTGCAATACTGATCTGGGTTGTTAGTGAGTGAGTTGATGTTATGACGCTGACGAGTTTTTGTTGCTTCGAAACATTCTCTGAAACAGAGCAACAATTGAGTTTTGTCGAAAAATTTCAATTTCACCGAAGATTTTTTCATCAATTTGGTAGGGATACGCAAAAAATATTTAATCGATAGTTGCGCTAGTACCATTGTTCTGTAAAAGAACGCTTTTTCGTCAACGTAGTTCCTTGCAATGCAGCCGGCAGTGCAAGGTAATTTGCCAACTTGACGATGGTTTGGCAATAACACAACAAAGCGGGAAAGTTCCACTAAGTATACATTGCCGATGATATTCACGTGTAATGCTGCAACTATGCATCTTCTTGTACGTCATCGATTCCTGTTACTTGCGCACCAACTATTGAGCCATCGCCAATTGTTTTTCGCAGAGGCATATCGGCCGTTTGTTCGAAATAGCTTAAAAACTTTGTCATCTTTCGTTTTCCGTCATTTATTGACCAAATTGACTTAAATCGGTCAATAAAAAAAACAGGAGCCATCTGGCATGAACCTTGAGTCCGAGACAAATAAAGAAGGGAAAAAACGCGGCCATGTACTACAACAGTGCACCACGAAAGTAAAACATAAAGCTGCAAATCTTCAGATCTGCAAGAATTTATAGCTTTCTCTACACAAGTTTATCGAGTTCGAATTTTCAGATTGGAGACTTTTTCATTTCAACAAAATCCAATTCAGGCATAATTTCTTGCTACGAATAGACACGCCAATGGTCAACAAGTGTCGAGATACTGCAATTTTCTCTGGTCTAGAGCGTGTTGTTGGAACACGATGCCGACAGAACCTGTTCACGTAAGTCGTATATAGTGAATGGCAGGTTGTGTCAAATAACAGAGCATTTTCTCCTCTTTTCGTGTTTTTCAATTTCTTTCTCCGTTATTCCGAACTCCACCACTTGCTCAAAAACGTTGTCTACTCCTTCACCAGTAAGCGACGAGCACTCGACGTATTGCAACAAACCAAGACTTGACGCTAGGCCTTGTCCTTCTGCAGTCCTGTAAAGAAAGCAAAGGTAGGCCAGTCAAGGCTCGCACCAAAATACGAAAGAACTGCTTCACCATTACGTAAAAACTGGTCAAGCATTTGTTTCACATGCTGTATGCCTAAATGCTTTGCAATTTGAATGCCTAAACATGTCTGTGTTATTTTCATGTTGATGCATACGGTGGCATGGATCAATAAAACAACTCAACTGCAACAATTTACGTAGTCCAAGGTTTGACCATGATAGTTCTTCCCTCAAATCTCGATGATATTTTCAACAGTAACTATTAAATACTCGTATACCAATCACTCCACAAATTTTCCGCGTTTTCTCGAAATGCCAGTACGCCAAGTTTAATAGCAAGAAGCAACTTTATTTGACTTACAACTGAAACAGAACACGTTCATTCGATCACACTAACGATCCAACAGATCAGCGGCGCATCCAGACGTGAAGTTTAGAAGGCAGTCGGAAAAGAACGCGTCATACATAGGCCTGCAATCACCCTTCAGATTGTGTCTAAGTAAGTGGCAGAGGATGAAAATTCTTGAAAAATTAGGAGCTGTGTTCGTTTTGGACGGCAAATATCCGGAATAACATCCCCCGAATCCCCTACTACGACATATCGAACGTGCCTTTCACGATATTTTCTTGCTTAAGTACAGACGTTTCGCTAACCTACAACCTTACTTGACTAGTGATAACCGCTAAACTTTAAAAAGCAGCGAAAATGACATACAAACAGTTGCCAGCGGGAACAGACCCTATTACAGGCTTAAAAATTCTTCATGAAAATCGAAAAAATTTTGTCAGAATCAACGTTGTTTTAACAAAATTGTTTAGAACAGACATGTGCAACCCGCGGCCCGCCACGTTGTTTGGTGCGGCCCGCGTGGTATTGTTCATGATCTTGCAATGGTATTTCAAATGAATTACATTCCTCAAGCTTTCGTGCTACCCATTTCACAATCATTTGCCACAAGCTTTTGCACTTGATCAGAGATTTGCAGCCCTTGAAGTTTACAAACAATTTGTAATTTGTTACGCTTCCGCCATTTGTAATTATTACGCTACAGCCCAGATCAAGCTCTTTGTGATGTAAATATTTTTCTTTGTGATTCATATGCGAGGATTGCAGAGGCTTTGCTGTTTAAATTTGTTCGAACAAATCGTCAGGACCTGACAGGCAGTTGTTCGTGCGAACTGAGTACTACTAGTTTTGATTTTAGTTTGAGTAGTACAGTTAGAAAAATTTCAGTTGATTTACCTGACATCATTATTCTGGGCTGTAGCGTAACAATTACAAATGGCGCGAAAATTTATATTCGCTTCGTGGTCTGTGGTGCCACTGCCAGGTGATTAAAAAAGGTTTCAGTTCTTTGTGAACTTCATTGGCTGCAAACCTCTGATCAAGTGCAAAAGCTTGTGGTAATAATTGTGAAATGAGTAGCACAAAAAGTTGAGAAATGTGTCTTTGCAAGTGTTGGGATTGGGAAAGTAGGCAGAGTGATAGAAATTTGCAGCAGGACAAGGGAAAAATAATGTTGCAAAGGTTGGCAATCAATGATAATAATAGTATTTGCTTTGCAGTTCATAAAAGCAGCAAATTCAACTGTAATTTTGTCTCAACGATTGGCAAATTTATGCGAAGCATGTCGTGTTCGAAATAACGAAAAATTCTTGAAGGCCGGATGTTTAAAGACGAGTGGTTTGTGAAGTATTTTGTTTTTCAACAAAATGAAAGGGCTCTTTACTTGATTTTCCGAAATAACATGCTTGTCTGAAAGAATTAATATCAAGCGGCACTACAATTCCAAGCATACAGAACAATACGAGGGAATTTTAGGTCAGTTGCGGGTTGGAAAAGTCCATCAGTTGAAGATGTAATTGCAGGGGGCTGGGGCGGATCTACGTAGGGGCGATTGGGCCGTTCTCCCCCCCTAAAACCTACGAAAGTGACTTCATTCGCCGTGATTTTGTACAATTCGGAAAACAGCATTCGCGATATAGGGACATTTTGTTGTCCATTGTTTTGTTACAAGAGTGTTGTGAAGTATACTTCACTCATACAGTAGCGAAGCCGTTATGAGATCTGACTAGCAAATATTACTGAAATCGCCCCCCTTAACCTTACTGGCTGGATCCACCCGTGTGCAGGGGCAATAGAAAATGATACCCTCTTAAAAACGACACTCGGGTTGGGACTGAATTGAGCTTCGAGTTTAGTGAAGCAATAGCAGAGACAGGAAAAGCCTTCAGGGACCGCGAAATTTTTAAATAATGCTCTGATGTTCGGAAGTTTGCCAGTTAGCAATTTACGTTTTAACTTGAAACAATCTGCATGTGCTGTGAAGATAAGAGCGTCAACTTTTGCTTCTTTGGCTGCTTCCAGCGTCTACAATAATTTTGCATGTATAGCGATATGCTGTTTTGCGATGGATTGGTAGTTGTACGAACATACTAAAAATGCAGCATAGCGTTGTTTGTTGTCGCGAAAAGTAGCCATTGAGACTGTCAGGAATTTTACTTCTTCAGATATGGTAACCCTATCATATGTCTCATCTAATTCACAGTTTTTCAATAAGCCTGTCGCCGGCATGTGGTTGGTAGTATGAAACAGACGAAATTACAACATATCTTCCATATCTGTTGAGTGACCACTTTAAACTAATTTTTAAGGGATTGAATAAAGTTTTATCCAATAAAAATTGATGCGGCCCGCGATAACTTTCCAAAAATCGAATATGGCCCGCCAGTGAAAAAGGTTGCACATGCCTGGTTTAGCACATTCAAGTTTCGAAGTACCACAGAGGTAAAAAACATGCTATTTGATCAAGGATTGAAAATGCGTACTTTACGCGAAATCGAACTCCTAGAGTAAAATGCTTTGTGGGCAGATTCGACTGTTCTCGTTTTACCTCTGTGGTACTTCTAAACTTGAGTATTGATAAGTGCAGTCAGAATCCTTGCATGGATGTGAAAGCACAAAATGGCAGGCAGATTCCTCGAAGAATCTACTTCACTTGTTTGGAACATTTCAGAACATTGATTAAACAAAGCCATACTTACAGAACATCTTGCAATCTGTTCAACCTAATAGATATCTTAGCAAAGCAAGGAGACGTCACACTGTTGTACCTGAGGTCAAGCGAAAGAAACGTAAAAGGTCTCAACTAAAACCATTCTGAAGGTTTCATTTTACGTACGTGATGGGCAATTCAACATCTGGATATGTTTTACTTTCATCGGATTCTGAGCGAAGATCAATTTTTGTCCCAACTAACAAAATAGGAGCGTTAGGACAATGATGTCGGAGTTCGGGAACCCACAGTTCATTGATGCTTTTGAAAGAACGACGATCCACAACAGAAAAGCAAAGTGTGAAGATTCCAGTGCCCGGATAAGAAAGCGGACGTAACCTAAAAACATTTCCAATGAAGAGAAATCTCAGTGCATAAAAAAAAACAATACACTATACCAGTGGTTCTTAAACTGGGGGGCGCGAAAATATGTCGAAGCCTCTAAGTTTTTCTTAACATGTTTTGACAACCACCACTCTGGACAGTCAATTGCTGTCGATTGTCGAAAATGTTTAAAACATGTATAAGTACTTTAA
>JGI24021J15306_10013506_pt1 | contig 10146 bp, 8 predicted proteins | sample Ectturendosymbi1_FD_15306 | JGI IMG/M metagenome (IMG submission 15306) | reverse complement strand
TTGCCCCCCCCTTAATCCGGCCCTGCTTCCAAGGACATTCCATATATCGGTGCAGTTATCAATCGTTTGTCTCTAGTCATCCTATCCTTTATGCAACACATACGCAACACTACGATACAGTTAAAAACTTGTAACCAGCTTACCTAGATGACTCGATAGATGACTCGACTTGTGAAACATCTGTATCTGTTTTAAACAACATTTTATTGTGGCCAATAAAAGAATAAAACTAAGCCAACACTCCTTTAGCAACATTTTGGAAAAAGTTGGTGGCTACATTGATTAAACCAAGAAGCAACACATGCTTGGTTACTAAAAAATCTACACAAAAAAAAAGAATGTTGGACCTGAGCTTGCAATGCCAAATTTGGTTCAGCGTCTTTCTGTGCAAAAATCGTAACTTCTTATGGAAACCCTGTGAGGCCACTTATAACTGTTGGAACATACTTTATAAATGCTGCGTAGGTTTCAGTCATAACCGAAATTTTATTTACGACATCTCCCCCTTGTTTATCAACAAAACAGGTCAGTAAGTTATATCCGAAGAGGCTGCAAAGTGGTTTGCGAGGATAATAACCAATGACAGAGTCTCAGGACTTCGTCTCGGTCGCGAATATTGACTCAGAAGCTGATGTAGTGAGCCTCAGTCAAGAGAGTTTTTTCCTGAAATGCACTGGCAAACTCAGACCTGGCGTCCTCCACGAGATATCAAATATAAAACATGGTTTGAGAAGGCGGCTGCTTTGATGCGCAGCAACCATGAACTACAAGTCCATCAAAACATTGAAAAAACTCTACTATGGTAATTTATTTACGTATCAACACTTCAGCATTAGAGTTAGGCAATGGCGTAACCGTAAAACTTGGTTTTTGATTCATGAAATGGGCAAAAAAATTATTTGCACTCGGGAAACGCAGAAGTGTTTGAAAATTACGTTTCCGTTGGAAATGTAATTTTGCCTCCTTATTTTTAAAACTCAGAGAGAGGGAAATATTTGATCTGAACTAAAGGTCATTTTTCATTTGTTCAACGAGGCAGTGTGCTGGCACCGCATTTTCTAGGCCATATAAAAAAGTCCCTGGGCTGAGACGATTGTTTTATATTGGACGTTTGAAACGTCTTATGTCGGAACAGAACATAAATTTCCAAACGCACGGTTTGTTTCCTTGCTTTGTTCATCAACCACGACGAGTTTGACCAGTTGGTAGCTTGTCCCGGCAAGGTTTTCAGCAGCACAAACTATTGTCATTCCCTCATGGTCTTGCTTCCGCACACGGTCAATGCGACAATCGTGCTTGTTATTCCAAATTAGATGCGAGTTTGAGAAGATTTTTTTCTCTAAATAAAACAAAACTGACATGATTTGCCACATGGAAACGGTCAGCAATGGAGCGGTCATATAAAAATAAGTCCGCGTTGTAAGTATCCATCAATCTCATGTAATACGATTTAAGTCTCTGCATCAGCAAACTTGTTTTTCTTGACGCCCATGCAGGGGCGTAACGAGGTTAGATGGCGCCCGGAGCAAGAAGCAAGTTTGTTGCCCCCATGTTCGAATTTGAGGTCTTTAGGAGGCAAATGCGCTGGATTCGGCGCCCTCATAGTGATTCGGCGCCCGGAGAATTGTGCTCCCTTCCCACCCCCTCGTTACGCCCCTGCGCCCATGTAAGTAAACGACTGCACATAACTCAATTCTTTCACAAACGAAACAAAATAGATTAACTGTACTGCAGAAAAGCAAACAATACAGCCACTGAGTGAATGGCCGTAGCGCTCTTTGAGCAAGTGCGTTCATCTCAAACGTCTCGGCAAGAAGCAAATTTCAGGCTTCGGCCTGCCGCCAATTACCGTCAGCCAAAATCAAACTGTAAAATATGTTTATAGATATATAGAACGATTTCCAATTGCAATCCTTTGTAGGGTGAAAAACGATGTGGAAACCTTTTGCAGAAATCGCCAAAATCAGCAAAGTCAAGTCAAAAGACATACTGAGAAACAGCAGATAAGGAAAAGCATGGAAAACACGAAACCGATCCAGTGTCCATCACACTGGGAAGGTTTGCTTCCTGCGCCAGCCCGCCAAAAACCGCCAAAATCGTCTACGCGTCTTCCACAGCACGTGCCCTGACTACATCTGGTTTGACATTGTAGCTAAGTGAAACCGACCTTCACTTTCTCAACCAGATCTCGAAGCCATACTATGTCGGCATGCATTCTTGTAAGTATACACAGCAATCTATCAGCAAAACAATGAAATCTACTCACTTATCCTACGCAAACCAGTTAAGTACAAAATAAGACTGAATCTATCTCTAAGAAAATGGTTGTGAGATCTGATTGACAAAGCGGTGCTGTAGTAGAGATCGAAAATTTGTATAAACGAGACAAATTTATATCAATCAGATAAGATCAACTTTTTCTCAATTCCGATTCGCCAAGGCGTCTGAAAATGGCACACATTCGACGTCACATAAATCCTAAACTTTAATATTGATATTGACCAGTAAAATGTTATCGCCACCGTACTTCCGTTTTGTTCGATGACTTTACTCAACTTACACCTTTTTTCAGCATATTTTTGTATAGTTGTTGGGAAATAAAATAAGTTACCCTCTAAGTTGTGACTCGTTCATCTTATGCACGGCTAGCTCTATATTTGCACTGATTTACATTTTTAATGATATGATCTACGCTAGCTAAATACGTTTTGGTTTGTTTTGATAAATGGCCAAGTTTCACATTATTCCGGAAAAAATAACCACCGATTTTACTTTCATATTGCCAAAGTTTGCAAAAGTGTATGGGTGTTTTTTGTGGTAATCTTGAATTAGGTGAGTTTTATTCAAGTTTTAACTTTGAGATATGTCAAATGAAACTTGGCTCCAAAGCTTAATTCGAAAGAGTTTTCTAAACACGTTGCAGATACCGATGCACTTTCAAACTTAGGTACACTATTGCAGGGTGGGTAAACTTATTTCAGTGAAGGCCACATTCTTCTATCAGTACCCAGCGAAGGGCCAGCTTCTACAAATTATACTTTTTTATATAAAAAAGATATAATCATTATATCTAACGTTTAGAGCTGTTAAGGCCTACAACCGTCAGGTCTAGATTCTTGATCTGTATTTGCGTGTTAAGATCGCTATGCACTCGACTATCATACTGCACGTTTTTCGAGTAGAAGCGGTTTGTGATAAGTCAGCGATACTCGATCAGCTTAAAACAACACTAAAAGTGCATTCGGGGGTCAGAAAAAAGGTTCAGCGGTGGCCCGTTGGTCGTAGTTTGCTCACCCCTGCACTAGTATATGATAATACTCATCAACTGACATTTGTTTTTGTCACCTTCAAACTCAGGTCTTTGTTCCTTCCCCGCGAAAGTAGCAATCTTGACAATTTCAGTTTTGCCGAAAAGCGACTTTGAACTTCCAGCATCTTGTTCCGTGTCGCAGTTGATGCTGATGGAAACATTGACTGGAGCGAATATTATTCGCGTTCTTTCAGCGACACTCGTGAAAGCTTCATCATTCTCACTTTCCACAGAGTACGTTACCCCTTTTGTCAGTGCCTTGTTTCCAGACGAGGCACTCGGCATACCTGACTGGAGACTGTATGCAATTTTGACCGACATCATCACCTTCGGTTTTTCGCAGATTTTAGATGATGTGACATTGAAGCTACTCAAGTTTCTCGACAACCATCCATGCACACTTGAGCATTCAATGTTCGAGATTTTCGTAACACGTTTTTCACTGTTTTCTCGCTTTTGCTTGAGATCCATAAACATGTCAGAAAAGTTTTTCAAAGAACATCCACATGTGAAAGGATTCGATGACAGAGAAACTACGGATAACCTCTGCAGGTCGTTTAAAACATCTTCAGCACCGGGCAAAGAAGTCAGTTTGTTTCGGTCCAAATATAAGAAACGTAAACTTGTCAGAGAATTGATCGAAGACCAAGGAAAAGCGGTCAGTTGATTTCCAGACAATTCTAGCCTACAAAAAACGAGTCTTTTTAGAAAAAGAACGACACACTTTTTCTTCTGAGGTGTTAAACACAAAAATTACTTGAGGTGAAGGCAATTTCAAAAGATATACTTTTATATATAACTATCATTAAAATCAGTTTAACCTGTTCGACGTCAGTGCAATTAAATTATGACTTTAAGTACTTTCAGGACAATTTCCAGGTAAACACACATTGGGAAATTTTCTCAAGTTTCTTGTTGAAACTAAATGTATGACTAGTTACCACCAGATAAGTACTTTTGCAAACTTTTAAGATGATGAAAAGCACTTTTGTCAATTCGATTGATAATATTGTTTTGCAGATGAACTTCCACCAGTCGTTGGTAAGGAGTGAGAGTCTGAAAATCAAAAATGTTTTCCCTGCTATCTCCGTGTTATTAAAATACAAACATTCCTATAGTTGGCTACAATACAGAAACGATTGTGCTACAGCAGCTTCCACTGTTGAAATTCAAACATGACGTTGGAGGCTCTCTACAGAGAAAGCAAGGTCACAGGTCCTTGAAAAGGCGTAAGATCATAACTTTCATTAGAAAGAAGATGATAGGCTAGGAAAGCCAGAGGCCACAACTCGAAACCATAGCAGGGTGTTCGAAAAGATAACATCGATCATTTTCCAATCTACACGGAGAAGAGAAGTCAATGAAATAAGCTGCCAGGTTGCAGAAGCATCCCTTATTACTTTTGCCAAAATATGAGGTTTATTTTTGTAACGAAAAAAAATTTTTTCCTGGAATTTCAGAGGAACTAATGTTCTGACAATACTGCACATAGGTTGTGATATCTTTGTGCTTTGTCTATTTCGTGACAGTGTTTGTCGATTTATTTTTTTTTGTGATTGCCAAGCTAAATTTGACTACTTTGTTTCTAGTTATGTCAGTGTTGTGATTTGCAAACAAGCATATTTCCAGGATTCCTACGGAGTCTGGAAAGGTATTGAAAAAATTGGTCATTTTCCAGCCTGGAAAAGTCTGGAAAAAAGTGTTTGGTCTGTTAGAATGGAAAAAGTAAATAATTTTCTAGACTTGATCTTTTGACATGCATTCTGATGTTTTATTCTGATACTTGTGATACGATTGATAATTTTACTTGCATCGTGTTAACTATTATAGCGCCAGTATTTGACCTGGGCATGTCATTCGGAAAAGTTAAGTCCGAAAAAAGTCCGGAAAAGTCTGGAAATTGTCTGGAAATTTGTATTCAAAGTTGCGTAGGAACCCTCTATTCCATCTGCGCACATTGTGAAAAATGCGTCATGAAACTTGATTTTAACAGGTTTTTCAGATATTACAAGGGTCTCTCGCCTTTAACATGCATACTTTTGATTCATCCTGTTGTACAAAACACCTTTCCTATGATTACAGAGATTTTCTGGATTTAGTAGCTTAATGGACCTATGTTACAAATTTGCAACGTTTAAAAAATTAATTCATTTTTAAGCAAAAAGACAAACCCAGAATTGTTTTTGAAACAATGTGGACGGTAGAGTGTTGAGTTAAATTCCTTTTAAAGAGGCAGATTTCAAATGATAAGTTGCAGTCGAAGATCTTCAGCGTTTTTTCTACTTCTCTTGATCTTTCTCGAAAGAAATGATTCGAAAAGAGTTTTTTTACGAGACGTTTCTTCTGTTGTTAGAAGTATGTTTGCCGAAAGCGAAGTAGCTTACAGACTATCAAGATGTGGCCAACTTCGGGCAAAATTGATTTATTTGATTAATACCTGTTTGCAAAATACCTTTGGCATCACTGATTTTAATCGCACTCCGATGTAAAATGGTTTCAAAAATCACTGCTTCGACCTTACCGTTCTGCATATTAGCAAGAAAACTTGACAAATTTGTGCAGCAAAAATTACTACTGTTTCAGTTTATTCGGATAAGTAAACTACTTTAAACGCAATTATATTTAGATTTTTCCCAAACCATTTTGCTAAATAGTTCTATGAAGAACCTTGAATCGACTGGCCATTGATCAGGGCAGCACAGTTTATTAAATAGAAGCATCGAATAAGCCTCCATTCCAGGATTAGATACTAATGAAGACACTGCGCGATTCTTTGGTTCTTTCTTGTAGAAGTTCTGCTTATAGCATGGCAACACAGAATTTTTCTTTTGGTGCAGCTTTTTTCAAAAAAGATTTTTAAGCAGTGATTTGCAGTTATTGTTTCACGTCCAAATATCTGAGAACTGGAACCAATTTCTAACAAGGTCGGGACAGAATTGAAATATTCTAATTAACGCTTTGCCCTCGAGGGTTGATCCAAACCCTCGACCATCGATCGTTTAGTCGAACGACTGAAATATGAGCATCTGTCGTTTTGTGGAGCAACCCATGTTAAAGATATACCCCATTGTAGATAGCTGTACAAGCCAAGCAAGTACAAGGACGATCACTACAGTTTGTGAAGGACCCTTGCTATAAAAGTGTGACAAAACACTGTCTGGGAGCTATTCTCTTGCGAATCCATAAAATTCCTTATCATAATCAGAGATAAACTTAATTTCCTCACCAACGTCCTGTATAATACAAACATATATTTAACATCATCAAAACTGCAGAGAAATGCTATGAAGAGCAAATTCGACAAGGGCAGTTTCTGCAAACACCCTATTCATACAAGTGAAATCAAAACGGGTGATTTTGTTCGAGCATTTTCTGCACCTGATATCACGCGGTATACAGATTGGTAGATGTCTGTTTTATGCGATGCGCGAATTTCTGAACTTAGCATTGCTTTCAAAGAGCAAAAGGCTCAGACCACAAGATCCGAGTAAAAACCCAGTACCCCTTTTCTCCTCTCTACCTTGCGTATGTTAACGCAAAGTAGAAAACCATTGCGGCCTTGACTAGTGGTTCAATTTGAGTGCGCGAGTGCACAAAACTTGCAGCTGTCACGATGACTTCCGTATATCTTCCAGTGAACAGGAATTTCAGCGCAGCTTTGGCGTCTCGAGTTGTACACGAATAATTCAATGCTATATTTTACCTGAACAATTAATATCAGGCATCATAGTTCAGAAAAAATACCGAAAATATTTGATGGACGTAAAACATAATGTTAAAATGACATCCAAACGTTAATTATGGCAATTTTCTTTTGACCATGCCTTGTTCGCAGTTACACATACGCCTTGCGATTATGTTTTAAATCAGGGGTGGGGAATCTGTTTGCTATCACGGGCCGCTTAAAATGTGGATTGTCGCTGGCGGGACGAAAATAACATTTGACTTTATCCTGAAATTCTAATTACGAGAGATAGAGTTTGAAGTATTGTATTGTGTAACGTCTTCATAGAGGCTTATGATATAGTATCGAAGTACCCGCTTATCATCGAGATTCGCTTTGACGCGATTTTGTATTCTAAATTGGGTAACGAAAATTCTTATGCGGGCCATATTAAATGTTCACGCGGGCCGCATTTGGCCCACGGGGATGCAGGTTCCCCACCCCTGTTTTAAACGATGGGGTGTTTACTTCACATTACAACTGCTATGATACGTATGTATAAACTCTATAATATAAAACTAGTCATGTAAGGCAAATGAAGTAAAAAGTTTTTCAGCAGTATATGGGGGGAAAATAACATTTCACCAATTTGGGTCAAGTTGACTGCAAGTCAACAAAGGAGAGATTTGTCAGTTGCCAGTACCGCCTTCAAGTAACAATACATTCATGCAAAAAAATCAAAAATTATTTGTTTTTATTTTAAAGTATTTGATGTAGGCTCGTATCGCTATTTAAAATCGAAAAAGCCTTATTCATTCTGTTATCATTCGTTTTTGTCTTTGGTTGTGGTTTCAAAAAATTTCATTGGACCAATGCAAGCTTTCAAAGCACAGTGGATCTTCAATTTGCAAACTTTGCTCGAAATCAAACTGGCTGATATACAGTTACCAGTGATTCTCAATCATCCTGTGCAGTGTGCACAAGATCCACACGTGTATGCAGTTTACTGGAGGGTTTTTATTCCCCCATATTTTAGCACAGCTTGAGAATAGAATCACGTTGACGAAGTTAATGCATTAAACTTTCAACTGATTTTAGCACCACGATATTTCCGCTTTGGGGATTGGCTGGTTTAGTTTTTTGCTGTTAAATTTTGGCGCTTTACTCCATTTCTTTGTAACATATGTGCTGGCATGCACTGTTGCTTGACTAGTTGTGCAGTCTGAAAATAAATTATTGATTACTAGGTTGTGAATATCCACAACAAGGATGATCAATATTTCATGAAAATAGAGAAAAACGTCTTCCCTCTCATCACTCCAGCTGAGCTGTTGCTTAATTGAATTTACTTTTTCTACTTTTTCAAGATTTTCATTTTTATCTTGTTTGTCGTTCGTCAGGTTTAAGGCTAGCTTGTTGTTTTAGCTCAGATTTGCAAACACTTGCGAGGTAAGCCAGCTTTTTCCTGATGTGATGAGAGAGAAAAGTCCTAAGCGGCCTAAACTCGCCTATTGAAATCGGACTTATGAACATGGATTATTCATTAGGTCGCAGCAAACGTAGGAGGTTGGAACCTAACAAGAAGGACACGTGCTAGAAGCGTGGGCGACTAGAAATCAATTTTAAAGGCGAATTTTCAAAAATGTCTTTTAAAAAGATTAAAGCATGTACAAGTGCCATAGATCAGTATGACATTTTTTTTGCTAAAATTATAAAAGTCATTGGAAACATTACTGCTTTAACTGCTCAAGCCAAACAACCGCCACGCATTAATTGCAATGCTTCAAACAGTTTTAAAGTCAGTGAATCCCTTCTCACCGCGTTTGTCAGCCGATTGAGCAAATTGAAATCAAACATCAGATCTGTTGTATCGCTTGGAAGATGTGCAGGTAGAAAAGTCAGGTTCCTTCGGCGGCAATCAACAGAGACAATTCCTGGAACTCTTTTGCATCTGTCAAAAAACATAAAGTTGTAGAAACGTGCACTGAAAAAACAACTAAAGCTTCTGGGCAGCAAAATTTGTCGACATATCGAGGCACTTGAAAAGCCGTAACCTCTCCTCGCAAAGGTACTGATAATTCAGAGTAAAATACTTTGCACGTATTTTGCATTGGTTAACATTGCTGCCAAGCAACTTACTCGCACAATGAACAGTTTTTCGGCGCAGTTGCACCAAAAAGTCGCTGAGAAACGTTGAGGCGAAATAGAAAAATGAACAAGACTGCATTCTTTAATTTTGCTGCAACGAGCTTTCGCTGCGTCTGCATTCTATGAAACAGAACTTATCACAAGCAAATGAGAAAATTCGTTAGTTTCAATTTCACTTTTTCTTCCACATGCTTGCCTGTCAACATTTGCAAATATGCTGACGCTGCAACAAAAACGTCACATTTGCATTTAGATTCTTTTTATACAATTTACTCAAAATCAGCGAGTAAGAATCGTCTGCATGCACTCTTTCGACCTCGGCTGACTTTTCAAAACTTGAAAGCTTATTTCAGAGTATAGCGATTCCATGCTGGCTTTTTCAAACGTGCGCACGACGTGACTGCTATCTTTTTAGCAAAAGCATCTGGCAATCTACAAGCAGCAGCAAAAACATTCCGAGTCTGGAACAAGCGATTGATGAGTTTGAGCGTTGCTCCGTGGCACCACCAAGCGGCCAAAACCCAGAACTTCAATGTTTCAGCCTTCACCAATGTCCAGTCGACTTTTACCGTAATTAGGGTAAGAGGCAGACACGCAGGTGGGTATGAAAATGTTAACAGGATTTTTTCAACAAAAACAAACATGAAATTTCCAAAAGCAAGTTGCACGACTCTTGCCTTCAATCAAGTTGTTTTTGAAAAAATAACTACCCGAGCATCCTCCTCACTCCATTAATTACTTTCGTGCACAAGCTTTGGGGAAGATCTTGTCATGCGAACAAGGTCGATTCAGTTCTCCACCAAGCTTGCCAACATATCACCGGATGCCCACAAGCATTCCGAACCTCAACCCGTTGGTATGTATCCCTCTACCTGATGTCTGAAGCAGGGACGTAATGAGGGGGCAAAGGGGCACAATTTCACGGGCGCCGAATCACTATGGGGGGTCGCGGGGGTCGCCGAAAAGTCGAATGACAGCGGGGGTCGCCGAAAAGTCTCGACAATGTCACAAGTACTTTCTTCAG
>JGI24021J15306_10013505_pt1 | contig 10146 bp, 8 predicted proteins | sample Ectturendosymbi1_FD_15306 | JGI IMG/M metagenome (IMG submission 15306) | reverse complement strand
TATGTGCAAGTTTGAATCATCGCAAAAAGACGAAAGCAGATGGCAGTCGACTGATTCCTCGAAAGCATACAGAAACATTAGTGCTTTTAAGTGTTCTGGTAAAAGGTGATGAGAATACCTGGTTGAAGATTTTTTCTTTTAATCTTGACACAAGCAGCTTAGGAAACTCTTTAGAAAGTTTCAGATTTTATGCCAAGTCATTAAACTCTCCCTGGTAAAAGCATTATAGAGATAAAAACGTTGAGGGGAGATCATTATTGGCAAGGGTGTTGAAACAAGCTCTTTGTCACTGGAAGGAGAATCCACTTGCGGCAACACAGATACAGGGAGTTCTTAATTGTGTAGAACTGGCTGGATTTCCAGGTCTAAGTTAGGGTATCTTAAAGAGTTCTATTTCTTCCTATTTATGATTTTTGAACAAGCAAATTCATTTGATTTTCCATTACTCTAAATTTCCATTACTCTTTATTTTCCATTACTCTATAGGGTGGCCAAAGTACGTCCCGCGGGCTGCATGCAGCCTGCCAATTACCTTGCACATTTTTTAAGCACTGCATTTCAGAGACCTGCGTGGGGCAGGTTAACCCGCATGGGTTGCAGGTACCTGCATTTGCAGGGTAGCTGCAGGAACTTGCACTGCTTTCTGTGCGGGTGCGGGTTCTACTTGGTGCGGGGCAGGCGCAGGATGAGAAATTCTTTGTGCGGGTAACTGAGTGTTGAGCCAAAGCATGTGAACTTAATCAGCCAAAAAACTGCAAAACACGTGGATGTACAGTACTAGAGTGGTTTGTCAACATTGCGCTTCAGACAGTAGGCCTGCAGCAATTATTACATTATGATGTAACAACCCATTGTTGTGAATCATTAGGTCAGACTCTTGCCATGTGGTGGGCCAAATGAACATTTTCCAATGCTATCGTCGTACTTGGTGAGGAATATAATTCAGTCTAGCAGCACTTCTTAATGGATAAAACAATGCATAACGCACAGCTAGTCACAACTGAACTGAAACGTGTTTTTTATCACCTGAAACCTGTTGACTGCGAAAGATCAGATCTGTGGAAAGTTTTGGTTATCAATGAAAAAGAATGAGTAGCTTGATTTTGCTGCTTGTTAGACTTGTCCTCTGACGTTATGAGTAGGGCAAGTTTTTAACTTTTTTTACAACTTCCAACAGCTTCTGAAATACTCAGAATTTATGTAGTACGATGACCTGGTTGCAGCAATTTTATATTGCAACTTTTTCCTTTTTCACACGCAACTTTTATCAAGTTGGCCTATGGCGTAAAATGTAAAAGTGTGATTTAAAAAACATGCTGGAGAACTATTTCAGTATAGTTCTGTTCTCTTTGATAACTGATTCGAACTGAATAATGACCTAAAAGCACTTGTAGAAATGACCCGGCCAAACAAACATCAGTCCAGAACTGTAGGGCAAATTGTTAAATTGCCGAGCAACTTCATGCAGTGTGGAGTGAAGTTTTAGCATGCTACGCAAACAGTTGGCAAATGATCGCCATTTCTCGCCAGATAATGTTTGGAAATATTTAGCATTATTTGTAAATAAACCGCTTGAGTAAATCACTGTCGTTTAAAATGCTTAGGCATAAATGCAACTTTTTACTGCAACTTTTGTTAAAAATAAATGCATATTTCTCATGATTTTATTGCAACAAAAACTTGCTCTAGTTACGAGTTTTTAGTAGTTTTCGGACAGGTGCTGGTTTGAGACCGAAAAAGTGCGGGGCGGGCGTGGGTTGGGATGGTCTGCGGGGCAGGTGCGGGCAAAATTTCTCAAACTCCTGCAGGGGTGGGTTCAAATTTTGCGGGTGCGGACACAATTTCAACCCGTGCAGGACTCTACCACATTTCTTTCAACCCGCGCAGGACTACCACATTTCCAACTGTGGACAGCAGCGCAACAGCATTGGCTGCTGCCTGTCTCTTGTTGACTTGTCTGCCACAGCTGTACTTAGTAGCTGCAAGCACCGCTATAAGTGAGTAAACAAAATGGTGTGACTTAATTGTTATTATTGTACCACAATACATTTTAACAACCTATTTTTGCATAGATTACGTAAATCACACTGTATCCAGCCATCCAGTGGCTAGGCAGTCACAAATTCTGCCCTTGGGTCAAAAAGTTTGGCCGTCCCTGCACTATAATTTAGCTTTTATGAAATGCTTTTTTTTAATTTGCCAAAGGCAATGTGTGGCTGAGGAGTAAACATATGTATCAGATAAGCCAGGATTTTAGGGAACCACCTGGTCTTTAAATAGTAAGGTTGAAGAAGTTTGTCAGTTTGTTTTCACTGTACTCAATTGCTATCACACTTTTCAGACAAACTTTGATTCTTATTATCGTGATATGTGATGTTTCATTTTCAGTGATGTTATATTTCAGATTTTTGTTTTTATTGAACAGAAGTCTTTTTGTGGCAATAAACATTAGTTACTATTTATGTGAAGTAAAAATAAGCTATTGTTTGTATTCAAGAGATTGATTGCAGATGCTTTGTACATAATGTAAATACTACAAGCAAATTTCGCCTGAGAGCATTTGCTTCCAAACAACTGATAAGAAAATCTGTGATAATAATGGGGATAGCCGTAGTCAAAGCTTCTATTTTTTACGCAATTTATCATGTCTTTTTCTGCGTACAAAATATAACCCCACATACCTTGCAGCTGCCTAAGAGGAGCTACTGTATTTTGGTCAGTGATAATATGTTGTTCATTCAAAATCTCATAAAACACAAGCATTGCATCGTTGAACTATTGCAACTGCCTGGGATTGCTCACATGTTAGTGTTGGCAGATTTTAAGTTGGAAAATTTGAATGATAATAGCAACATATTGAAGCTTGGTAAGTCGCAAAATACAAGTTTAAATTGCATCGTACTTTAACAATGCGTAATTACCGTATATACTCGCATATAAGCCGACTTTAAAACTAAAAAAATCTATCAAATTAGGGGGTCTGCTTATACGCGCATAAATCTGATCTCACACAAACGACTTGACATGACGCCACTTCTCAGATCACGCAATATCACCGATATTACCATTCAGTCTTCAGTCATACATGCAGCCATAAAAATTGAGACTGCACTAAATAAAGTTAATTCCGACAAACTACAACATAATTTCAATCTTAATTTTAACTGTACCTCAAATAAAATGCAATATAATCACGTCTGATTAAACAGATTGTGTTTACTCTGGGCGCCGCCATTTTGCTTTTTCAATCGCCTGATCATAACACGCTGTGATTATTTGGGGGGTCGGCTTAAATATGAGCTTTTGCAAAATTCCTCATTTTGGGGCAGTTTAAGGGTCGGCTTATATGCGAGAATATATGGTAATTCCTTATGTGCAGAGCTGGCGCAAACTATTCCAGCGCCACAGGCAAGATCGTATGCATTCTTTACGATAAAGGATCTTGTAGCATAGCAGCGCTCCTCATAGCTTATGACGTCATCCTGTTCAACCAACTGTGGCATGTTCAGTTTAAACGTAAACAAACACACTATGTTTGCACATCTTAGATCTGCTGGTGTGTCCTAGGCAAGGTCCATTCCAGCACCCTTCCACCCAAAAGACCCTTTAAGGACGATATTTTTACATCAAACTAATTTATTCAGTGCATGCCGAGTTTGTTCGAGCACCAAATTCATCAAAATATTATCTACGCAAGTAACAGGCGTTACAGCATTCACATAAACAAAAATTCTTGCATAGTCCTCAAACTTTTTTACAGTCTGGTGTCATAACAATCGACGAAGGTCTCCATGCGCAACAAATCTCTGATGTTCGCAATGATCACCAATGTTGGTTATGTTGCGTACCAGCTGATATCTCTTTGTTACACAAATTACGTTGGTGCGTCCTTATCTGAATCTGACTGGTTAACTAGGCTGCTAACGCCAATACTGCTGGCAGTTCGGCAGCGTTTCCTAATCAACTGCACTTGATGACTGAAACATGATTTAGTGAAAGCTTCGACATAAATCTACTAGGGTAAAAGCGGCGCAGCCAGGAAAAATCAGGAATCAAGAAATGAAAAGAACAGAGTTAAGTAAGGCCTGGAGGGCATGCTTTGCTAGTCCTGACCCCACACCATTGATAGACTTGCGAGCACCCTATGCAAGATCCATTCCAGCGCCACCCCTCCTATNCAAAGATCGTTACTCTACTCCATCAGTCATCACGTATATGTACATTACGGAAATACGAAGGACATTTTGTACATTAGAAAAGTTTATTACATGAATAAAATTTATACCAAATTGCGACATAGCGTGCCTAGTATTTGTGAAATTGCAATTATTAGGAAAAATGTTAACCCTTCTGCAGCAAACCTGAAATAGTGTCTTACGTTTATCTTCTCATAAACTGCGCGAACGTGTGTTTCATTCACTTTCATCATGTTCATTCCCTTTTGTTGGTGTACATTCGTCACTTTCTGAAGCACGCAATTGCATTTTCGGTGCCCCGCTTGGCGCAGCGCTCTAGGCAGCCGCCTAGTTCGCCTGATGGTAGCGCCGGCACTGCTTATGTGTCTACGCCAAGTCCTTGCCGGCTGGTTTCACATTGGATGATTTGCTTGTGTAACTCCATCTGTTAAGCAAACTGTTTTGTTTTGTGCAGAAGCCCTGCTCGGAAAAGAAGACGATCCAGAGATCGTAGGTCTAGATCCAGATCAAGAGACAGAAAAAGAAGAAAACGGTATCAGAACTTGATAAAGTTTGATTTTTGATTGTAGTGGAACAAATTCAGCAAAGCTATTTTTTAGCGACAATGCTTTGTAATTTTGAAGATACAATTTTGCAGAAGAAACACCAATGNAGAAAGATGATTAATGAATTGGTTTTTATTGGAAGTTTCCAACAAATGCCACTTTGTTATCACCTAAGTCAGGAGTGGGCANATAGCGGCCCGCGGGCCAAATATGGCCCGCCACAGAGTTTTCANTAGCCTGCGGAAGCATTCAGGAAATATGTTCTATCTGAAATTTCCTCCAACTTACCACAGCAAATGAAGTGCTGAGGCTAACTTAAGCAAGACTTGCTTTCTTGATTTTATTTCCATTAGAAGGTACGGCCCTCTGCTAAATGCGGTCTTGTCAAAGTGCCCCCCGGGCCAAATTAATTGCCCCCCGCCTTGATCTAAGTCATTGTTTTTTGTGTTGTTTATTGAAAGACTTTGAAGGCTTTCACTCTGNTCCAATCTCTACGTATGCAATCTTTACAATAAAGGATCTTGTAGCATAGCATGAANTGAATATGTGCATGGCAAAGCAAAAAGTTACCATTTGCATTGCGTGGTTTAAGAATGTCATTCATGCAATTCATGTTTACGATGNTACAAGAGGAACACATACCACCCGCACNAAAAAAAAACAAGAAGAAAATAATTAAAGCAAAACCCATAAATATGAACCTTGATGCNCCAATGCAGAGATTTTGTTTGCCAGATTTCGTTNAATNAGTCGCTGTGGCGGCTGACCAAAAACGTCCATCCATCAAAATATAATTTTCTCTCACATGAATCTTTACCACCTTGGGGATGTAAAGTTTGAATCTTCGTCCATGCCCTGTTATCTGTCCTTGATTTATTAGAAGCAGTTGCAAACTGTCGCGTTTCACGTAATTTACTTTTGTCCAGATCTCGAGAAAGGCGAAGTCGTCGATCGCGCAGCAAGGATAGAAAACGGAAACGCGAGTCTAGCAAGTCATCCAGCAGTGGAAGTTCATCAGACAGCGACGGTACTTTTGTCGGCTTGTTTACATGTCCATTCCATTGTCTTACGTCTTCTAGCACAGGCCCAACCTGGACTTAGCTTGTTGCTTCTTTTTGCAAATACACTTGTTATGGTTTATTTAAGTTTTCACTGCATCGTTGTGCCAATCAAAAATTAAAACCGTTCATATGCTTCAGTTTGTAATGTAAATTAGGTGAAGGTCATTTTGCCTTTATTGCGTCATGAGTTGTAAAATCGATGGTCTTTTGGCAAAAAGGACAGGTTCTACATGACGAAATGTAAAAATGAGATTTTGATATTTAAAGTGTTTTTGAAATACGCGTTTTTCAATTTACAAATAATCTTACAAGCGTCACGATCAGATTTGTTTTACGAAAAAGCTTCGATGATCTTCGAGCATATTATATTGAGCTTCTTTCGAAAAGAAAAAAGCTGTCGCATGCTTAAATTAGCATTCGTTGATATCATTTACGTACACGTTACACGATGGCTTTCACCTCTGATTTAATCAACAGATTCAGTCGAAAAAAATGAAGCTTCTCGCAAAAGTGAAAAAGCAGCGAAGTCCAAGGAGTCATCAAAAGGAACTAAAGTGAAGGCAGGGGGAGAAGCTAAACCTCAAGCAGACGGAAATGCCAAGCCGGCTGGTGGCATTGCCGCTACCACAGTGGACAAAGACAATAAAATCTCTGAATCCGTAGCTGGTGAGAAAAAAGAATCTACTTCCGTAGACACAAAGCCAAGTGAAGAATCCGCCAAAGCTGTTATCAAGCCAAGGTAAAGTTGTCGATGTTTAGCGCTGCCTTTGAGCAATGGCATGAGATTATTGTACTGTGACACCTTTTTCTAATTATTTAGTTCAACGGATGTGAATGGAGACAGCAAGGGGAGTTTGCCTGAAGACAAGAAATCGTCTGAAGAGTCCCCGAAACGTAAAAAGTCTTCTGAAGAGACGCAGAAGCAAAAGAAATCTGTTGAGCAGGTGCAAAAACCCAAAAAGCCTTCTGAAGAATCGCAAAAGGCCGAGGAGAAAAAGAAGCCAGCTGAAGATTCAAAAAAATCCTCCAAAAGCGATAAGAGTGAAAAGAAAACTGATTCGAGGGACAAAAGAGACAGAAGGTTTGTTGCCGTCGTTTCTGCTCTTTTGAGACAACGTGTTTTTCCGGTATGATTTTTTACTGAATGTAGTGGTGCCTTGTTTTACTCCTTTAATTATTGCCAGTTCATTTAGTTCAGTCTGGTTTCTCTTGAGTTGACTCACTGTGACCTTAATCTCTAAAGTCGAGTGTCAGATGTCAAAAGTTCTATCTGTGCCAATAGAACACCCTTTGCTCTAATTTTGTGTGAATAACAAGTGAAAAGTTTTATGTTTACACAAACTGATGGACTTTAATTTAGGCTGAAGTGGCCACTGAAGTAATGAAAAAAGAAAGTTTTTTGTAAAGCTTCGTTAGTCCTGTGCGTTTGTGTCGTGAATGTGCGAGTCTGGTGGGACTTATCTTTTTTAAAAACCGTTTTTGATCTGATACTTGTCGCAGCTTCAGAAAAATGATAATTGTTATTGTTAGGCAGGGGTAATAAAATGAAAACGTCTTCGCTACATCTGTATGATTCCACTGGTTGAATTCAGTGCGGAATTAAAGGCTGTTTGGAATACGTGTGAAAGCACAATGTATTGGCTTTTTATTTTCCACATGACATTGCTGCGCAGTGAAACAATTAGTAAAAGTGGTTCTGAAAACAATTTACTTGTAAGTTGTGCTTCATTCCGATGTAATAATTTTTTTACCTGCAACAAGCGCAAGTTCGTAGCGATATTCAGGGATGTCTTGAAGTAGGTAAAATTGCAGCAAGAGTTAAAGTATCAATAAGTAACAACGTACAGTACAAGTATCACCATCTTAGCTGTATATACGAACAGTAACGCTTGTTTGCTAATTTGATGATGTTGCTCTTACGTATCGCGCGTACGTCACGTTTGCTCTGGTTTCAGGTTTAAAGAAGTAACGTCAAGCCTTGAGCAACGTGACGATACATTTTACTTGTAAACATCTTAATATTGCCTTTTTCGTTTGTTTGTTTCTTTCGGTCTTTGACCACATCTCTTGCTTCGCGCACAGACGGTCGAAAACTCCAGATCGCAGGAAAAAGTCAAGGTCGCGTTCGCCCCGCAGCAGACACCGCAGGTTGGTTGACTCGCTACGTCTGATTATTACTTGTCTCCCGTCAGTGCTTCGCGCGTATGTGCTGATTGTGCATTGACCTGTCAATCGACCATTGCTGTTTACACTAACGCTTTCGTCGCAGAGGCCGGCGATCAAGGTCGCGAGAACGTCGCCGGTCACGTGATCGAAGCCGCCGATCGCGATCTCGAGGTCGAAGGTGAGTTTGTTTTATCTTTCATCAACGAACAATTTGATTCTCGGCTGCTACCATTGGTTGTGTAATCATACATGTAGTAGTGGTGTACCATTAAAAGTACTTCCTTTTTGAAACAGCCCACTTACAGAACTTGTAGCCGAATCAGACATATTCGTTCACGCTGCCGTTTCTATTCACTCCTTTATATGTTTTTAACTAGCTGTTGCACTTGTCATACTCTCACCTCTATGTCTCAAGGAATGTTTTCATCCCGTTTGCCACCCAAAACGTACCGACTTCTTTAAAAATAAACACCATCTTGACTTATCCTCACAGTACAGATTTCATTTCAGGTCACGATCAAGAAAAAGGTCAAGGTCGCGATCGCGCGACAGAGGTCGCGACAAGTCGAACGCAGAAAAAAGCAGAAAAACATCGTCCAAATTCTCTGATGTCGATCCAGTAAAAACTGATTTTCGTGTTACGAGTAATTGTCCAGTTACCGGTAGCTGAACAGCTTGGCGTGTACGGGATGATGCGGTGTTTTGTTCTCTGATCTTTTTCGATGTTGCGTCAGCAAAACTGTGACAAGTGCCCTCGTTTCTGACACGTCTATGGATAAAATAAACTGGATAAAATAAACATATTTTTGCTTCTAAGTTGAACACTCTAAATTGTTTGTTGCCAGTTTGGATCGCTTTTCTTTGTTTGTTGCTATTTATCTACACCACTTTTTCAAATGTAAATATGAAGTCATAGGTATGTATGCCTAATCGTTACGGTACCTCGTAGTTAGTTGCGTTTGTTATTTTTTACGTTGTTACACTCTAACTTCCCACCCTGCTGCGTCGCTACAGCTTTCAAAGGACTTCGAGCAAAACAAATTGGAAGAAGAGATGCGCAAGAGAAGAGAAAGGGTGGAGAAATGGAGGCAAGAGCAAAAGAGCGGCGGTTTGAAGAAAACTGAAACAGAAGATGGCGNGGAAGACGCCGACGACGAAGAGAAACCGCGCAAAGTTTGGTCGCTCGAAGATGACGACGACGACGACGAAGGTGGGAGGAGCAGTTATGCGAACATCCCACATGCGTGGCTGAGCGGCACATCAGATCTTCTCGATTTATTTTGCTGGGAGGTTGTGAATTGTTTGTGGATTACTTTCGAGTGCAATTTTGGCTTTGAAAAAAAAAGCAATATTCAGCAGCATGCCAACTCAGGCCGCAACCATTTGGTATTTTTGGGGAGGGCAAAATGATTGTTGTAACTTGATGTTGTGCCTTACAAGTAAAAACTAAACATGTTTTGGAAATTGCCTGTCGCCCACAGCCGATTGATATGCAGTGATTTCAACACCTTTCGGAAGTTAAAACTTTGTGCTGTTGGGACCTTCCTGCACATGTCACGAAGAAACACCAACACCTTTGGTACCATTACCCAAATTGGGCAAATTTTTCCCACCGTTACCGAGGCTTACTAAAAAGTTTTAGAAGCATAGGCGCGTTTTCTCAACAACTCAGCAATATTCTCAAGTTCATCTGACCCGAAAAAATTTGCTTTGTTTCAAAAAAGCTTTTTTTTTAAACAAACACAATTTCCCCCCCAAAAAATGGTGAAGGTACACGTGTACTGAATACACCAAAACGGCAGGAAAATGCAGAAATTGCACCAGTAGCCGAGACTCCGACTCTAGCTCCAGACATGTTGACTCAAGCTCTGGCTCCAAAATGATTTGGTCCAGTGAAAACCATTTTGTATTTTTTCAAAAATTGTATTATTACTCCAGCTTAGATGAGGTGTCACGAAATGATACGTTTGATGGTTAGTGAGGCAAGTGCAAAAGGTTTGAGAAACCTTGATCTACACGCAAAGGAGGAAAATTATCTACACATATGGCAACCCATGCTCGCCCCGCAGTAAGTTAACTTGCTTGCCCCACAAACCAGGGCTGTGGAACCGGAACCAAAATTTCAGGTTCCGGCTTCGGCTCCACCATATTGAAAACTTTTTGACTTCAGCTCCAATC
>JGI24021J15306_10013503_pt1 | contig 10147 bp, 6 predicted proteins | sample Ectturendosymbi1_FD_15306 | JGI IMG/M metagenome (IMG submission 15306) | reverse complement strand
GCCTTGATACCGATGTCGCTGCTTTGCGGCAGCCTGTATTCGTCGTTGCCTCCCGATGTGTTTTTCCAAGCGGACGAATACAGCCGTTCTTGGAGAGCGCTACAACTTCTAGCTGACTTTTTTTCTGGCGGCGATGGATAAAAGAATACTTGCCACTTCTGCAACGTCGACAAACGTGGTTAAGGTTGGTGACCTCGTGCTCGTTTGCGATAAATTCGAAGCGAGGCGCGTGGCCAAAAGCCATAGTAGAAGCCTTTCCCGACGGAGACGGAACAGTGAGACGAGTACGAGTACGAACGGCTTTAACTGAGTACCTACGTGATGTACGAAAGCTATGCTTATTGGAAGCTAGCGATTGAGCAACCGACTCCCGATTTGGTCGTTGACGTTGTTGTTGTTTACTTTGATCTCGTTAATTTACGTTAGACGGTCTCAACTAGCAATAGTCGCGAATCGATTAAACACCTCGTGCTACTAGTATGTGTTTCTCTCTATAGTGTCGTTGTATGCCAACCATCATCACACGTCTTAGCGGTGCCCGTTCAAGTTCATGGCGTCGTCTCAGGCAGCAACGTATACGCGATGTTTTGTTGGGCAATACGTAATGGTAGTTGCCGTCTACAACTATTGCCTCGTTTGTGTGTTCTTACCTGCTTCCTTGTTTCTGCATGTGCTTGCAATGCACCACGGAACTCGATCCTTTTCACTATCAAGTGAAGTGATTGTTTAGCTGATGCGAGTATAACTGCGTTCCTGTAGACGCACGACGTACAGCTCATCGTCGGCGGAAGTTTACGTTTTTTGATGGCAGCGTTTTGTTACGTACGTGAAATTATCGCTCGCTGCATTGTCCTCTTGTTTGTTTTGCCTGTTGTCTTGCAGATAATTACGCGGCACGAATCTCTTTGTTATTTGTCTGTTGTTACGCAAGTAATTTGCTGCGTTTTCCGTCGACATTGCTTTTTCTGGAAAGGGTTTAAAATGACTATTCCTTAGCACAGGGTTTAAAATGACTATTCCTTAGCACAGTCATTTGGGGCCGGTGTGTAACGTCCAAGCAATTCCTCCGAAGACTGTTAGTGTTAACATTGATGATTTATGCAGTTTTTTTAAAGAAAATATTAGGTACCCGGTATGGACTTCTAGGGACCCGATTTCTCTGATTCTAGGACCCGATGATAATTTTCTGGACCCGATTCCAGGGACCCGAAAAGACACCTTAAAAACCCCTGATTTATGATTTGTAATGTTTATGTTGATAGTGCCCTAGTAACATCGATAATCAGCTGCATATGCCAACCTATCCCACTATTCTGAGAACCATAGGGTTACCTGCTAGGTTGTAACTCACAAAGAATTGCCGTTTTGGATTGGGGATCTTTTTACCGACTACACAATGCTTGGAAACTTTTTTCTATTTAGATCACTAAGCTTATGAGGTGGATACTGTTTTCGTTCCATTAACAAATTATACATCTCTTTTACTTTTGTATTGCAGTGAAGCTGCGTTGAAGCTTGAATGTCATTTTTCAGTTGTTCCAGCAGCGACACTCCCTATTATTCAAATTCAAGTTTCATTCTTTGAGCTTTTAGCTCTTTGTCCATACTTCGAACGACGCAGTTCACAGAAAGACGTATTTAAAAAAAATAATTGGCGTAATAGTCGATTGTCATGGACCCAAATACAATTTCATTTGTTATCGCAACAGAGCAAAAACATCCATAAGAAACAGATTCACGCTTTTGTGCGACGTGTTTCAGACAATCCTTATACCGTAGAGAAAATTCGATGTCATCCTTTTGTAATAACCATGCCCAGTAATGCTCAGTTGCAATCTTATGATTTGAAAGCAAACTCGTCATTGGTTTAGTTGGAGTTGAATTTTGAGCCAAGAAACAATCAAAACACTGTCCACATATTAGCTCCTTTTGAAAATAGAGAACTTGGGATGTAATGTTAAATAAGTATACCTCGTGTTCTTGCTCAAATTTACTGGCTTTTGCAGTAGAATAACAAGTGAAAGCAAGCTTACTATTAACTTAACCATATCAATAGTTTTACTGTTGTTCTAGACCAGGACCAAATTAAGAGATATTCAATTTACGCCTGTATACTGTCACGAACCGAAGTTTGCTATTTTTATGCTGTAATATAAACCTTCGTTTATACAACTAATTTGTGGAACGAAAAGGCTGAAAACGTCTATTGAACTGCTACTGGTGTCAACCATTCCCTAGAGATACTTTGCCACCTTTTTTGCATGGTGTTTTTTGCATTTGTTTCTTTTTATTAGCGGGGTCACGTGAAGCAATAAATCAATCTTAGGTTAATCGGGGTCTCTAAACATTTTTTTGGCCGCGGGCCACATTAGCTATCACTCAACAGTCCGAGGGCCAGACATCTTACACAATGCGATTGTTTAGGGATATGCTACATTCTACCAAATCAACAAATTTTCCGTAGTTATATTATTTTTCTTTATTGGCAAAATGCCTTTGTGGGTCGGATGAAATGGCTTCGCGGGGCGTAGTTTGGAGACCCCTGGGTTAATGGAGCACGGCATTTGTTTGAATAAACTACAAAAATATATGGAAGTATGACTTGAGTTAATGATTTAGTGTCCCTTAAAACGAGATTAAGTAGACACAACAAAAAAAATTCAACATGAGTTTAGTAGAACTTCAATTACTTTTTTCAAAATCTTCAGCACATTTTTGATGCTCATGCTTGCCTAAACAATCTTAGTTTATTTGAAAACCTATTCTCACAACCAGCTTGTTTTCCTACCCAAATTGGTTTTCAAGCTGTAGCCAGAAACATTTGCACAACTGTCATTCTCCTCAAGCAAGACTTATAATCCAGGCCCAGAATTGACATACACGTAAGACTTTTTACTTTTATTTTTGATGTTTTGTACTCAATAATTGGTCATGAGCCACGCTTGCTTCAAAATTGTTCATGTGTTTTCCGCAAATTTGCTTGTAACACTATATAATTATTTTTGTTAGTTAACCACATCAACACCACTGCGTTAAATGCAATCATACGTTTGAAGAAGAAGCATTGTGGAAAAATGCGCCAGCGACTGTAAAGCGGTTTGACTGATGTCGCAATTGAAAGCACTGAAAGCACTGAAAGGAATGAAAAGGTCAATGATTGTTTGATGTAGAAACTGGTTCGTCATGCCTATTCATCTGAACTACCGTGGTAAACATCAAACCCATACGATATTTTTTACAATATGTGATTCTGTTTGCTTGAAGACAAAGGCAAACTTAGCACAGTCAAAGCTCGAGGGTCCTGCGGATCGTTCGTTGAATGAGGAATATGATAGTAGTCATGGTTGCGCCATACTGCGTTTGACAGAAAATTTATCAAATTTCATTGTCCACTTTAGGGCTTTTATATTAAGCTTGATCGTGATGTAAGCACAGTCTGTGTTAAATGCAGCCGGAAAGGATGCCAAGGTTTTTAACAAAACAGGTTTTGTTGGTATCTCTATTGTTGTCCATGATTTGAGATCAAACAAAAATCCTTGCTACTTGAAGCGTCGAGCTTGTTAATGCTGTAATTATTTCAAAAAAGTACTTAGCTGGAGTTTTGGTCATCACAAAAAAACTGCCATTAGAAACTAGGTTTTCTTTTGATCCAATTCCTAAGATCGATATTACACATTCTCCGGTTTCTAAGCTGGTAAACAGGGTACTAGCCATTTTTCCCTCGGATAAATTAATACAACAATGCCATGGACGGATTTAACTGATGCGAGGCCCTAGGCTAGTCTACTTGAGAGGCCTCCTCTCCCATTGTTGCGAGGAAAAAAATGGAAAGCGTTAATCAATTTGCGAAAATCCAAAAATAACGTTCTGGGATTACGGTCAGTAAAAAATTCTAAATCTTTACTGGAGCGCCCACGATCACTGCGCTTGTTGCTGCCTTCGACGCAAAAGTGTTATATTGCACGGAATTTTTGAAATCGTGCTTGGCTGGCGCGAACAGGATTATTAACTGCCACAGGCAAACCAACCGAAATCGCCACAATTGAAATATTTTTTAAAACACATGGCCTACGTGTTTTATAAGAATCACATTTCATTTTTTTTCTCATCTGTGTTCAAAAAAAAAAAACACACTGCACCTATATAGTGTGTGTGACGGCATAAAGACTTTAAAGCACAACGCTAGGGCCACGTTGCAACTCGATTACCACGGCTCTAAAAACCTCACACACACGAGCAAAGCACGCACGTCACGCAAAACGCACCCAAATGATTGTAACTGTTAGGTTCACGATTTGCGTGTTTCTTACTTTTTCAGACTAGTAAGAATCGAACGCAACTAACCCGTCGCGTGAAAAAATGTTAGGTTTAAAAACCAGAACCGTCGCCAGAAAGTCTTGAATTAGGGGGTTTAAATTTGCGCAACGGGACTCGACATTCTGAAAATTTGATAAAATCTTTACTGAATTTTAGTATTTCATATTTAAATTTGGAAGGGCTAAGCTCACCAATGCCCTCCGTGGCGACTGGGCTAGTTCAAACCTTGCTTATGCTGTCATTATTGTAATACGTGAAAAGAAATAAAAAGCTACGATAATCGAATCAAGTAAGGTTGAACATAACACAGTAAACAGTAAAAAGGTTTTGTCGTGGCCTTCTTAATAACAAAATTATCTAAGAATTCATTACAATTTGTTTGCCTACGTTTGCCACTTTTAATGTCCCGAATGCTTAGTGTGGACAACCTCTTCTGGAACATTGCGACCTTTTAATTCATTTTTAATTCTTCTACTTGCGCAAGGTTGAAAAGGAACTTTCGCCTGAGCAGTTAGTGACCACCAAGCTAAGAAATAAGTCATCGCGTGGTTGCATAAACTGAGAACCACTAATCTAAAGCATCAGACCTAAACGCGCTTTTGTCATTTTTTTGCTGTTGCTCTGTCTCGTTGGGGAAGAGTTCTGCGGTTGTCAGTTGGCAAAGTGGCTTTTGCTTGCTATTCAAGCTCATCAAGATCTTGTCTGAATTACTTAGCATGGGAGCAGTACAAACTTGCGCAAGTACTCAATACCCTACCAATCTTATTTCTGAATGACTTTAGTAAAGCAAATTCAAATGGAAAAAAATCACATCTAAAAATACCAATCAATCGAGCTTTACGCAATAAAATGCAGACAAACCTACTGTATTGCTCAGTCACCTAATAAACAACTATGCTTTTATTGTAGGATACTGCTGCCAGCTCTACACATAGCTCTTGTCTGCAGTACATCCTTAAAGCTTTGATCAGGTGCAGTGGCGTAATGAGAGGTTTGAGCCAGGAAGAAACTTAGCTAAAGGGAGCCCACTGGCTAACACTCAGAAAAACGTTGAAAAACAATAGCAAATCCGGTATTGAACGGCTATACAAAAATCCGAAATCAACTGAAAACACTCCGAAAATGGCAAAAAAACAACAATCTACTGAAATCATAGAATAGTAAATACCAAAATACAAGCAAGGTAGGGGTCCGGTTTTTACATTTAGCTTGGCAGGGGGGCGGGACGCACTCCCGCCACCCGTCAGTTATGCCACTGATCAGATGCATTTCAAACATGAACAGCAACAAGTTCTTTTGATAGAGTCACACGTAACAATCGGTACGATTTAGCAAACGCAGGACGCAGTCAGCGTGCTTTGAGTATATCGACACAATAGTTGACCTTCGGCTTGACCAACCGTCATTGAGATTCATGAACACTCGTTGGAAGACTGGTGTTATCACCACGAAAGTTGAATAAAACTAAATTTCGTGAATAATAATCAAGACATAAATTTTTGACGAAGTTTTTTTCTAAATGATCATATACCGGCCATTGACTCTATGTGTACCACAGTTTGTTGGCGCCCCCCTTGGATCTTGAGGCCCTAGGCTTAAGCCTATATAGCCCATAGGTAAACCCGGCACTGAACAGTGAAAACAGTTTTAAATAAGGACAATTTTCTTGGTGTTTTGTGACACCGTAAAAGCTCTACAAAAATTAAATTTCTAACGTGCTTGAGAACAAGACAAAGAACATATGAGAAGATCTGAGGCTAAGATTCATATGTTTCACCATTTGTAAACCAACAATAAATGCACGTGTGCATAAAACGTCTCAGGAACAAAACAAAAGTTAACAGAACTGTCAGATGAGAGATTTCAATCTATATATTCAGCACGTCGGTAAACACGACAACATTAAATTTGTCCAAATGATTGGACTTTCCGAAAGGGTTGAACTCTAACAAACATCAATAGGTCGCGAGTGGATTCAATCCCAGTTCCGCAGAATACTTGATATTTTTCGTCCGAAATAATAAGGCTTGTCTACGGAAAGTTTGAATCAGTTCAGCAACTAATAAATCTCATTTCTCACAACCGCGCTCGTGTTTACAAAATTCAACTTTGTCAAGCTACTCGCAACAATACTTTCCTTTTCAAAAATGCCAGGAAACTAGATAAACTTTACACAGTATTGCATTTTGCTGCAGAACTTATGTAAGATTGCTATTTGCCACGCAAGAAAAAAATGCATATCTGGTCTGAGAAGTCTAAACAGTATTGTATTCACAAATTATTTATTAAAAAATTATAATAGCTGAAAATGGCTCTCACTTTTTGTTCTATAGTTACCTTTTAACACGTTCAGCCTATTCGCTTCATACCGCGTTACGGCAGCTGTTCTATACGTTTGCTTCCCTTCCGATACGTATTTGACTACTTCTTAAACTAAACATTATGCTGCTTGAGGTTCGCACAGGAAAAAAGCGTTTATTTTTACGAAGAGAGGCGTCACGAAACGTTAAGGTGTGTAATCAATCAACCGTTATGGTGGCCGGAAGTGTTGGAGATTTACCACGTAAACGGTGATACGACCTCTGCAAAAATATTAGGCTCATTTCAATGCCGCTAGCTTGCATATTCACTTCATCGCAACAGGAAAAGCTGCAAGAACTTGCCACCTGTCATTGGTTTGTACTGAAACGATTTCTCTTTCAATTATGAATGCTGCTAAAAAAGCTATGCATTTCTTTAACGCCGACGTTTTTGCAAGAAACGGACATTTTATGAAAGTGGACATTCAATGTCCACTTCGCTGAGAGATATGTGGGCGTATGAACTGTTTTAAATATAAGTCACTTGACGTTTTTCATGATTGTCGCTTGTTGCTGAAGGTAAGTCGTAATTTTCAAAACCACAATAAAATCTCTGTTGAGATTTTTCGTTAAAACCTGACTGATCTGCACCATAACCGACGAATGAGGTATCGAAAATTGCCAAACTCTTTTAATTCTACATCGCTCGTCAAAAACGTGTGCCAAGTTGCTACACTGCAAAGCTAAATAATTCAAAAGATTTAGGAAAGGATGAAATGGTTAAATTAATAGTGAAATCTACTTTTCAATGCCCTTGCCTACATACTGCAGTTACAAAAGTCATGTTTTTCGGGTAAACTTTCAGTTTCATACATAACTCAGGTTCTTCGGGTAAACTTTATTTTTTCTTTCGAATTTAATCTCCTCACAACTTTACGCGACACGAGGAAACAATGCTGTGTTTTGACAAAATGCTTTGACAAAAAACCCTAGAGTATACCAACGAAAAACAGGTTAAAGTTCCACTTTGGGTTCTTCAACTCAACATTCACAAAATCGCCCGCCTGTGCGCCGCAAACAAAGCGTAATTCTCATAAACGTGGCAGGAGTTTGCGTCAGTCCTAACAAAACTTTACAAGTTTTAGCTTTCAGAACAAAAGAGTGGTTATCCCGCCGAGAACGTGTTCTGACTTGCTCCAACTGGAAACAGACGCGGAAGCTGCAATGTTCCACTGGTAACATTCACTCCAAACAGTTTTTTGCTGTTCATTTCTAATCATAGCGCTGCTTTGAGTTTTGCACAATATAGTAAAAAGATACGTGTGTACGGATGCTTTCAAGTTTTCAACGAAGTTTGTTCTTGGGAGATTCTGTATGCATTAGCATTAACAAAAAGTATCATTTACAACGCAGAATGGTGCTGCCATTAATATAAAAGTATTTTTCACTTGGGGAAAGAAATTTAAAGAAAACCTAATTTTATGAGTTTGCAGTGGGTGTTTTTTGTAACATGGGACAAGATTAAAATAGATTCGAACATTAACTTATGAACTACATACTGGAACGTGAGTAAACCACTGTTACTCTGTAGCGCAATGTCTGATTGGTAAACTTTTCCATAGATTTACCAACCCAGACAAAACGTTCAAAGTAAGTCTCACGTCTTAGAATTGCTTTTGACGCATGGAGTTAAACAATCTATTCAAAGTTTTAGCCGTTCTTGCATCATCTATAAACCGCAGAAAACTACTCTAACTCTCACAAAACGTTTTAAATTTGTTAAATCAAATTGCTGGTTTCATGGCACTAAGTTAAATTAAATGAGCTTCAATGTAACAAAAAACTAGCTACTTTTTTGACACTTACTATTTTCTATTTAAGCTAATCTGTGCATGTGTACAAGGTATTACTGTCACCGGCTGCGTTCTGCCTGCTTTTTTTAGATGCAAAGTTGATCTTTTGGAAATGCGAGAAAATATTCCGCATCACTGAAGTCGCCAGTCGCCAGAGTCCACTGAAACAAAGTATCAGCAAACAGAGTTATGAAAGCCAAAGTTGAGCTAACACTAACTACTGTCCAGTATGCTGACAAGTACGAATTTCACGGTTCGTTTGTAACCAAGTGCTCAAACTACAATTGCATTATCGCTCGTTTTTTCACCGTTTTTTCTTGAAGTGGAGTGTAGCAGCCTATGTGCGTTTGAAGGCGTTGAGGTGGAAATGTTCTAATGCGCGAGATGATTCATCTGTTCAGTTTGATTCTCGCAGACTTAACTGCTTTCATTTAATCCAATGTTAAAAGGTTAAGCAATTCTAAAACTTTGCAAAGAGATTTGAAATGTCATCAGTGCTATGAAAATATTGCGATCATTCTGCATTAAAGAAGATATTTGCTTTCTTAACCGCCATTAACGGTTGTTGTGGCCGTATGCTACAAATCTGACTGCAGCAAAATCAACTCTTTTGCCCGCCAAGTATATACACGTTGTCCAAAAGATAATAATCCCTGCGTAAGAATAAAGCTTGCTTGCAGGAAATATCTTCGATGGGTCGTGTTACTAAATATGGCGATTTCTATTCTTTGGTTTAACGAGCCGTGTTGGAACTTAAGCAAATACTTATTTAAAAGTTTAGCCCTACTGTAAATTTGTTCGTTTGCCGTAATTTTGATTTGCCGTAAGAGTTGTTTTCGTTGCATGAAACATCTCATTTACTACGTTTACATGGCCAGTTTTGCATTGTCTCGTTACCATATATGGATAACAAGTGGTCTGGTTCTGAACGCGATTTGCTGAGTCATCTCCCTGAACGAGCCAATGCGTTGGCCACCTCGACAGGAAGACGTCTCGTTATGAAGTGTACGTGGTCTCGTTGGCGCGGTACTAGGCTAGCACCTAGCACGGCTAGCATTCGGTACCTGTCTCCAGATACGATATGCACTGTTACTTTAACTGTTAGTGTGTTGAGTTCAGTTTTAGAAGTGTAACGCCAACATAATTACCACGCAGTCGACAAGGCACGTCGGCCAGGATGGGTAGTTTTTGCAACAGATAGCAGTTTAGGCTTTGGGTTGGCAGTGTTAGGATTTCTAATGTTGAAGGCAAGAATCGGAAACCATCCTCTAAAAGCTGTTTGCTTCTACATTTTATATGTCATTAAAAATTGAGTGCAATAATTCTATGCCATCAGTGGTGATAGAAGTAGAAGTTACTACAGTAACTAAAATATACTTTTTGAAATGCAGGCTATCTGCCAGTTTTTGATATACCTTATTGTTTAGAAATAAACATTACTGAGAAGGTGCTTATTCATAATAAAGGCTGAAAGCTGTACACAATATATGATAAGAGGCTCTGTTTAAATAGAAATATATATTTTAAATAGGCTATTGACCAGCCGGAGTGGCTTGGCAGTGCTAGGAATAGTTGTTTTGAAAATAAGAACCTTGTGTGTTGCACTAATCTTTATAAATCAGGCTTGCAAAAATAGGGCAACTTTCTGGCATCAGTGGTGATAGCAGTAAAAGATAT
>JGI24021J15306_10013500_pt1 | contig 10147 bp, 6 predicted proteins | sample Ectturendosymbi1_FD_15306 | JGI IMG/M metagenome (IMG submission 15306) | reverse complement strand
GAGTGACTGTGCTTTTTGCACTCTTAGCCTTAAGCGTCATACAAACAGTTTTGTTGCAGTTGAAAATAATCCCATGCGATTCTGCATAAGCCTAGCACACATCTAGTATTCTTTGCAACCAACGTACACTTGGACAAAACATACAAATATCATCAGCAAACATCAAGTGATTTAATAGGACTTCACCAATATAACACCCTGTTTTAATGTTGTTTAGTTCATTGGATAACTCATCTAAATAAACAGCAAACAAGTATGGGCTCAGTACTCTCCCTTGTCTAACCCCATCAGAAACATGAAACGGTTCAGGAATGTGTTTGCCCCATTTTATTTGCATCGTTTGTTCCTTGTACCAATGTTTCAGTAGGCGCACAAAACACATTGGTACCTTTCTTTGAATTAGTTTCTCAAATAATTTCATGTATAGTACTCGATCGAATGCTTTCGAGGCATCTAAAAACACAGTATGCACAGACATGGGCGCAATTTTGTTGCAAAATGTGGGGGGACAGATTGGTGTGAAACCAATATATTACGAAACCTAAAGAGAAAATGGCATACTATATCCTCACTGTCTGAAAAAGTGGGGGACGCGTCCCCCGTGTCCCCCACCTTATTTCGCCCATGTGCACAGATGAACCATGGGTTACAAAGTACGGTATTAAGCAGTTTGCTTCAACAAAAATGTACATTGATCAGTAGGCTAACCAAATTGATTGTCTGTGGTACCAAGGAAAGGAGAGGTGCTAGATAATATGAAATGTTCAAGTAGCTTTGACACCACTATGGCTGTAGCCACAGGTCTGTAATTTGATGTGTCAGACATATTCCCATTCTTGTTTTTGCATACAGGAACTATTGCTGTGCTTAACAGGAATTGGGTGCATATCCGTGAACAATGCACATATTAAACCAGGGGAGTGCAACATTTTTTGTTGGTGGGTCATACTACCAACTTCAGACATCTATGTGGGCCACACGAAAAATTTAGTTTTTTCATGTACATTAGGATTTTCATGTACGATGGGGAAAAATCAGAATATTGGCAAGGGCCACACTAAATGGCTTGGTGGGCCGGGTTGCTGCCCGCGGGCCTCCTGCTGCACACCCCAGTATTAAACAGTTCACTGAGAAAAAATGCAGAGATTCATCTGCATACAGCAAGTGCCCTGCAGAAATAAATCAGGCCTTGGAGCTTTGTTTAAGGGCAGTTTTTGAAGAAGTGGTATCAAGGAGACAAAAGAACACATGGGCATTTCAAGACCCAGATTGTCCTCTTGGAAGTCTATGCTGTGTTCCACAGACTCTGCAAACCTATTGACAGAGTTTTCAGAGTTTAATATTCCCTCAAAATAGTCTTTTCACATTTTAACAATCTCTGAACCACCATTTGCCTCTCCCTCCAATGTTGGTAGTGGTGGGGATCTGTTTTTGTTGTTGACCTTTTGCCAAAATGACTTCTTGGTTTTATCAGCTTGTAGTGCAGCTGCTAGGCTATTAGCCTTATGTATTTCAACATCTTTGCGGCAATGCCGCAAAGATGCAGGACTCATTATCACCTCGTGATATCGCATAAAACTGATCAAAATCAAGGGATCTGTTACGTCACAATAGCTATTGTTACGTCACAAAAACGTTTGGGGCCCGCAATAAATTTCCTCATGTGAAAGTGGCCCGCAACACTAAAAAGGTTGGACACGCCTGCTCTAATCGAATATGAGTTTAGGATTAGCGGACATACCCAGAAACCTGAAGATTTCGAAACCATACAGGAGAAACTAACCACTTACAGTCTTTCGACCGAATGCTTCAAAGCAGTGGTCGCCGGCCTGTGGCCCGTGTGGCCATTTATTGTGGTTCACGGTCAAAAATAGAAGGAATACTCGGTTGACAAAATATTTCGTTCTGTCCCTTCATTCTTGTTATTGTAAGTAAGTAAGCTCACATTCCAAGGATACAGTTACTCAATGAGGTCGCAGTCTCATTTCACTAGCAGCGTTTTGTTCAACCTCGATCGACTCCATTCATTCTCAGACTGCGGCATAACGTTACAGTCTCACCTATGAAATCACAATTATTATAATAACGACGATTGTCTTATACCTGAGAAAATCTACCCACCACCAGTTAGGCGATACCGGTGTCAAGCGAAATTTCTGACTTGCGAAATTTCTGATTTCACACCATGTGAACATGCATAGAGCAATATTCTACGTATCAAATACGTTGAGAAAACTGATGATTAGGGCTTACAGTTTAGTGTTTAGGTAAGTGTTTCGGGTTAGGGTTGGAAAAGGAAAAATAATTGAGGTCTGAGATTAAGTCCAATATTTTTCAGTGGTTATACTTATTCTCGAACAGTAANCTTGTTGTCTGTATCTGATATCTAACCAAAAAGTNTCAATTTGCACAACACACATCAAAAAATAATTACCGAACTTTGTTCTTTTATTCTGAGCAGCAAAATAACTGAAAAACAATATTAGGTCAGAAATTTCGCAAAGGTCAGAAATTTCGCTTGACACCGGGCTGGTGAAATGAATTCAAGTTTCACTTGTGGGAGAAGTAATGCACTAAAGTTTTCACCTTCGTGTGGTATGGAGAGTAGTTTGTAGAAACATATGAGAGCAACATTGGCAGTTATGCTATCGCTAATTGTGTAAAGTTTTTGAGTGCAATGGTGGTAATCCAGGTGTTTTACTTCCAGGTCTGTTTTTTTCATGCCTTTCTAGGTTTTTCTTCTTGAAATCTTGGGTTTTCAAGATTTAACTACGTAGCGGTGATTAAGATATGGTATGAAGTTTTACTTGTAGTCTCCGTCTTTCTTTATCTTGTTTTATGAACTCATTCTAAGTGTCTTAGTCTTCAACGTTAACTGCTGAACAAGCAAGTGATACCATATAAGCTGTAAATATTAGCAAGGTGCAGTAAGTTCAACTTCAAGTGACAGTGATACTAATGAAGCAAACCCGAAGAAAAAGGTTAAGTGGCACGCACCTACAAATTTAAGGTAGGCCTAGGCTACTGCAGTGGTTGAAAGATTCAGATCTCAAAGATTTGCTACAGCAGGACAGTAGGAATGAAGATTATATTCATTCTAATTGCTGCTAGTTGATAACCCTTACAAATGTAAACAAGTATATGTGACAACAACATAAAGATTCAGACAGACAGAAAAGTTCATTATTGCATTGAAATCATTGCTGCATGTTTTTAAGCTATGTGTGTTTAACAACTGCTAATTGGCGTTTGCTGTGACTAGGTCTGGCTTTTTTAGTTTTTTCGTGACTAAATCTGTTTTGTTCGCTTTTCTTGTGACTGGATCTGGCTATTTTTGGCTTTTTTCGTGACTAGGTCAGGTTTTTTTTGGCTTTTTTCGTGACTAAGTCTGACTGTTTTTGTGAGTAGGTCTGGCTTTGTTTGGTGAAAACAGGTTGGCAACCCTGCTTTACCGTAACAGTTGAGCAAAGAATGTAAACAAACGAAAGAAGAGGTTGCTTAGTTATGTTACAGTTTGCTTTTTCTGCCCAGTGGTTTCGCTGTTGCATGTTAAAGCTCTTGGTGTGAACACGGAATAGCATTATGCTTTTATGGCCCGTATGGCTAATTCATACATATATGTGCTATAAAGTTTAAAGCAAAAATAAACGTGTATTTTCTGTTTCAAAAGTTTTACTTTCTTCATGGTGTATCTTTCGTCAGTATTGTGCCTATGTGTAATATTTAAATTAATAAAAAGGGCGGACATTTAAAGTTTGCCATGGAGGCCGTTTTGCATCGACACGCCACTGGGTTCCGTGCAAGAGTAAAGAAAATTTTGTAGGTTATTGCATTAAATGGCGTGTCCAACGGTTGTCCGCGCATGCTACCACTAGTCACTTTTCAGGTGTTTCTCCTTCTGTTTGATAGATGCACCTTCTGATTGTTTTGTAACTGCATTCGTCGTTGTACGGTTTTGTGTACGTTAACACTAGATTTACCAAGGCGTCGTTTTCGACACCAGGTGATTTTTCATTGGCATTTTTGCAAAATCTGCACACCCTGTGAGTTCGAGATTTATTCACTTTTCCTAAGAAACCTGCAACTTTTCAAAAATATGATTGGTGCGATTCTGTTTCATTTTTGTGATAGTTATTTGATCCCTTTAATTTTTGCACCCCGCCGTTTAACATGGTGTCGTTTTCGACGCCCAGTGCCTGGAGATAGCTAAAACTAGTTACTTGTTTCTCGTGGTGTTTTTTTTCACACCTAAATAAGTTGATTGTTTCATGTGCCGACTGAAATGTTTGCAATCTGGTGCCAAACACGTTGTTTTGTTTGGACTTCAATGTTGTTTCTCAGGTTTTACTGCATATATTGGAGATGCCGTTGTACAGTGATGCAGGTAGTTGTTGTTTACACTGTGCATTTAGTGAAGTTATTTCTTGTTGCTGAACTTGTTTAGTTGTTCTTCTGTCATGACGCACATTCGAATGACAGCGAAGAATATTGCTGCTGTGGCCCTTGACTGGTACCGGTATACGGATGATGACATATCAAACGAAGAGGAACAGAAACATGAATCAGGTGACGATGTAGCCGTACTTGCTATTGATCAGTCCACACCAGCTGAGCAGCAGTTAAGACGAAGAGGACATCAGTAATTAAAAAGTTGATGCATCTACAAGAATATGTCATGGTGTCTTGAGTGCAAGCACTATTGTTTATGGCAGATCATCATTGGTAGAAAGAACCTAGGGACTCAACAGTTTTACTGCTACCACAGTTGTACTTATACAGATTTCTAAAAATATTGGTAGCCGACTACGGTACTTACAATGCATGGAAGCACTTCACACCAGAAGCAATTCTTCATTCAGTTGTCAAATGCACCAACGAAGAAGCTTACAGAGAAGGAGAAAATGACTTTGACTTGAGCATGTGTGAGCTAGAGCCCTTATTGCTCTCCAGTATNTCAGAGGACTCACCTACTTCATTTTCTTTACAATAAAACTTACGGTGTTCTAATATTTTCAGAAAACATGACACATGTTAGATTTACTGCTATCCTGAAATATGTGAGTTTGCCAGGCCTGCAGCAGACCGATTCATAGCAGTAATGTTGTTTCCCAGACAATAGCATCCACGTATGAGTGAAAAAACAGGTGAAATTTTTCGTTGACAGTGGACAAGCAGTAGATGCTTCTCTAAACTCACGTTATCCTTTCACTAAATTTATGCCAAAGAAACTCAATGAATACAGCATCACGTAAAAAGTTGTTTCAAAAGTCGAGTGGCAGAATATTGATTAGAGGGAGATTCATTCTTCAACTGATACACGAGGTGCGCTGATACATGAGGTGCGAAAAAAGTTTCACTTGAAAATGTTGAGGCCAGTCCCTCTTTCATCAACTGAGATCTCCCTCGGAAATATAGAAAATATCATTGAGGTGTAAACAAGGTGTATGTGCATTACTTGCGCAACAAGGTGTATGTGCATTAGATGCAACAATATCATGGAGGTGTAAGCAAGGTGAATGTGCATTACTTGCGCAAGAAGGTGTATGTGCATTAGATGCAACAAGGTGTATGTGCATTACTTGCGCCTCTGTTTCCGCAGAGGAATCCCTACCCCATATGCATTACTTGCAGGAAACCAATTTGTGGCACATGTTCTGCTGGCATTTCAAAAATAACTTACGTAAAATGCAAAGGGTGCTCAATCCCTGATGTTTGAAGCACTTAGGTTTGGAAAACAGGAAGAAAGGTTTGCAGTTTTGTTCTCCAAATTTCAGTAAACGTGCTTCATGTTAATGGTATCTCTGTATTCCCCACTATTGTGCCAAAACTATTTTCACTATTAGCAGCTACTTACATTACAATTATGTAAATAGCTGCTTGTGTCTCGCAGCATCGCTGGCTACATTCAACTAGTTTTTTTTTTCTTTTGAGACAGTTGTTCTAACCACTGCTTGGCCGCACTAGATCTCGAGGCAGGTGTTGAGCAGCCATTCGATTGTCTCATCGTCCAGAATCGTCAGGCCGTGCAGTCTATGAGGAGGTCGGTGGATTGGACATTGGAGGCAACATGGTCGACGGTTTGTTCTTCTGCGCCACACGCACAGGCCGCAGAAGCCATACCCCATTTGTACAAACAGGAGTGGAAACGCCCGACACCTGTGCGGATTCAACTAGTTGATCAGCTGTCAGAGATAGTCATATCTGTTCGATCGTTTCAAATATTGCAATGCAATGCATTTTGTGTCAACTCCAATAACATAAAAGAATAGCTAGTCTGGATAGACATTTGTAAAATTTTGTAAATTCGTCATTGTTTGCCTTTTATGCGGCTGCAAATGCTTTGGTATCGTTTGCAACACTTCGGCAAACGGCGTGGCAGAAAAATGTTGGTAAACCTAATGTTAATTGGTGAATTACATGACTTCATAAAACCAACAATCAAAATGTTGTCTGTCGGAAAAACATCTTCAATTTATTCGGTGTTTTATCACCTCCTGTGTGATTCGAAAAAGGCAGGCAAATTTTTAAACGGAGCTAATGAAATTTTCAGACTTGGCGATAGCTGCTTACTACATGTGTGACGCAGTATTTGAAGCGTGGCGTTGTGATGGAGGACGGTTGATAAATGTTTACCATATAATTTATCGTCATAGGCGCATCCAGGCTTAGCTAAAAAGAGAAGGCCAGAAAGGATACAATCGAAGGGCAAATCATTGACAACAAGGTTATGTGACTCCATGTTTCTGCACGTCATCATGTACGTTTAAGTTTGGTCTGCAGCACAAGTTTGTAAAAATCCCAGGAGTCAAAAATGCTAATTGTCTTTTCTTCGGCACTTAACTCGGATTCAGTGTAGTGAAATATATGGAATTCATGATAACTAGGTCCATAGAAACACAACTTGTTTGCAACGATTAGCAAAATTCAATACTCAGTTCAGCTATATATATATCAAAAACAACCAAGTTTTTTGCTGCACAGGATACTGTAAGTTTAAAATTTTGCAGATGTTCTCGGTCATCATAACTGCCTTTGCATCAAACAAAAACCGATTTTTGGCGCATGGCAAAGGTTGGAAAAAGGAGTCGATTCACAGAATAGATGTATCAAACACAGAATTAGTGAAGCAGGCTTTTAGACGCAGAATTTGTTCGTATATCGTAGATAATTCCTTGCACTATATCAAAAACAGGGACGCGAGGGGAAACGGAGGCGGAGGCGCCTTTCATAACAGTAACATACGTAATTTCATGGTTTATGAAGATCGACTTGAAACAAATTTATTGCAGCTATTCGCGCACCCAGAAAAATCATAATGGCCTTCTATAAATTCTGTTATTATTTTTGAGTTCAACTTTGTTGATGTGCAGGAACAAGCATATTTGGTAACGTTTTTTTTGTTCTTTACAAGTTTTCATTTCCCTCAAATTTTTACTGCCCCTCCTCCCCCCTGCCCTACCCCTGCTCCGGCGTCCCTGATCAAAAACACAAACAAATGTTGCTGTTCATACCCCTACACTGAGTGCATTTTTGTACTACGATTTTTTAATCATGTGCTGCAATTTTTCAAATCAGTATCATTACAACAAACACGAGCACCAGCAGGTGATGACGAAATCATTTCGTGGCTTCGCATCCCCCGAAAATAGCTAAACCAAAACAAACTGATATAACAGACAAGGAAATGTCGAATGTCAAATATTTTATGTTTCTCACGTCACCGTAAATCAAAGGAGTAAATAAAAATTCACAGCTTGCTAATTTGAACGTCGAAAGTGGTATTTACTCCCTTCTTGCTAATATATTTGGTCTCAGAAAAATATTTTCCGAAATCTTTGGTGGAAGAAAAATTTGAATTTGGTGGAATCGAAGATCTCTTTTGAAGTTTCAAATGTTTACCGTTCGTGACTGTGGCAAAGCAGCAATGTTTTCAAGAAAGTACTCAACTTTTCGCAGACGCCATACAGATTTTTGTTGAGTGAACATCCAATATCAAGAAACGTTTGATAAAAAGCAGTAGTGAGGTTTGTGCAAATGCCTTTTGGCGAATCGGTCGACCAAAGTATTTTTTCAAAACTGAACTCACAAACGACATCGTAACGTGATAAATCAATTTTTATTAGTTCTCATAAAGTTATAAATCATTTGTTTCTAGCGGAAGACTGGTAGTGAGAGACACCTATAAGTTGTGTTCATGGGCGTCGGAAAGATTTTTTCCAGGGGGGCACCAGAAGATTTTCCCAAAATCTTTCCTGGACGGGGCCAAAAGTGGTGAAATTTGTTTTATCCCACTCGAAACTAAGAAAAAAACTTTTTTTGCTGAAATTATAAAATCCAGGGGGGAAGGCCCCCCTGCCCCGCCTTCCGATGCCCATGCTGGTGTTTCCAGATTGATGTTTATTGCTTCAGCGTAGAAAGCGCATATTCGCTCTAGAATTTGAGAAATCTCCCAGATTTTGTAATTTGGACATAAATCTTGGTAATAGTAACGAGTAATCACGATTTTGTGGTGGTTCGAAAAGCGCATGTTCTCTCTCAGTGTTTCTCCTGCAAGTTTTGTTTGACCACCAAAATGCGTAAATCTGTAATATTATCTGTGGTTGTTCTTTGTAAATGCAACATATGTGATGGCATTTCAGATTGAAGCACTGCAGTTTTAACTCAAGTCTAGCCAGTTGAACTAAAATGCATCCCCAACGACTCGTGCATTGAAAGACACATACGCTGTGTTAAAATCACAATCGGTTTTGGTAAGGTTTCAAAATTAACACCGCATTTGGTTGTGAGCAGGCCGCTGCAATAACCACGTCTACTAATAAATTGCATATTGTGCTTGGTATTCACTAAATAAACATTCAAATTCCGTTTCAATGCTTCTTATGTTTTTCAGCATATTCAAGTGACAGCGCTAATAGTATGTGAAGTTTGTTTTATTTTTTGCTAAGCAAATCTGTCACAATGTCGGACAATGTTAAGGTACGTGGTATAATATTTTACATGTAATACATTTGTTCTTTCAACGTTGGACGAATTGTCTTTTCAATTCACGATACAGCTTGTGCGTGCTACACACTGATTCGTGCGTCAATTTATTCAATGCATATTGAGCAGTATAGTTCAGCAAACTATGAACGATGAATCAAATTGCAGAGATACTGATGGTGCTCTAACTGATATTTTCGGGGTGACAAAACGATTGCAATTTGTTGTTGCACCCTTGGGCGCAATTTTGCTGTAAAATGTGGGGGGACGGGTTGGTGTGAAACCACTATATTACAAAACCTAAAGAGAAATGTGGGGGACATGGCACATTATATCTCCACTGTCTGAAAAAGTGGGGAGGACGCGTCCCCCGTGTCCCCCACCTAATTGCGCCCATGGTTGTACCTAACAGCTAAACACGTTTTTGAAATTTTTGGGTAGACATTGCCCGTTTCCCTCGTGGTCTTTGGCCTGAAAGTAGTGGTTCTTAATCTGTTGGGAATTGCCCACTAGTTTTGGAAGGATGTGGACTGCAGGTGCGTAATTAGTCATCGTCTGACGATCAAGGTGAGTCAACTGCCCCAACCTTGTCATTGAGTTCTGTTCTAAATTTTGGTATTGTGACAAAACAAGCACTTCTGACACTTTTCAATAAAATCTGTCGAAGTATGTTGAAGCATCAAATTGGATATTCTAAGCTTGTCTACGAAACTCAGTGAGCAGCTATGAATCAGGGGCGCAGCTAGGAATTTTGTTCGGGAGGGGCCAGTCACTGACGTCTTCAGATTTCAAACTTTAGCTACTTTGCACAAAGATCATTTTGATGTCACTGGTCAATTTCTGGTCTATTACAACAGGATATGACGTCAAATATCTTCTACCAGACGGCATCGATAAATTTTAACAAAGACAAGACAATGTTTGCTTTCGCAGTGATCATTATCAAGCAGTTGTTAACCAAACAGTTTTCAGTGAACATTAGGAGTAGCGGAAAGCGAAGCGGCATGTAATGTTGTCTTCGAGAATATCACTGATTATGCCTATTGAATAAGTCAAAATCAACTAAACGTATGTAAGTGGATTCATAGGAACAAATCAGAGGATGCCAATAGCCAAATTTTGACTTTACAAAATACCTGCGAGCACAATTAAAAGATAAAATTCA
>JGI24021J15306_10013498_pt1 | contig 10147 bp, 3 predicted proteins | sample Ectturendosymbi1_FD_15306 | JGI IMG/M metagenome (IMG submission 15306) | reverse complement strand
TCCTTGAACCCCCCCCCCCTAAAAAAATCTTGGATCCGCCTATGCAAGCTCACTACATTTTTTGCACATTCCAAGTTTAACATTTTCCTAAAGAAAAAGTAATTAAACCAAAACTGAATGGAAAAGAAACATGAAACAGAACTTATAGACAAAGGCTTTACATCTTCCAAATCGTGGCAGAATGTCCACGTTTTTTACATTTTTGACAAAAACTATTTCCCATAACATCTGATTGTGATATGATCGTCCACAGGGCCGGCCCTAGCAGATGCGGGGACCAATGCAAGACCTGGGCACGGGGCCCAATGCAAGACTTAGGCGCGGGGCCCCTCTGAGCAGTGGTTTTATGACGTCATCGTGTTCAGTCAATCGTGTTACGATCGTGGTAGAGCGTAGATATCCAGTGCAGCCAGGCCCGGCACCAGGATTTAGCAGCAGGGGGAGCAAAAAAACAGAAGGAGGGCCCAAAAATCAGAAGAGGGGGCACATTTTTAAAATAGAGTATTGGATGTATGTAGCAACCGGGGGGCCAAACGCGAAATGGGTGGGACCGATTTCAAATGGGGGGCCGGGCACCACTGGCCCCCCCGCTGGCGACGGCTCCCCATTTGCAGCACTAACACGAGAATTGAACACGTTTGCTAACGTTCGAGAGGAAATTTGCTAGTTCTAACGAGAGCGTTCTTTGTTAACAATGGAATTTATATATGGCGTTTCTACTGAATTCTCAAGCGCAAGGTGTATTTGGCAAAAATGAACAATCTACCCAAACACCATGGCGCGGGGTCCCAGAGGCGCGGGGCCCAATGCAGCTGCATCGGTTGCATCGGCTTAAGGCAGGCCCTGATCGTCCACTACGGAACGTGTATCTTTATCAATCGAATAGTGCTGAGTTGTCATGCACACAGTTTCAATCTGCTACAAAATATGTTGTGGAGTGATCTTGGCTAAAAGTGTTCGGAACTTTGGTTGTAAATACAATGAAAGTTTGCTAATAAATTTCTTAAAATGTTTTTGGTCTCTTCAGAACATCCGTGTCGCACCCAATTTCTTCTGAAGCCTTTAGCAAAGCTTTTTCCGGATTGGTGTTCCAATCAGATTGTGATTTTCTATTGCCAAGCACTTCTTACGTTTGTTCATTTTATTATTTGCTGGAGACCCTGAAATACCGAAAATGTCTTATTTAATGTACTCACCAATGATCCAGTTTTCACTTTGTCAGTAAAACTTTGTCGATCATTGATTTCTGTTATAGTACTGCTAAACTGACTAATATTGATACTTTTTGTTGATAGGCCGGCTGTCCAGGTAATTTTATAAAACAGCTTGAGGTTTGTGACTTCAGTAAAAATACAAATTTTTGTTTTTTACCCACAACTGTATTTTATTGCAAGGTTAGACAAAGGTTACGTTATTTCCTCTGATAAGTTTTTCATGTAGTTTACTTTAGTTGATAAAATTTGTCTGAGTTTGTACCGGAATGCATTATTTTTACAGCAAAACTTGTTACATCGAGATAGGCTACTGCATAGGTGGCGGAACCGGGGAGGCTGCATGGACCTAGGCCCCCCACTTTTTTCCCTGGCCCCCAACTTTCAAATTTCAAATTTTGCCTAAACAACTTTAAGTAACACAATTAGTACTGGGCCCATTGTTAAATTAAATCGTTTAATGAAAAAATTTTGCAGAATTTTGGCAGTAGAGTATTTTGGCAATATTATTTGTAATTTGGCAGGATTTCGTAAATGTTTGGTAGAATCCAATCATCATGCATAATCTGGTCACCATGCTCGGACTTGCTTACCGCATTGGTGTTGTGAACAGTGCTGCCAGATGGTGTAATCCTACACCATTAAAAAATTGTTTACAACATTGGTGTAATTTTACTGGCTTGTGTATAGGAAAAATTTTGTGCCACAGCATCAAAATATTGGTGTAATTTGGTGTAATTTCAAGCGTTTTGAAACCATTCTAAATGTTGAAATTTTGCTGAATCTTATACCCAAAATGAAATATTTGACGGATCAATTTCAATTGTGTTTTTGTTTTTGCATTGACAACACTAAATAGCTATATTCTATTTTTGCGTTGGCAACACCATTGGCATCCTTACAGACAATTTGCAGTACATATGCTTTGTCTTGTCTTTGCATTCCAGTATCTAATGCAGTTTTAGGACGAGCATTCAGTCATGTTACTCCCGTGTTCTAGATGTGGAAATATTGTAATTTTGAATGTGTTTAAAACAGGTATCAATACTGCGCTATTTTTCCCTGCTTTTTACGCTGTGTTCTTGGTGTTTTCAACAGCGCAGTGGCGACTGCGGCACACGGACTGCTCGGGCTTAGCCTGAGTCTTCGATTACGATTTGTATTGGAGAACGCGAGCTTGCTTGCTTTGGATATTTGTGCCTCCACCCACTTCACTAAGTTGTTAACTCGGGTTCTTTTCATTGGGCCTTGTCACCAGTGGCGTAGCCAGCCCGATTTTTTTTTGGGGGGAAATTTGAGGGTGGGCCAAAATGTATGACGTCAGGCGAGCAATAGTATCTTTGTTTGGGACGCCACTTTCAAAGCGCAGAATTATTAGATAAGCTAAAAATTGTTTGGGGGGGCATTGCCTCCCCAATTTTTGGCCAGGGCTACGCCAGCAGAGGACTAATTGGCCTTATCATTGCTCTGTGACAGTGGAGAACAGTGGAGAAGTTTTCATGAGAACTTCTCATTGATTGCTACATAACTACCGTAACGTCACAGATCAACGACAGTGCCAGGTAGGATGAAAGCAAATGGAAATTTCAGTGACGCAAGCCTCGAACGATTGCATTCAGTCAGTATAAATCGTGCGATGAGCCCGATTGACGCTGCTGACCTGGAGTCGCCCCTGTAACAGCCTATTTGAATTTCAGGTGGTTCACCGATATGTTTTCATAGTGGTGTACGTTTGTTCTAAAATCGTGTAATTTTGACCTTCATATGGTGTAGGTAATGACGTCATATTTCAATGCTTGTGACGTCACAGTTGTCCATTCAAGCCACAAACATTTTTCATAGTTTTTTGACGTGCACTTGCGCCCCCCCACTTCGATAAAGGTTCCGCCACCTATGGGCTACTGCATTGATAATGAGGTTGTTTTTTTGTAGGGTTTTTGAAACCAAGGTGTATTTAGTAGTCCTCGGTTAAAATGTTTCATCTGAGTTTTTCTTGATTTGAGCGGTGAAGCTGGTATGAGGAAACACAATTATTTTAAAATTGTGCCTCTGCTCCAGCCCCTAAAAGGCAAACTGCGTGGCACCAATAATTGACAGCCTTGTTGTGGTTTCAGCAGAAATCAAACAATGGACCAAAAAAGGGAAGGTGTAGAAGAAAGCAACGGCGACACGTGATTGAAGCACTGTTGGGCTGTCACCAGCAACTTTTTCCTAATGTTAGGGACCTCCTCCACATGCTAGCCACACATCCTGGGAAATAGCTGCTGCTGATTGTAGTTTCAGCACACTGCAGAACATAAAGACCTATCTGAAAACAACCGTAGAAAGTGGCCGCCTCACTGGCTTGGCTCTGATGCCAGTGCGTAACAACCGCGCCATCAACAAGGAGGGAAAATTTTGCTGAAACATAAACTTCGTATAGACTGGTCTTCTCGCGGGAATAGCTACGGTCAAAAACATTTTTATTGCATGAAAATTGTACTTGACAAGAATTCAAATTAAACTTTGCTGCTTAAAAAATTATTCCCTGTGTCTGTTTTTCATGACAACTTAACTTTAACACGTCGAGAGGGCGATTCAATACACGTCGCTCAAGTACGCCGTCTTGAAGTGTGTTTGACTGTCCAAAGGTTGTTTACTGTATAAAACGTTTACGCTGTGTTGAGTAACAGAGGATATGAAACTAGACATCCATGCGAGTGGACCAAATATGGCCATTTTCCGGAGCTTTGGAGCAGTTTTGGGGAACAACTGCCCGAAATACTTCTAAATCCGTCACCGATTGCCACCATCACACACGCATATTTGCGTTTTAAAAGCAAGGTGCTGGGCTGATTCTATAATTTCAGAAAATTATTTTAATCTTTGAAAGCAGTTCTTTCAAAAACAGCGTTGTAATCATATGATTTCAGCAAATTCTTTGTTTTGTATAACTTGCCGTCTGTAGTTTGGATGTTGTTCCCTGTCTTCTGGAAACCGCCCAAAACTATTCTTGAAGACAAGTTTGATACATTTTAGCCGCACTTGAAAAGACAAAATGTCCAGAATATTTGATGGGGTTTAAAAATATTACGAAAAAACGTTTTCCACATGCATATTTCATGTCTCACTTAAAAATGACAAGGACATCAGAGGCATGAGATGTGGTTTTATTATGCAGCATACAAGCTCAGATCACCGCGTTGCTCAGTGCTCTGTATGAAGTTAAAACAAGCTTTTCACAAGTCTCCTTTTGCCGTCCACTATATCTGATGCTGTTGTATGACGATGAGCGAATGCAGTAGTTGATGGTTCCTTGCTTCAATGTTTGTTCCTCTTCAGTATTGTCTGCGCGTGCCAAATAACAACTACTCTATGGTAACTACAAATGTTCACATTGAAATATTAACACCTCTTGGTCTTCTGACATTGACTCACATTGGACTGGAAATGGATTCTCATGAAAAACTTTCCACATCAAATAATTAGGAATTTTTTACTTATAAACTTAACCCAATTTTCTTCATAAAAACAAGTTGTCATTGATAACCGCTAAAAGCAGGGATTTAGTGTAAGGTTGCCAGACGTCCTTGCCAAGGCCTTTCCTTGAATTTGCTATCAAAACTGGTTATGTCCTTGATCCTTGAAAAACATTTTGTTGTCCTCGGGTATTTCCCGGTATCCTTGAAAGTTTTTGAACAGTTGTGAAACTGTTCATTATTGAAGTATTGATTACATTGAAAAATTCAAGAATCAAGTATAAACAATGTAATTGAACAGAATAACGTAGATTTGTTCAATCACAGTTGTTTAGTAAATTATTCAAGAACAGTTTTGTCGTCATAACAAGTATTGTTTAGGTTTCAATTTCAGGTCATAAAAACTATGAGATGTCCTGTGGAGATTTCTACAAATAGGCCTATGCCAAAAAGAACAGCGACCTTTTAAAAAACATGCGAAGCTGTGAGAAGTACTGCCAGCGAACAAGATAATCCGTTTGCCACCATATACTGTAGGCTGCATTATATCAGCAGAACACAGCATAGGTCTGCGCATATTATATTACCCCTGTGCTGCATACACTATGTACTTGTACAATAATGTGCATGTAAGCTAATATAATTAGCCTGCTTTGCGTTCTTAATTACCCGTTGTCATTCAGCAATGTTTGTTTGAAAAAATGTGCTGCACCACTATATCTGAAAGTATTCAAAGCAGGCATGAAGTAAAATTTCGCTAATCACAAAACGACAAAATGTCCTAGAAAAAAATTCGATCCAGCAACTTAGTTTAGTGCTAAAAAGAAGTGCGGGAACGCACCCAAAAACTAGCCATTTTCAAGTAAAAAAACTGTGGGAACATCAAAACAAGAAGTGTGAGAACGCACCCAAAAACTAACCATCATCAGCAATAAGACAATTATGCTAAGGTGCTACGCAATAAATAGCTTGTTATTTGTTCATTTATGCGACGTCTGGAGCTACAACAGGAAATCTGAATAAAAATGCACATCTTCAAGTCAGGTTACTGTGAAAGAAGTGCGGGAACACCGTTCACACGTGCCTCGCCCACATCTCTGGCTAAAAGTAAGAAAAGATGTTGATACATACCTACACTTCGCTCAAGTACGCCGTCTTGAAGTGTGTTTGACTGCCCAAAGGTTGTTTACTGTATAAAACGTTTGACCCGAAGTGGCGGGTCCATGAGAATGTGAAGAGTTTTTGTAAAATCGCGCTGACAGTACATGCCAGCACGCAGGACCTTTTGATTTACACGGTCTATCAAATTGATCTCATTCTTAGAGCATACCTTATTCAGTTTCTTTTAAGGCGTTTTAGGGACCCGATTCGGGTTCCTAGAATTGAAAATCGGGTCCCTAGAATCAAAGAAAATTATTATCGGTCCCTAAAATCAGAGAAAATCGGGTTCCTAGAATCAGAGAAATCGGGTCCCTACAGATCCATACTGGGTACCTAACATTTTCCTTAAAAAAAACACTGCCTTATTTAAAGAAGAAAACAACATTTTTAGTGTAAAAGATTTTCATCATTAATTCCAATGAAAGGGAGCTTCATATGTATCAAAAGGTATACGCGATTAGGGCAGCTGTGTTTCACTGAAACTGTTTATTTAGTAACTGAACCTTCGCCAGAAAGTCTTCAATAGGAGGGCTTACGTTTGTGCAGGAGGGCTTGAAAATCTGAAAGTTTAATAAAAACTAAAAACTCTATTGATTTCTATTGTTTCATTTCAATTTGGGGGGCTTGGAGCTTTGTTTGGGGAGCTTAGCCCCTGAAGGCGACGGGACTGTATAGTAAGCAGTTTGCTCATACAAAGTTTTACCTACTTTCAAAAGCGATTGTAGGCTTTCAGCAATTGCTTTTTACTTCGACCTTTATTCTCTTTATAAGGTCTCCACAGATCGTATTTAATTGGAACTGCTGATGATAATGATAGTCTAGTTAAAGAAGCAGCTGCATCGCTTTGTTTCTCATAACTAACTCACATGGGCGTCCGCAGGGGGGGAAAAACGGGCATTTGCCCCCCCTGAAAATTGTGATTAAGAACAAAAATTTTCTAGAAAACTTGAAGCCAGCAGCTTAATTTCGATTAATTGATTTAGTTCTTGCAATGACAGTTTATTTGCCAGTATGACACTCACACTGCTCAAGACCCAGGCTCACAGTAACGGTGTCATGCAATGATGAACTTGCAGTTCACTCATGTCCGCTCCTTTGCCTGCAAAGGCAGGTTGCGAAACGTGTGAGCGGATTGTTCTACTTTAGGTCTTTATACGTAACAATAATATGACAACCAATCTGCAAGGTTCACTTCATGTTGCGGTAGTAGGCGTATTGCCTCATGTGACTGCTGAATGCAGACATAATGGCAGGTAATGCAGCGAGACAGAGACTGCTGGCAGCGGAAAACCACGTAGGCTATATTTGTGTGTGAAAAGAAGCATGAGTGAATCTGTAGCAATGCTTCCACAAGTTTGAAAAAAACGTTGTTAGTGTGAGCAATGTGCCTGAGTGTGACACTCAGGGGTGGATCCAGGAGGGGCGATTGGGGCGGTCGCCCCCCTACAACCTACGAAAACAACTTTATTCACTATAATTTTGTGTAATTCGGAAAACAGCCTTCGCGATATAAGGCCCTTTTGCTGTCCGTTGTTTTGTCACAGCTGTGTTGTGAAGTAGCCTATACTTCATCTCTCTTACGGAATTGAACTCGTAATGAGACTTGACTACCAAAATTTACAGAAATCGACCCCCTAACCTTATTGGGTGGATCCAACCCGGATCAAATTCTGTTCTGCCTGCTTCTTTTCACGTAATATAAAACTACGTGGCATGTTAGAATACGTCTATGCAGGCTTGTGGAAAGACATCTTAATCGTTAAGGTTTAGTTTTGACTTATGAATGAGTATTGAGTGCAATGCTATATTTGCTGTGGCAAGTTTTCATAATTCATCTGTTCAATTTTTGAATGTGTGAGTGGTGTTCTAAGTTTAGAAGTTGTCTGTAGTCGTGCCAACATACAGATCTACTTGTCCGGTTTGTGTATGATGAGCGTTTACCGTGAAAAAGTTAGCGAAGACAAGCAAGGTTTTATTGATCGCTTTGGACGAGACCCCAGACGTTTGCAGCTAGCTCTTGTTTCTAAGTGACGTTGTGATGAATGAATGACTTTTATCAAGTCTTACTAGCAGATCCCGCAACTAGGGGTACGGCAACCGGGAAATTTCCCACCTCTGAAATTTTCAAAAATATGTTCAGTTGTTAGGTACAGCATCAACCTGCAATAATCCCCCCCACCGAAAATATCATCTGATTGCCGCCCTTGTCGTTTCGTTGAAGACCATAGCGATGATTCTTTCTTTAAAGATCATGGCAATGCTTGCTTGAATAGAAGTACTCTGCGTTGAAAATTTGGAGATAGCCTACTGTGTAAACTATCGTAATACACCTGGCTATTGATGCAACGAAGCACATTTTTGTGATTATTACCGTAACGTGGGGCATTTTCTTTGTGGTCTTCTTTTGAGCGAGTTCTTTCAATCCACTGCTAGGCCGCACTAGATCTCGGGGCAGATGTTGAGCAGCCATTCGATTTTCTCATCGTCCGAAACCGTCAGGCCATGCAGTCCATGAGGAGGCCGATGGATTGGACATTGGAGGACAAAATGGTCGACGGTTTGTTCTTCTGCGCCACACTCACAGGCCGCAGAGGAGGCCATATCCCATTTGTACAGGCAGGAGCGGAAGCGTCCGACAGCGGTGCGGAGGCGGTCAAGCCGGACGCAGGCTCTTCTTGGGAGGGTCATTCCGGGAGTGTGTGTACCGGTGTCTGGAATTAAAGTGCGGAGTGTTGTGTGGTTGTCCGCCCACTCCACATTCCATTGGTGATCCATCCGCCCACTGCGCCGCACGTATGTTGTTGTTGTCAGATAAACTGATGAGTTGTTGTGTGACAGGTACAAATGCGTGTCTAGATTCGAGGCGCCGTGCAACTACACTCGATGGACGGGTGAGCGCTGAGTGGAGCAGATGTCCAGGCTCCATGGCACGACGTCCTAGAGACGTGCACGGTGAGTGGACGTTTGATGCTTGTTCGTTCTTATTTGAACGGCAACAGGAATGAGCTGAGCATAAACGTCCTTTGTCGTACGAGACGCGTTTCGCGGATTAAAGTCCCTTCTGGTTTTCAAGCAAGTGTCATTTTTTACGATAATCACCAGACATTTTGGTTCATTTTCAGCTGAGATTTCGCTCGTTTCGTTTCTCGTGATCCAGGTTCGTTGGTAACATTTTAGTAAGTTTTCCCGGTGGGAAAGACAGCAACTGTTTCCACATGCTTATGTATACATTGACATTTAGAGCTGCTCTGGTCTTTACCTCTTGCAACAAACCGATGATTCAGGCGCGCTTCTAGAAATTTCTCGCTGCGAGGGCGAACCGGCTGTTGATCGAATCATTGACTTGTCTTTCCTCAATAACCTTTGTAGGATTCAGTTCCTGCACTTTTACGTCATCTTACCCACCAGGCAGTGAAGTTGAATGGCTTCATTCGTCATGCTGCTTCGCAAACGCAGAGTACACTGCAGGTTGTACAATCTCAAGATCGGATCCAAGAGGTGGTTAATTGAAGAAAATATGTTGCATCGTAGTTGCATGCAAATGACATCAACAGTTTATATCTTAGTTCCATGCAGTGCTCAAGCGCATGGAAGTCTATTTCGGTCCTAAGCACCGTGTGCGAGACCAGAAGCACCCTTGGAAGCACATGATTTGATCCGTAAACATTGAAACTTCTAAGAGATTGACAAAGCTCAAAAAATTTTGTCACAAATTTTGATTTTTTAATTTTTTGCCACTCCAAAACATGGTGATGTTTTGCAATATTTGAATGCTTTTGGCTCAATCATATTCTACCAAAAACGAACTGTTTCTTCTTCACCATAATTCCAAGAACAATTTCAGTAGACAATAGGTTCTTGTTTCGTACGTATTTTGTTTAAGAAATGTAGTACACGCAAATAATGTAGAATATCAAGTGCAATGCTCTAGGGAAGAGATTCTCAACTGGGGCGTCGCAAGCTTAACTGCCGAGATCTTATGATAAAAAAAAAAACTGCTCAAACCCAATCGATGTACATGTAAGTAACTCTGCAAGAGATTGCAAGGATTATGTGTAGTGACGTGACAGTTGCGAAATTGATTCCAGCAATTAACAGTAAGTTCAGGTGCTAATTTCAGTTTGTTTAGAAAGGGTAAGCTGAAGCTAATGGTTAACCGTTGACTGGCGGAATTTTGAGTGCGTTGTTTGATTTTATGCAGTTCGTCGGGATCGAGTTATACAAAAACCTTAAAATGAAATCTAATAGCTCTCCCAATGACATTCCATCCAAATTTTTGAAAATAGCTAGTTGCATTGTGTCAGAATGGTTGTCCAA
>JGI24021J15306_10013497_pt1 | contig 10148 bp, 9 predicted proteins | sample Ectturendosymbi1_FD_15306 | JGI IMG/M metagenome (IMG submission 15306) | reverse complement strand
TTTCATTGGTGATAGCTACCTAGCCATTCATTTGAAATGGCATTGTTATGGTGTAGTTCAATTTGTTTGCAAAAATACTGTCATTGTAATGCAATGATATTCTTTTTTGTGTGTGGATCATGAGCAAGGAAAGGCATTTGTTACACAGAAAGACATTTGGTGAAAAATTTTATTTTTGAATTGCAAATAATTTATGAACTGTGTATAGACTAGAGTCCTGCGCAGGGTGGGTTAACTCGTGCAGGTTGCGGTTACCCACGTTTGCAGGGTGGGTGTGGGAACCCGTACTGCTTTGTGTGTGGGGTGGGTACGGGTTGAGCTTGCTGCGGGGGTCGGTGCGAGTTGAATTTGCTGTGGGGCGGGCGCGGAATGAGAAATTCTTCGTGCGGGTAAATGAGTGTTAAGCCAAAGCACATGAACTTAATCAGCTCAAATCGCAAAACACGTGATGTACTAAAGCTGTTTGCCAGCATTCCGCTTCTGGGACAGTAGGCCCGCAGCAGTTATAACACCATGATGTAACAACCCATTGTTGCAAAACATTAGCTCGGGCTCTTGCGTTGTGGTAGGCAGTTGACCATTTTCCAATGCAACCGTCGTACGTGGTGAGGAATAATTCAATCTAGCAGACCTTCTAAATGGATAAGACAGCGCTTAACGCACGGCTAGTCACAAGTCACAACTGGACTGAATCATGTTTTTTTATCACCTCAAATCTGTTGACTGCGGAAGATCAGATCTGTGAAAAAGTTTTGGTTGCCAATGAAAAAAATGAATAGCTTGATTTTTCTGCTTGTGACACTTGTCTTCAGGCGTTATAAGTAGGGCAATTTTTGTAACTTTTTTGCAGCTTCCTAAATACGTACTCAGAATTTGTGCACTACGATGTTTTAAGCTGCTCCCAGGAATTTTATATGGCGACATTTTTCTTTTTGCATGCAACTTGTCCTGCAACCTCTATCAAGTATTTTGCAAAGTGTTAGAAGTTTGATTTAAAAAACATGCTTTAAAACTATTTCAGTATCGTTCTGTTCTCTTTGATAACCTAATTCAACTGAATAGTGACCTAAAAGCAGTTGTAGAAATGACCTGGTCAAACATCAGTCCACAACTGCACGCCAAATTGTTAAATTGCCAAGCAACTTCATGCACAAGTTTTAGCATGCTGCACAAACTGTTGGCAAAAAATCGCCATTTCTCCTTAGGTAATGTTTGAAAACATTTAGCAATATATGTAAATAAATCGCTTGAGTAAATCACTTTCGTTTAAAATGCTTGTGCACAAATCTAACTTTTTACTGCAAATTTTGTTAAAATAAATGCATACTTCCCACGATTTTATTGCAACAAAAACTTGCCTTAGTTGTGAGTTTTTAGTTGTTTTCGGACAGCTGTTGGTTTAAAACCGAAAAAGTGTGGTACGGGGGGGTTGAGATGGTCTGCGGGGCGTGAGCAGGCAAGATTTCTCAGATTCCTGCGGGGCAGGTTTATATTTTGCGTGTGTGGGGTGGGAGCCAACAAAATTTCAAGACCCCTTTCAGAAACCATTTTTTAATCCAACAGTATACTGTGACCAACGTATTGGAAACTGTCCAGTCTCAAGACCAAAGGTTTCCGATCCGTTTTTGGCCATGATGATCACCTCAAGTTGTGGTGATAGCCCTTGGGACAGAAACATTCTTGTGATGTTTTTCCTGCAGATATTTCTGCCAGTCATTCAACAATAGCCCTTAAAGCTGCTTCTCAAATTGCCGTACTGTGTAATATGTGTCCTTGTTCCGAATCACTGCACTAGACCAGCTATGTCCAAACTGCAGCCCTGGGCCGCATGCGGCCCTGTCAAAAGTTTTGTGCATCCCAGTTTAGGTTTTTGCTGTAGTAAAAGTATCCTACATACTGACAACCTGTCCTTGAATAATCTTGATTTTGACATTTTTGATGCAGGTGGTCCTCAGTTCCACTTTATAGCTTCTGTTACCATTGCAGTCAGGATTCGAACGCTTCAGTACATTAGCATAAGCTAAATTTACTTTGCCAAGATCAAAGCAAGCCATTCAATGTGCGGCCCTGGTTAAGATAGTGACATAATTTTTTGTTCAGTAAGCGATTTGGGTTGGACATAGCTGCACAAGACCCTTTCGATATGCTTATGAAGGCATTTTTTTCAGGTTATAGAAGTTGTATTTGTTGTGAATAAGCAAGACCCAGGAAAACCTCACAAAGGTAAATATGACCAACGTTTTAAACTGTGTTTTCAACATAATAAAATCTTAGTTTTTTTTACTTGTGGCCCGTTATCACTGAAGCTAAAGTGCATGCTCATAAAATTCGGATGCTGTGTCTACATGTGTATTCTTTGATTGTAAGTAAAAATCTGATGCGTTTGTACGTTACTGGACTGTTTCATTTTTTTTCTGATTATGATTTGGATATGTAGCGGCCAACCCTTGGACATGCATGAACTAGTCATTTGAAAGAAACTTTGCTTTAAGTTTTTTAAACCACATTCTAAATCTGAAATGCTTGTATTGTTGTCTGCCTGTTGAAGTTTTTATTGTTTTATCATGTGGTGAGACGTAGATAAATTCCTAATTATTCCGCTGGCAGGCTTTGGCTTCGTGACATTCGAGGACGCATCATCTGTAGACCAAGCACTTGGCAAACACTACCACAGCATCAAAAATAAGAAAGTTGGTTCTTCTGCAGTCTTTACCTTGTTTACACGCCTCTGAAGCAGGCATTCATGCGCGCAACCTCACATTCACTTGCACTGTTTACACACAATCACAGTTGCAAGGTTTCACGCATGCTTAGACATGGCACCACATCACAACACAGCAAAACCCCCGCACTGTTAGAGATAAATTTTTGCATCACCTGCTGTATTTGTTAGAACGACAGTTTCGTTCAGGCCTTACATCATTGTCAAAACTTAACAATTTCATGCTTTCTGCAAAAGAAGGTGTTTTATAACTCTACTGAAACACAAAAGACGTAATTTGAGCAGCTAAAAAGCATACGTTTTGCCCTTAATGAAAAAAGTGAAAGATTTGCTGAAAGTGCTTTGTCATTTTCCAGAAAAGGTCAATAAAATGTTGACCTCTGCGGCTTCAACAAGTCCAGATACTGTAATTTATAAATGCAGGAGGAAATCCGTGCCCTCAATTCAAGTAGTCCGTGCGTTATTTCGAGCTGCATCATTGCTTGACCTCAATCGGCGGGGGGATGTTCTAATTTGTCTTTCTAGTGCTTAAGAAAGTAATGCAATATGCAGATCTTTAGTTTTACTTGATGCAATAAAGGCCTGTCAATATTGCGTTTATTTAAAGTCTGCGTTTCCAGCCAATGTTAACGTTTACCCTACCGTTATGTTTAGAAGTAGAAACTGATAATTTTAGGCAACCATGATGTCATGGCGTCCTCGGTATGGTGTAGAGTAGTTTAATAAATAATGTATTGGTTGCAATCACATTACCTGTAAGTTGTAAGCACTTTGTGTCTTCTTGAACAATGTGGTCAAATTACTGCAAGTTGCCTCGATCATGGAAAGGTCAAATAAATTAATGATTCAACCTTAAATGCAAGTCAACTTAATTATTACTGTCATAAAGTGTAACCAACTAACTTTAGCTGATAATGGATCCATCTTATTTCTGCGGTTTTGTTATTAGGGTATTTGAAACAGTGTAGGTTACAGAGTAGTGTAGGTATTAATTACACGTTTCAGCAGTCAATGGAGAAAACCTTACTTCCATTGTAAAGTAATAAAAATGTACGTCAGGTAATAATATAATTAGTCCTTATCTATACGTTGCCCAATTATTGCATATAAAACAGTAAAACAAAATAACGAATATAGTTACAGTTAGTGTTCATGATAATGCTATTAATGTATACATTCATATTTATGATACATCTATACTACAAGTACATAATTCTACTGTACTACATATAACTACATACTCTATCTGCATCTTCCAACTTTTGTTTATATTATGAATATACCTTCAAGTAAATTGTAAGTACATTTTATTTTTATATGGTTTGAGTAAGATATTTTGTAACAATCAATGCTATACCTTCAAACGCTTGTTTATGTTTTTTCTGACATAATCTGCTACCATTTGTAACATAGCATTTGCCTGTTAGCCTCGCAACTGGTCAATGACCAGCTCTTACGTTGATCCTCATGCACAGGTCGAAGCAAAGAAAGCAGAGTCCCGTGAGCGGATGGATGCGATGAAGGTAAAGCCGCTAATCTGTTTGCTGATCGGTCTGCGATGTGTGACTCAGCAAAATGCGTTAATTGCTGTTCGATCTGCGATGTGTGACTCAGCAAAATGCGTTAATTGCTGACCGGTCTGCGATGTGTGACTCAGCAAAATGCGTTAATTGCTGACCGGTCTGCGATGTATGACTCAGCAAAATGCATTAAAACTATCGGTCGGATCTATCCTTTCCGTTGGTTTATTTTTCTAGAAATTTGCTGATGACAATTACGTTAAGTTATAAGCAGTGTTCCCACTAAGAAAATTTTACCCTTGAGCAAATGATTGTTTTAGTGAGCTTGCAGTTGTGCAGTTATGCTAATACACTGCCGGTGACCCGTTTCAAGCTTTGGACTTGGTCATTATTTGGAATGTACAAGTATGATTGAGTAAAGTTAAAACAATGTTCTGCTATTTGCTTTCGCTTCTGCTGGTGAGCGCGTTCGTTTAGGGTCTTTGACAACGTGTATTTGGGTGGTGGCAGACGGGATGACCGAAGTGTCTTTTCGCCGCCTCCCGACCTTACTGTGTCTGTATTGACAATCGTACATGCGTTGAGGTAAAAAAATATAATTGTTGTTTGGAAGGGCTATGCGATATTAAATTGGTATGTTGCAAGTGCGCGAGAATGAGATTTCCCTGCGCAGCCGACCTTCGGTGTAAAGCCTATATATGAGGTGACGCTTGTGAGAGATGCGCGGCAGACACTGGTTGTCCATCCCGTTTCGAAACTTGCTACATGTGTGGTTAAATCTGCATTTCTTCTGATTTTTCGCCTGTGTAGAATAAAAACATCCAAGAACACTCCTATGTTGCCATGAATCATGGATTGTTTTCCTCTAAACCAGGGGTCTCCAAATGCGGCCCGCGAAGCCGTTATGTCAATGATGAAAAAAATGATGTTGAAGAAAAACTGCGAAATGTGTTTACGAAAACTCTGTTGATTTGGTAGAATATAACATATCCCGAAACAATCGCGTTACGTAAGACTCCGGACCTCGACAAGTTCTGTACTACCTTATTTGGCCCTCGGACAAAAATGTTTGGAGATCCCTGCTCTAAACAATGCGACAGGGTGTTGTTGAATACTGTTTGAACTGCTTCGCCCTCCAGACAAATGATGTTCTAATGACGCTGTATTTAAAGCATATTGACGTAATGAAGTGGCGGCTTCACTGCGCCAGCCGTCGTAATTTAACGTTTGCAAAAACCTTCGCACGTGGCCTACTCTCGAAATGAAATCAAAGTAATGCTTGCCTCCTGGCATACCTAGTAAGTTGTTGCTTAAACTGTTTGAACATTGTGTGAGCGTTGCTAGGCTACAAAACGAAGGTTTGTTGTTTTCTTGTGCGACTGACGGTGTTATAACAAACAATGCCCATTATTATGCAATACAGCAAAACGACCAGCCACAACAGCAGCAGCCCCAGGGAGGCTACAACAACATGGGGTACAACAATCAAGGCTACAACAACCAAAGCTACAACAACCAAGGCTACAATCAAGGAGGATACAATCAAGGCTACAACCAGGGCTACAATCAAGGGGGTTATAGCCAAGGTGGTAACCCCATGTCTAGTGGCCCAGGAATGGGTTACAATCAAGGAATGAACGCAAACCAGGGTGCGTGTCGTTTGCGGAGGTTTGAAAGTCGCACTGTGCGGTTCATGATTGTGGGTCACTTAAGTTACGGCGTCAGGAACTCATTCGGTGGTTGCTGAACGTCTTCTTTATCGCCTGTAATAATTTTTGATCAGCAAAAAGCTTTTGTCATCACCACCCTCCAATCGATGGTGCAATTGGACCGGCTGTCGTATCGCAGCTCAACAGTGTAACGCATGTTCACACCCCTAAATGCATGTGCACGCCCTTCAAGTTCTTGTCTGAAAAGGAACATCACGCGTGCCACATTAGCGTTTTTTCTCTTCACCATGCTCTTATTTTTGCTGCTACCTGCCAGTGTTTCACGCGGCCAACTCGAGCATTTTACTTTGCAGGTAACTGGATGCCAAACCAAATGATGGGTACGTACAGAAAGATCGTCCTTGTTTTTTTTTCTGTAAACAGTTGTCTTTAAAAGATTTTGCTGGTCGTAGGGTAGCTTTCTGCTAACTGGTAATGAAGACGGGTAGTTATTGCTAACTAGCAATAATTGGGGGCTTAGCCTCCCAAACCAAACTCCAAGCCCCCCAAATTGACACATGAAACACTATATATCAGTTTAGTTTTTGTCAATTTTTAGAATGTCAAGCCTCCCCGCACAAACCCAAAACCCCCTTTTGAAAACTCTCCGGCGAAGGTNCTGTAATCACGACGGGTAGCTATTGATAACTAGTAATAATAGTAATCACGACGGGTAGCTATTGATAACTAGTAATAATGGTAATCACGACGGGTAGTTATTGATAACTAGTAATAATGGTAATCACGACGGGTAGTTATTGCTAACTACCGCGAAACCGCTGGCAATACACGCCTGTTCCGTTTGGATTGAAATCAAATTGACTTATGTGCTGCAGGTGGATATGGTTACGGCAACCAAAACTATTCGGGCGGGTACCCCCAACAATACAACAACAACCAGGGTTATGGTAAGGCCGTGTGTTTGTTCTTTCTGCTGCTGCAAAATGTTGAAGCACAGTTTCGTTGAACAGTTGCTCGCCCAGGAAACGTTTTGGAGTTTTCTCTGTGATGTAAAAGCAATTTTGTATGATTTTAGTGATGCTGTTAGTTGTTGTACCTGATTTACGGAGACACAGGATGTTAAATGTGATTGATTAATTAAACTTCTGTTCGCAGTTATTTTTAATGCACGTGTTTGGTTCCGACTCTGCACAGTTTTGAGTTGATAACGCGTCATGGGGTAGGTGCTAGTTCGCGCCTGCAAGCAATACTGGAAAGGAGCAGTCTGAAAGTAAGGTGCCGATAAACTAATGTATTTACTCGTCAGCACACATGTGCTACGTGTTGGATGACAAACAAAAGCTTGCGAAAGCATCAGACATCAGTTGTGAGCCGGTAAAAAGTTAGTCCATGGTACGCGCTGTTGTGCAATAGCATACAAATGGATTCTGATCAAGGCATCAGAAGTCTCGACGAAAAGGATTTGATAGACAAGGGTCTACATGAACGAACCTGTTCCCTGCATGACAGTGGAATTTTGACTGCCACTGTATGTGTGTGTTTTTTTTCACTGAGTGGTTTCAGTCATGTGTTCCATTACAGCGTTTAAACTCGCCATAACCATTTTCACTCCTTGATATTTTCAAACCCTGACCGAATTGACTTCATTGTTTTGCGGTCATTTAAAAAAAATTCGAACCGGGAACAAACCTTGCGGTATGTGTCTCTGTCATCCTTCAGTGAGGCATGGAGCACTGTACGAAGATGCCTCACTGTGCAGGAAACACAACCAGCGTAACAACATTTAAAGAACACATGTGTGTGATGTTAGCGACTGGGTAGATGACGTAAGAGGAGGCTTGGAGGGGTTTGACACAAGGGTGTAGTGTAGCGGGATGTGATTCTTCACTGCTATGCTTAGAAGAACGTTGAATCACGTGGCGAGGGAGTAACTCTTGGCGCCCGCTTTGCTTTGTGCTCTTTTTCATAAGCAATGAACCTTTGTTTTGTACGCAACGAACCTTTGTTTCGTATGCAATGAACCTTTGTTTCGTACGCAATGAAACTTTGTTTCGTACGCAATGAAACTTTGTTTCGTACCCAATGAAACTTTGTTTCGTACGCAATGAAACTTTGTTTCGTACGCAATTAAACTTTGTTTCGTACGCAATGAACTTTTGTTTCGTACGCAATGAACTTTTGTTTCGTATGCAATGAACTTTTGTTTCGTACGCAATGAACCTTTGTTTCGAATGCAAATGGTTATATACCACCATGCCTCGACGACACGTGGCAATAATGCCGAGAAAGCGTGCTTGCCTATTGCTTAGAAAGCTGGTGTCGAGGAGAGACACAGCACAGTGACACGTTTCAGGGCAAAGGTAGAATTATCTTTCCCTATCTCCGCCTCTCTACAAAAGCGCAGAGTGGCACAAGCTATGAACAGGGTTCCTACTGAGTCTTGGAAAGTATTGAAAAATGTTTGGTCATTTTTCCAGCCTGGAAAAGCTTTTTTTGGTCTGTTAGTATGAAAAAGGAAGTAATTTTCCACACTTGATCTTTTGACATTCATTCGGATATTTTGATTCTGATATTTTTGATGTTTTGATGATATTGCTTTAATTTGACTTTCATCTCGATAACTGTTGTATTGCCTGAATACGACCTGGGTATGATGTTCGAAAAAGTCAAGTCTGAAAATTTATATTCAAAATTTTGTAGGAACCCTGCATTAGCCAGTGCGGTCAGTTGGTCACTGTTCGGTAAATCTGACACAGAGTTTCAAGCGCCCGGTATGTTTCGCAGGTTACGGCTACCCTGGCAACTTCGGGGGTCCAAATCAGTCAATGGGACCCAACATGGGCAATATGTCCGGTGGTAACATGCAGGGCTACGGTAACCCTGGCATGATGGGAGGGATGTCAAATAACATGGGCCCAAGCCAGGGCGGGCCCGGAGGTCTAAGTGGACCCGGAGGACCTCCTTCAGGGCCTGGTGGCCAAGGCGGGCCTGGCCCCATGCGTGGAGGACAAGGTAAGCGTGACAGCTCATGCGGAACCATGCTTCTCCATTTGTTCGTTATATCCAATGTCTTCGCAGTTTTACTTTAAAAAATCTGCAGCCCAGTTCTAATAAGTCGTTCGTGTTGCATACCTCCTATACTTCTGGTTTAACGACACATTAGACCTCCTGCTGATCATTACTTCACGTTGTGCGTCGCAGGAAACGTGGGCGGGTACCAACAGCAGAACCAGCAGCAGCAGCAACAGGGCTACGGCAGCATGGGACACGGAGGAGGCGGTAAGTTGAATTCTGGCGTTCGTTGAAGTATCAGAAATGTTGCTGAATTGTCAGTTGACTGATTCAACACTTCATGCCTGTCTGGGGCTGTGCGTGTATTCAACCGCAACACTTCTTCTGGCACCTGGCGATTCTTCGCACAAGCGCTTTTGGAAGTGCAATTCCCGGGGTTTCTACGCAGTCTTGAAAAGGCTGGAAAAAAATATTTTTTTGGTCTGTTAGTTACGGAAAATGAAAATGATTTTCCGGACTTGATCGTTTGACATATATTTTCATAATATTTTATTCAAAATTCATATAATTTTACATGGGCCGTGTTAAATTCTACAGTATCTGTATACGGAAATGTTCAGTCTGGAAAAAGGCCGGAAAAATCCGGAAAAGATCCTGGAAAAGTCAGGAAATTTATTTTCAAAATTGCGCAGGAACCCCGTGTTCCCTTCAAGTAAACCAAACTTACGCTACGTAAGATCACCGCGTTGACATATTTCAGCCACACGTGTCCTTAAGAGAGGAGAGCTTCCAACCAAGCCACTGGAAATACTTTCAAGCGTTTTCTGTTAGTGATAAGCAGCGTTGAACCGTCTGAAAACGGCGCGAGATTGCTTTGTCACGTCACTTCCTGTTTCTGAGGTGCTTTTGTCCCTCTCGCGAAGCGTCCCCCTTTCAGAATATTCTTGACGCAAAACCCTGCCGTTTGTTCTACAGGTTACAACTCGAACAGCATGCAGGGAGGGGCCAGCGGCCCCCCCGCGAACAACATGGGCCCGGGACCGAACTCCATGGGCCCACCCAGCAACAGCATGCCCAAGCAAGGTGGCCAGGGGGCCAGCAGCGGTGGCTACGGGCCCGCCAAATCCTCCGTGGGGGCTTCGCAAGGCTACCACCCCTACCGGCGATAGACGCCGCCCTTCTGCTGCGTATGTACATTTGCGATCGCACTCGAAAGACAAAAGA
>JGI24021J15306_10013496_pt1 | contig 10149 bp, 6 predicted proteins | sample Ectturendosymbi1_FD_15306 | JGI IMG/M metagenome (IMG submission 15306) | reverse complement strand
TTTTTCTAAACAAAATAGTGTTATTCGCCTAAAATTAAACATTTTGGTATACACTGCCGAAAACTGTTTATACATTTTTTATTTTTAGGGTCTGAGGAGAGGGCCATGGCACAGTGGCCACCCCCTCCGTACGCTAGTGATGTCAAATGTGTCCCCGGACTTAGGTATATTGTTACCTCGTTAAATGTAGTTATGTAGAGCTGACGTCCTGTCCTTGTTTAATCTAGGCTGAGCACATTAAATACAAAACGAAGCTATGTCATGCTTGTAGTGCACATTTGCAACAACCATGGGCGCAACTTTGTTGTAAAATATGAGGGGACAGCTTGGTGCGAAAGCATTAATAGTCGTCGGGTCGATGCAGAAGTGAAGCTTCACAAATACAGATTCTCAGTCTTGTTTTTTGGAGAGCTGAACAGCTTCACGTGTGAGATGTCTTGTTTAAGTTGCTTAACGTTACAAAAAAAGACGATAAATAGGTTTTCTGCAAAGTTCCAGACTTTGAAAAAGCTAAAAACCTTTTTAATGCTACTGGGCATCATGCATGCAGCCCCACCCGTGCCCTAGTCTCCGTTGATATCCTCTTACCAGTGGCAAAAACGTTTGTCCAAAATTAACCTAGCCTACTTCACAAAATGATTTTCAATCTCCTTTTACTGCTGGTGGGTAGAGGTCATGTCTTTTCATTTCCCCTTGTCGGCCCCTGCATACATATCCACATATCCACCTGCAATGTATTTTCTGCATACCTACCGCATATACTCGCTTATTAGCCGCATTAGCAGATAAGCCGCAGCAGAAATTTTAGCCATATACCGAGAATCAAGGGTAATTCACGACTAAGCCGCAGGTCGATTGACCTTTTCACCGGTGAAGACCCTGTGCGATCAATCAACCACAAAATATTTATTGATTTTTACAGGCAAATGTAACGAAAGTCAATTTTATTATTCAAAACCTAAGAAATTTTCTTCGTCGGAAGAAGGAAGTTCATCTATAAGTACGGTAGATCGTCGAACGTGTCATCTTCATCTTCTTTATCTGTGTCATGGGTGTCGTCGCGAACATCTGTCCAGAGAATGTCATCTAGCTCATGCGAAAACTTTGTCCCTCTGAGTATGTTGCGCGTATAAGCCGCAGGCAGAATACAGACCATATTCCAGGTAAAAAAGTGCGGCTAATAAGCGAGTATTTACGGTAATCGTCTGATGACTGTTTCCTTGTGGTGACTTCTGTCAGTGATGCCACTTAGCTTAGTCTTTTCACAATCTGAACTATCGGGTTGAACATCAAATTTCAATACAGTAGAGAATTGCCCTATAACGTCACTTCATTGGGCCGGAGAAAAAGCATCGTTATAGCCGACCTACAATAAACCGCTCCTAAAATGCCATTTTCGTCCAAGGGTTAAACCCTAGGTGTAGGACAAGGAGCAGGCAAATTTTTGGAGGTGGGTTAAACCATAGGCGTAGGAGCAGGCAAATTTCTGGGGGTGCGAAGAATTTTTGTCCAAATTTCCGCAAATTTTCCCGAAAAAAAGCCGAATAAATTACATCCAAAAAAAACGATTACACTTCAATGGGCGCAATTTTTCAAGTGAAGGCACCTCAATTTCACCCAAGCTTGCCCAAATTTCTCCTAACCTGCCCAAAAACAACCAAGTCAAAACATGACTTCCAAACAAAGAAAACACGTCTTCACTTTCATTTTGGGTGCCATTTTTGTAACATCAATGCACATACAGCAATTTTGCAAAGGTTTACACATATTTTTCCCACAGTTCCTCATATTTTGCCCGGATTTTAAGCTATTTTGCCAGGATTTTCACCAAATCAAAACTTTTTGGGGTGCGATTGCACCCCCTGCACCCCCACCTCCTACACCAGTAGGTTAAACGTGCTCCATGTTTAGGATTGGCGCTTTCTGTAACGTGTTTTCGCGTATGCTCTGACAATAAACAGTGAGAAATTACTTTGTCTTTACTTTTCAAAGTTGTAGTCAACGTCGTTCTTGGGATTTCAAAATCTCTTGAAAGTTTTGCCAGTTTGAACGACACCGATCTCATACGATTTCCATGATAGGATAGCCTGCTGCTGATTTTATTCCACAATTTACGCACTCCAAGACTATCAATCAAATTGACTACAGTCGCAACGATTTTTAATACTGTACAATAAAACTCATATAACAATTTGCTTCCATTGCTGCTTACTGCTTATGGCGCAATCCATGATGCAATTTTACGTCAAATTTGTCATGGCTCAACGGTAGGTCGCTTAACATAAGTGCGTTCCTATTCGGTCATAAAAGATTTGTGTGGCGGCTCCACATAGCCGAGCTTATACTTCAATCCGTAAAGAAAACTTGCAACTGTCGTTATAAACCAGGGTCTCAAAACTTCGGCCCGCAGAGCCATTTTGTCAATAATGAAAAAATAACATATTCATAAATTCTGTTGATTTGGCGCAATTTAACATCTTCCAAAACAATGATATCACGCAAGATGTCCGGCCATCGAACTTTTGTATAATAGCTTATGTGGTTTTCTGACAAAAAGGTTTGGAGACCCCTGTTATAAACGAACAAATATTTTGCGGAGACCGACAAAAAGCGTCGCTACAGGCAAAGTGACGATATAACCGAAGTCGTTATATCTGAACTCGAATGCACGTTAAAGATAGGAGTTATGCCGTGACTGACGAAAAAACGTCGTTGCAGACGAACTGTCGTTATGGCCGAAGTCGTTATAATAGGCGAATTCTACTGCAGATGACATTAATGTCAAAGGTTTCATTATAAGGGTTATACTTGCATAAGGACACGGAAATATATTTACGGTAAGGTTAAACAGAAACAAAAATGCACAACTGTGAATTGGGACGAAAGTACCAATTGTCACTAGCATTAACACAAACAGAATGACCAGAAAACTAGGTGTTACGAACCTGTAAAGCAAATGTTTTGCATTTGGATGAAGACATTGCTGCATTGTGGCTTTGGTTAAACTCAGGTATATCAGATGACTTACGATCAATGTATTCAGCACAAGCACGGAATGTAAGGGTCACGGAATAAATATCATTTGGATTGATTGATAACCACTGTCGCGGCATTATAAGAAATGAAGCTAAATGTATGGACTATCTTTAATTTCCAGGCAAATCCTTAAGTTTTGAGCTTTGTCTAGGTTCACATGAAGACCTCGATTATATAACTTAGTCAATATTTCCCCAACGGTTTATTGAAATCCTGTTTACTAATGGTTGAAGACAGCCTTTTGCAAAACTGCCCAACCTAAAACTAAGTCACCACAAAAGTACTGCTTTTTGTCTTCGACAAAACTTCGCAGAGATTTGCCTGAAAAATGTACTCCCATTGTTTCAAGCCAATAACTTTTCTTATAGTATACCACACAGGGGAAAATTTCGGACAGAAGCAGATAATAATCTTTCGCGGTCTCTAGAAACTTGCAAAATGCTAAAAAATCATTTTATCGAAGCTAAAATTTGTAAAAAATAAATCAATCACTGACACCACACCGAACTCAGTTTCAACATCAACTTGGCTATGTACAGTATAACATCAAACATGAAAACCTCTTCACACCATACGCGTAGGAGCAGGCAAATTTTGGGTGTACGAGTTTTTGCTTGAATTTCTCCAAACATGCCCGATAAGTTTCTGTGAAACTTTTGCCTGCAAATTTTCTACCACAAAGATCATGAAGACCTTTTTTGGTATGACCTCCAAACAAAAAGGTCTTCATGTATTTTTCTGAAAACGTTGGGTGCTATGTTTTGAAATCAAACAACGTTGTGCGCCATTTTTGCCCGGATTTTCAGGTATTTTGCTCAGATTTTCAGGGATTTTTCCCGGATTTTCGATATATCAAAACTTTTCGGGGTGCGCTTGCACCCCCGCCTCCTACAACACTGCTTCACACGAAACGTGACAAACGTCAATTTTTACTTTTGAAACTTCTCCGAATACAAAACTTAAAGAGAAAAATGTGGAGGGAACGTCGGATTTGGATTTGAAGAACATAAATCCGTTCATCTCTGGTGTTTGCAACACAAGGTAGCTGCAGTGCTGCTCTTAAAATAGCCACGCAATATTATATGATTTGATTTAACAAGACAAGAATGTTTTGTGGCAGAATTACAGAAAGTTTACCGAGGCAAGTGCCTCATTTGCCTCAATGTAGCTAAGGACTAGAACACCCTTTTAAAATTTGGACCTTTCCGCGGGCCACAAAATTTCAGCTCCCAGGCCACTTTTGGCCCGCAGACCACGGGTTGCACACCCCTGCTCTATGCAAATCCATTGCTTTGAAAAAGCATTCAATCGGATATGAATTATATTTTAAAAAATGCTTAACTGCAGAGGGCAGCTCGGGCTTTCACCGATGAGCCCTAATAAAGCGCGAGCGATCGAAATCGAAAGAACGTATACTTTAACGATATTTCTTAAGTCAGGTCACCTGAAACATGAACGCGAAAGGCCAGACATGGAACGAACATTTATGAACAGTGATATGGTCCAATGAAAAGAGTCAGAATTAACAACCTTAATCAGTTAAGTGGGTGGTGACACAAATATACAAAGCAAGCAAGCTGACGTAAATACATGCGTTTTTGGGCATCCTTCATTCATGATTGGCACTTTACCGATCTTTATCTTGTCAAAGGTCAAGTCCAGCAACAAATCACTTACAGCTTGCAAATTATTGCAACCAGAACGAAGTCTTACTTCTTGTAAATGAATGCATAAAAGATTTTGTGTGCATAAAAGGGAAATTTCGATACGGAATCACAGAAACAATAGTATCTCGACGAATCAGGACTCGGTGCGTTCCTAGTTTTGTTCCAATCAATATAAAACGAGAAATGTGTAGCTTTCAAAAATGGCTTGGCATGGCCTTTCATCAGGCTTGCAAAAGAGGGTTGCCTCTATTTGGTGCAGGCAAAACAGCTGGTTGATCTTCTTTGCGTGCATTAGAAATGGCCCGAAAATCTCGTTAGACAGCTCAACTTTCTGAAACCCCTCTGAACAGAGTTTGGGCTCTTTGTTCAGCCTAAAAATAAAGTCATTAATAAATTTAGAAAATATTTTAGAAACAGTAAGTATTGAAAAAAATACAACGCTAAAAATGTGCAACACATGTGCACTCGTCAGTACTACCAGATTACTGGAACAGCAGTCAAGTCAGGCGCGCAACCAGGGGGGGAATTTGCTCCCCCGAAATTTTCAAAACATTGCATAGCGATTTTGACATTTGTAGAAATTTTCAAAAAATAAAAATGAAATTTTATATTCTAATCATTTTTTAAGAAATCTTATTTGAATTTTTCTTTGTCTTCCTTGTTAATTATCTTCTTACAAGATTTATCTTGAGACTTATCTGATCGAAAATTTCGTAAATGATCGGTATTCAACCACAAATATGCTGGAAGTGTCAACGTGGGAGATAGTTTAAAATCTACGTGTTTTTAAGACATTTTTTGTCTATTTGTTCGTGTACTATTTTGTCTGAGACAGGGTTCAATTTGCCCTCATGAAACTTTATAACATTAGGGTACCACTGAACCGTGTAAATTGCTGGAACTTTCAAACTGATAAGAGAAATCTTGACACAGCAGTTAGTGCCATGTCAAACCGCTTGTTGTTCTACTACCTTTTGATTATTATTTTTGCTAGGGGCAAAGCGGATCACCATTATTAACGTAGTACATTTCTCAAAAAAGCGTTGATGTATCTGCATTTTCTCTTCGAAACCTGATAGTTTTTAACTAAATTTCGGTTTTAGGACTGTTTCACGTTTTAGTGTCTTTCTGGGTTGATCCTAGTGTCTGTCTGGGTTGATCACGTTGTAGTGTCTTTCTTGGTTGAGCACGGCTTGGGAAACAGGTTTAGCAAAGTGTCATATGAGTGCTAGTCAGGTGTTGAACGCACCTACCTACTAGACCACTTTGCCTCCAAGTGACGCTTTACAAGATCCTAGCTTTTGCAACCAGTGCAAGTCCTTAAAGCTCATAGGCCTAAACGTGCTTCCAAAAACTTTCACACAACTCATGGATGCCAGAGAAAGCCGTTTTGCCTCAAACACACCTAATCCGGTTTGCTTCAAAGGCACAAGACAGCTGATCCGTTTGCCCGAAATGGTAGCATTCAAACATCCCCTCACCCTTGATTTTGGCCAGTGATGGCGAACCTATGGCACGCGTGCCAGAGGTGGCACTCACAGCCTTCTCTGTGGGCACGCTCACCGTCGCTCCAGTACAGAGGTCGTTTCCAGAAAGGTAGAGGGACGCGGGGTCAGGCTACTCCCAAGATCGGGACAGCCACTTAAAAAGGCACTGCTAAGGCGCGGAAGACTAGTTGCTCTCCCAGTGCTCAGTCAGGAACAACACTTACCCAGCATGTAACTTCGGAGACTCTCCCCTTTGGTAACATTACCGCTAGTTATAATATTATTTCTGGTAACACTATTTCGGTTTTGAACGCGAGATTATTATGGGCCATCTTTGTTTCTAAGAAGGAACAGCGGTGGCGGAACACTAGCAACGTTACTTTTATTTTTAAAGCAATTTCAATGGTAAAACCAGTTTTTTAAAGGAAAATGTTAGGCACCCGGTATGGACCTGTAGGGACCCGATTTCTCTGATTCTAGGGACCCGGTTTTCTCTGATTCTATGGACCCGAATCGGGTCCCTAAGACACCTTAAAAAAATTGGTAAAACCGAAGCTAAACGATGGACGAAGCAGGCAAGGACGACATTTTAACATTATTACATCACAATATCCAATTAAACAAGATGAAGTTTACGAACAGTCGCATTGGAGAGAATAGTAACATTAGCGATCTGTTGATTAAACGAAACTATCTTTAAATTTATGTGGTGATTACGCGTACAATCTCCAGTTTGCTACAGACTGTCCAGTGTGTACAACACTGTACACCAGGGGTGTACAACCTTTTGTTATTGCCGGCCGCATTACATTTATTTATATGAAGTAGGGCCGCCAATAAGTTCAAGACCAAGTTATATTTATGAGATGTGTTTAATTAAAAAATAGGTTTTATCCGGTATATGCCATTTGCTTGTGCCTAAACGTATAATAAAATATCAAACATATTTACGAATTTATTAAAAGAAAAGTTTGCAAGGCATGTTTTGCTTCAATACGCCAGCACGGCCGCCAAATCTTATATTTTAAATTACATGTGGAAGGCCGCATATTTCATTATCGAAGGCCGCATGCGGCCGTACGGCCGCAAGTTGTGCACCGTTGCTGTACACGGTGAGCACAAATCTCCAGCATGTAATAAACCCGCATAACTCCTCGTCATAGGATGCGGTGATGGCATTTAGTTTAGATGCCTTTTAAAACACGAGATTGGACACAATTTTGGGAATTAATGCAGTAGGTTGTTGATTAAGTTAAGGGAATATCTGTTTTTAATGTTAGCTATTTTTGCATAGGCATAGCTTCAAAAAAGGGTGCTTCATTTTTTCAAATTGTGTGTTTTTTTAGACTCAACACCAAAAATGAGTGTAGCGAAAAAAGCAAGAAAGTTAAAGATTATTCCAAGAGGGTTGTTGGATCGAATCATTTGGAGTGATAAAACGCAATGGGAGAGCATTATGCATTCTATGTACTGAAAGTGTTGGAGTTCTGTTTTTGTGCTGTTTTAAAGAAAAAATATGTTAATATAAAAGTTGTATTTCTAACCAAAACTTCAGTTGGCCTATTTAGGTTAAATTGCCGTGTTGGCACTTTGGAATACGTAAATGATTTTAGGGTTACCGTTTAGGCACTCGGCCTATAAAAGGTTCACCATCACTGTCCCAGAACATTTTAAGCCATTTAGCAAGTCACTAACCCCCGTACCTTTTTAGGACCCCAAACCCTGATCTGGAACTCAATAAACCGAATTCACACTTCTTTCCCCCCCTGATTTCTCCCCCAAAACAGCCCGAAACAGCTTTTTCTGAGCACATGTAGTCCTAGGGTTTTCTAGCTGTCGTTGAAGCGTATAAACCGGATAGGAAAAGCCAGGACCGTAACCAGGGGGCTTCGCCCCCCTACAAAATTTTTCGCCGCCCCTGAAAAAATGTGCTGGACATAGTTTAAAACTATTTGACATAGTTTAAAAAATTTTGGTCCCTCTCAGAAAACTATTCGCCCCTCCTGGTGTCCCATACTGGTTACAGGCCTGGGAAAAGCTAAACGGGATGCGGGGAACGTGTCTTTGGATTTTCTCTGAAAATTGCCAAAAAATCAGAACAGCAAATATACAAATATAGATTTTTATCAAACTTTTCAAATATAAAGGTATATTTTTGTCAAGTTCATTGGATTCCTTGATGTTTTCCGCATCCGGGGATGTTTTCACTGACTCTCCAATCCGTTCAGCAGGTATGGCCGATCAAAAATATCAGGCCAATATAGTGGCCTACGCGGGTCTTGAAAGGCCTACGCGGGACGCCGTGAAATGGAACTCCGATAGCATTTTTGTACGCCACTTGCATTGAGCTTGCTTCCCAAACGCGACTAGGCATTTAGCCTAGATTCTTAGAGTTAACAATACCATTCACAAATATAATAAAGACAATATCATAAATTGGGGAAACTTACGCATGTTCTCTAAACAAACTTGCATGTTTGACCCACTTTACACAAAGTGTGACAATGGTTGAATATTTGCCAAAAAGGAAAGCACAATCGATTATCACCATGGCTCTGCTCTGAAGTTAAGAAATACGTGTCGCCACAGACTCCACAGTTAACACAAACCTATGTTAGTTTATCTAGTTCAATGGTTTCCAAAGTATGGGTCGAAACCCAAACAAGGGTGGCGAATGGTCAAAAAAGGTCGCGCCGAGGCGATCCAAACCGGAGTGGTGTATTTTCAATGTTACTGCTGCTTGTCTGTGTCTCTCTGTAGTGTAGGTACGTGACAAAAGAGTAGATTGCTGATATTAAAAACGAACTTAGTCGCCAGATGTCAACCAATAACAAATTCAATCGACTGGGAACAAATTTAGTTCAAGGGTGGGCAATTTACGGCACGCAGAGGAGCCACTCGTACATAGATAGTACATATTTCATGTCTATGTTAAAGTAATTTTATCGATTAGATTAGAATTCTCGAGATTTTATTACAAACGCTTCATTTGAAATCGCATTTTTTACTCAACCAGAAGTAACAATTGTTACCTTCATTTTGTGCTAGCTAATGTAAAAAATTTTATTAAAGTTTTCAAAGCCATTATAGATAAACGTTCATTTATACATGCGCCCCAGATAGCAATATAATTTTCAATGTAGCTTTCCCCTGCTTTGGTTTCATTTTAGTCACATGCACTTTATCAAGAAAACAGATGCAAGCAGGGATGCCGGAACGGGGTGCATCACGGGGGCATTGCCCCTTGCCCTCTGAAAGGGGGGGCAACAGGGACATAGGTGCCCTTACATAACAGCATCATAAGTAATTTCATTAATTATGAAGATCGACTTCAAACAAATTTATTGCAGCTATTCGCACACACAAAATTCAGAATGGTTGTCTATAATTTATGTTACAGATCAGCATTGTTATTGAACATGTAAATGCGAAAAGAATGACTATTATGGGTGCGCTTTTGCACTAAACTCAAGCAAACAGTTTTGAACTCGTGGTACGTCAAAGCCATGGGCGTCCGCAGGGTGGTCAAAACCGGCATTTTCCTCTCCCGGAAATTGGAACTAAGAACCAAATTTTCTAGAAAACTTGACGCCAGCAGCTCAATTCCGATAAATTGATTTATTCCTTGCAATGGCAGTTTATTAGCCAGTACGACAACTCACACTGCACAACGCGGGGCCTCTGAGAGATATTTTACCAGGGGGGGACGAACAGGGGCGTAACGATGTTAGATAGCGCCCGGGGCAAGAAGCACGTTTCGCGCCCCCATGTTCGAACCTGAGGTCTTTCGGAAGCAAATGTACTGTATTGAAAAGAGTAGGCCACGTGTGACATTGTTGGGACTTATTGGCGCCTCCAGCAGTCGTTTGACACCCTCATATTGATTTAGCGCCCGGATAATTGTGCCCCCCTAGTTACGCCCGTGGGTACGAAGACCGTTATCGGGCCCCCTAGCTTGG
>JGI24021J15306_10013495_pt1 | contig 10149 bp, 12 predicted proteins | sample Ectturendosymbi1_FD_15306 | JGI IMG/M metagenome (IMG submission 15306) | reverse complement strand
CCCAGGCTAGATAAAGATTGTTAGTTAACAGCTGGCAAGTTGTATTGATCACCTATAAAAGGAAGGGTGTCCACATGGAATTTGAAGAACAATTCACAACGCTCTAAATGTCGAGACAACTTTTCCGAATAGAAAGATTCCCGCCACGATGTTTCTGCCACCTCAGACCCTAAAAATATAAAAATGTAACAACAGTATTGTCTAAAACTTGCTTCCAAAATGCACAAAAATGCGTATTTTAGGTGTAATTTTGCAAAATTTTCCCGGGGTACGCCTCCGGACCCCCCTAGAATGGTCTTGCCTTCGGCACTTCCCCTTAAGTTGATGTGTGACGTCACACGATTATGAAGAAACTTGCCCCCCCCTCGGAAATTTTCTGCGTACGCCACTGCCCTCGATCCTCCCCGAAAAAAACGGGTATGAAAATGAATCAAGCAAGAAGTATCAGCAAAGCAGACAGCAAGCAAGTGTCCCGTTATTCTTCAAAATGAAAACGTAGTTATTGCATTATCAACATTTGAAAAAAAGCTTGAAGGAATATCCCGGAACTAAGCAACTCATAAAACCGATTCATTATGTTGTAGACAGTATTGCGGAGTCGGTGTCAAAATCGGAGTCGTAAGGCTTTTGGGTGGGGTCGTAGTCAGATACCTAACAACTATGGGCGTCCGCAAAGGGGGCAAAACGGGCATTTGCCCCCCTGGAAATTGGGCCTAAGAACCAAAATTTTGTAGAAAACATGAAGTCGGCAGCTCAATTTTCAGTAAAGGACTTAATTCTTGCAATGACATTATATTTGCCGGTAAGACACACACTTCACAAGAGCCAGTTTCACGGTCCTGTTGTCATGCAGTGGTGAGCTTGCAGTTCACTTGTGCTTCATTGCGTGGCCGAACGTGGGAGCGGATTTTTCTGCTGTTGGACTTTATTGCGTAACACTAACATGGTTCGCTTCAAGGTACGACAGTAGGCGTTTTTCTTCATGTTGCTGCTTGCTGCTGAACGCAGATATCTTGGCAGAAAATGCAGCGAGATATGACTGCTGATAGCAGTAAGCCACGTAGTTTTATACTGTGCAGTGTTGACAGTTGGGCGGTTTTCCCACACAATTGGGTTGTTTGTTTATTGCGTTGCGGGAAATTTTTTGCTGCTGCGGGTTGCGTTGCTTTGGGATAGTTTTATCAAAGTGTATGCGGTTTTTGGCCTGTTTTGACGAAATATTTTTCTGTCAAAGAGTATAGTTTTTGTCAATTTAGCTGAGGTAGCGTGGTTTGTTTTGACTTGAAGTGATGTGATCGCCGCTTTTTTTGTTCGTTTTTGTTCGCTTGATGCGAGATCCAATAGATCAAGCCTCGAGATCACGTGATCGCGTGCGTGTGATCCCATGGCAGTGTTGGTTACTTTGTGAAAAGAAGCCAGAGTGATCTACAGAAATGCAACCACAATATCCATTGCTAGTGTGAGACTGAGTGTGACCAATGTGCCTGAGTGAATAGCTTTATCCAGCGTGGGCCAACTACTGTTGACCTACGGGCCGTTTTATAAAATAGTGACAACTCGAGGCCACTTCCAATAAAATGATCTATAAAACAACAGATTCACAACATTTGAAACTAAAAAACGGTGATACCTGAGTGCGTCATTGAAATTATTACACAATAGCAAATAGCAATTGATTACAAACCTCTATCAGTGGGATGCCTGTAGTCGAGACGCCTCTGACACTATCGTTCCTTTAGCTTAGCAATACCAGTGTTAATGGCAGCAAGTCGGAGACTATCGTCCTGTGTATCGTCTCCCATTCAATTTCTGTTTTTACTGTAGATTTGACTTGCTTCATCGTAGAAAATATATGAGCGCATTTTTAGTGCGAAATCTTTCAGCTTGGGAAATCTATTTCAGCTGACTAAATTCCAGAAGCGCTTTACAGTCTCTAATACAGTTAGTATTGTTGCCTCCATTTTTATTAAAAGATGTAATGCTTGTTCTGCAGTAATTAAAATTACCTAATTGCAGGGATGAGTAATTAATTCGGTTCGAGGGCCAATTTGAGAATGTCGTGTTTAACTGATGGATAGACAGATTTATTTGGCGGTATTGAGTAATTGCGCCAAATGTACTTTTCAAGTCAATGAACGCCGGATTGCAGAAAAACACAAAGGTTATATAGTGAGGTGCTCCAGCGCAAGGTTAGGGGAGGGCCGTACCACCTAATATGATCGCAAAAGAAATAAATAAAACAAAAACAATAATGTTTCACAGAAATGGTATTATTTGTTGTTCTTCTGCAAATGAACTTTCTCCAGCGCAAGCAATTCAGGGAGGCAAATGTAACCTCACACGCTTTTCCAAGTTTCAAATTTGGATTTTTTTTCTGAATTCTTCCGCGGGCCACTCAAAACGTTTTGGCGGGCCACAGCATGCAGTCCGCAAGCCTGTAGTTGGACCACACTGGCTTAATCAAACTACGCTTATGCAATCTTCTTTTTACGCACTGCATGGCTTGTTATGTATGCAAGCTTGTGGAAATATGCATAAGGTATAGTTCTGACTTATGAGTGAGTAAGTGCCAAGCTATTTGCTCTGGCGAGTTTTGATAATTCATCTTCGCGATTTTTTAAGTATGTGTGGTATTCTAACTTTAGTAAGTTGTCCGATAGTCGTCAACTTCATGTTTACTTCTCATCGCTCGAAAGGGTTTTGCGAGAGTGTCTAACTTTAATCTTTTTTCACCGCTACTGATGTTCTGGCCGTTGATTATTCTAAAATTATGACTTATTTTTAGAAAATTCTCGAGAAATGGATGTTAAGTAGTTTATGAAAAGCGAAAGCATTTCTTGTAGCCAAAGTGTAGAAAACATTTCATACTACATTTTGATAAGTGAGCTCAACCCACACAGACTTATGTGAGCACTGCAAAAGCAGTTGTGGATAGTTCAAGTAGAATTCATACTGGTTGTCGGCAGTTCACAATAATAATGATATTGGATAATATCCCAATTCAGCAAAAGCTCTAAAGGATGATAAAAAGTATAACATTTTCCATATTCGAATACAGCTTCACATGAATATGATTTCAAAAAATGCGAACGGAGCGCGTACTTTCATGGGGAAGTTTTTCTGTGGTGTAGAAAGGGTAAGGCGTCTTGTGAAGGTCCATTTGCATTGCATCGTTCGCAACCTGAAAAAGGATAAGCGAAATGTCGACGGTGGCACCCTGGAAAATTTTCTGCGGACGCCCATGCTAACAACATCAAGAGTCGCAGTCGGATTTTTTTGTCTGACTGCGGAAGTCCAATTGAACTCGCATTTTATATTTTTTGTAACGCATTTCTTACGACAGACCTTAAGAACTTGCAGCAAGATCTCTGCAGTTCAGTTGGAAATGTGCTGGTGATGGAGTTACCGAGACGTCAACAAAATGTCGTTTACATCTTTTTCTATGGATGTTGTTTTTACTGTCAGCCAATTGAAATAGTTTTACATCGTACACCTATGTTGGGAATTTTGTTGAAATGATGAGTCGAAGTCGTAACGAGTCGGAGGTGTTTGGGTAAAGTCGGATTCCTAACAACACTAGGAGTCAGAGTGCGTGTCGGAATCGGAGGTTTTGGCCCGTTTCTAACTCCAGAAGTTCAATTGGATCATTCTTTATATCACACTGCTAAGTTGGGAAGTCCTATTGAAATGGCATGATTTGCAAAACGATTTCTACTGACTGTTATTTGCTACAAAATTGTTAACAGCCAAGCTTCATTCCCTTTATGTTAAGGAGTCGGAAGTTTTGTAAAGGTCGGATTCGGGAGTCGGAGTCGGAATTTCTAAAAAGGTGGGATTCGGGAGCCGAAGTCGTAAATTTTTGAAAGGTGAGAGTCGGGAGTCCGAGTCGCAATATTTGGAAAGATCGGGTTGGAGTCAGAGTCGGATATTTTACTTCTGACTTTGCAACCCTGCTATGTAGGCAAAATGTTGTAATATTCCAACAATGCATTAACGTATCAATATGAAACGACTGTTTCACTAGACGATGGGTTGGCAAACTTTTTTCAGAAATAAACCATTCTGATTCAGAATGAACCATTCTGCTTCAGAACTATTCTGGTTCGGAAAATGAACCAAAATGAATCATTCTGGTTCATTTTCCAGCAGATACGACTGGTGAGGAGCCAGAAAATGTTTTCACCGCTTTATTGTTCATNCGACTCCACAGGGGNCATTGTTGTAATCAACTTTGATCTAGTGCTGTTCAAGTGCAAACTTCATTTCTGTTTTTTTTTTTAACCCAGAGAGGGCCACATCAGAGGAGCTAAAGGGCCGTATGCGATTTCGGAGACGCAGATTTGCTGATCCTTGAGCTAAACNATGGTTGGAAACTCTTCTACATAAGCGTTGAGTCTGCAAAATGTGCCCAGGCTGGAAACGTCCTGCAATCNTGCCGAAATTCCTGTTGATTTTTGTTGCATATGCTTGTCACGTTTTTGTAATGTTGCTATGATGCCCTTCTTTTCTCTTGTATCTTCTACCTCTACAGTTGATCATCCAACCTCCCTGTACATAATAATGCTTTTCCTCCACTGTTTTTTCGTTGTTGTTTTGTTCACTTTTGTTGTCTGACGTTGATTTGATGCATTGCGTTGCTTTTCTTTTACTATTTGTGAAGCGTTTTCAATTAAAAAATGATTTGTTCTAGCAACAGGTTGGCTGAGAACTTGACCTATGTGGTCTTTCGTCTCGCCTTTGTGATTCACAGATATTAGAACATAACCATAAATTTGCTAACCTTGAGTGTCTGATGATTTGCGTTTTCATCAACAGTAATTTCTCTATGATGCTGTTCTTTTTTCTCGTGCTGCAATCGTGTTACTTCGTGAATTGACTCACATAAAATGCATGAATAAACTATTACCATTGTAAATCTTGGGTTGACAAGTTGTATTGATGAATGGATTACAACAAGAGAAAGAGATTGTCAGTTGGTATTGAATTGAATTTCGTAAAGAAATGAATGTAAAGCCACTTCCTCAAATAAAAAGTTCTTAGCTGCGATTTTTCAGCCATGTTATCAAAATATCAACGAGGCGAGTCCTATTCACTTCCTCTACCGAAAAACGCTCCAGCCCCAAATTAGCATGCTACACCCGTGTGCTGCAATCTCTCGGTAGACCTGGCGTTGAATGTGCGATTCACCATAAACGGAATTTGCGAATAATACCACCCTTATATCAGTGACGCGAACAAGCAGTAATAGAGCAATCTCAGCGCGAATCTTTGTTGATACTGATGATGAACAGTTGAAGGTGATAACTAGTTGACGCAAAGAGTGATCGCGGCGCGTGTTCTGCATCGCCGCTTGCTGCTACAACGTGAAGCCTTGCGCATTAGCCACTGGTGCTTTCCAATCTCACTTCAAATATTGACCAATGACCAGGTGTCATGATTATATCTCCTACCTGGCTTGTTCTAGTCTTGGTCTGGCGCCAGAAGAACTACATGTGAAACACTTATGGCTGCTGCAATCAACCAACGGAAAAACAGTGTTTGAAAGAATGAATGCAACAACTATCAACAAACAAAGGTGTAAGCAAGTGTTCTTTTATAGTTCAAGGTTAAAACGCAGTTGATGCTGATTAAGGTGTGAAGCAAATGTGGAAACAAATTCGCGGAACATAACAACTCATATAATCAACTCGTGGTGAGTGACGTTTTTTTGCTCGAGTGCAGAATACAAGGAAAAAACAACCATAGGACCAACGTAAGTAAACAAGTAGGCGGCCCAGCATAAACATACTAGTCCGTGATTCATAGATTCATACCAATGTTTTCTCTGCGCACCAGGAAGTCAACGACAGGCTGCGGGCTTTGACGGCACAAGACCTAAATCAACTGTTTTAAACGTCGTGGACTCTGGGCTGCAACAATCAACGAAAATAATACGAATTGAAGCTGAAACACTTCCGTGCCTGTTGGAGTGCTTCAAGAATACATCCACATACTGCATATTGGATAACTTACCGCAAAAGTTGCGTTAAAGTTGNTAATGCTTTACCCAGCTCTTGGCAAGGCAGCGGCAACGTGTTGACTATGCAGACAAAAGACTTTGCCTATTCCAACAAGGCTATGGCCTATCTATANGAAACGAATTTGGGTTGGGTTCCTTTATCAGTGAAATGGACATGTGACGGATGTAAGTGTAATGCAGTTTTTAATAACTATTGAACGAACTATGAACTAAGTAGGTTTACAAGTATCTCACTCTTCCATAAACATCAGGTGGCAAAAATGTTGTTTAGCATTTTGTATCATGGGACATATTACCTTGAAGCAAAATACTTGTACTTCACAAACGTCACCATAAAAACGTCAACAGCACATGGCTACCATTATCGGTTCTCCACCACCATTATTATATCATGACTGTGAAAAACCAAAAAAGTGATTCAAACCTCTTTGATTCAAGGTTGATGCAGTGAGGTTATAAAAATAATATGTCTTATCCGTGGTTCGCAGCAGCTCGGAAATGTCACGAGTTCACGTTTGTTTCTTGTACTTGAGCGTTTCATGCTTATGAGGTTCCATCGTTTCGGTTGAAAATGCTTGGATTGTGCTTTCCGTTCGAAGTTGCCACATTGCCCAGGTTTTCATATCGTGGTTTCAAGGTTTAATTTGAAAATGCTTTATGATATGGTTTCGTGCAGAGAAACGCTTTTTATCGGCTTTGAAAGTATCATGTAAATTTTCTTTTATTTATGTACTTGTTGTTTGGATTGCACCGCCAGAGAACTTTTCCGGTAAATTTCTGTTTATGGAAAAATTTTCTGGTTGTTTAGTGCAGCTTAAAAATGTGATAGAAATCTTGCAAAACTTTGTAATACACTTTTTTGTTTTTGCAACACGGTTTTCTTGTTCTAAGCACATAAGGGAATGCAACCGTTTGTTGGCGATATATTGATCGTTGTTGAAGAAGGTTGGGTGTTGGTGCGCATGTCATGCGGCTTGTTGCTGCTTTTCTTGAGTGATTGACACTTTTCCCTGCTCAGTTCAGAGGTCACGTAAAAAGTAAAGCATTGCTTTATATTTGAAATGGATGTTGAAATTTTTCTTTTTTGTTGAACAAGCACACCTCCAATATCTTTTTATTTCATCGTTTGTGTCAGTGTTTGATGCATTACAGTACTGTTATTCCATTGCCTGTGTGTAACCCAACACTTTGCAACACTTTGTTTCAAACAAATCGGAAAGTTCGTTCGAAAGCGGACCAGTTCGCAGATCTTGCTGCTCTTATACCTGTCATCTTTCCCGCGAGTTTGTTACGAAACATGGGAATCACTGGTCGAAAAATATCAATTGCAGCCAAATTGTTAAATCAACGTCGTAGGAAATATGAGTAACTCACTTCAAAAATACAGTGGCGCTTTCTGAAATGTCCAGGTGATTGATGTTCAGAGATCAGCTATGCCGCAAGCAGCTTTTGGAGTTGTGGAAATCACCTTTCTGATCCATAGCTGCAAAAATGCTTTGTGTCTGACAAAGCATAAGTCGGCGAGATCTTTTTTGATAAACAGAACTTCTAAAAACTGACGTTTGCTTACCCTTACTTTGTGTCACACTTTGCACAGCAACGGAGTCAGCACCAAGAAAAGTTATTCCTTTCATAAAGAATTCTTGTCATGGTGAAAGCCCTGCACTTTGCTTCGCGTGCGTGATAAACAACAAAATTCTGCGCTGCGTTTCACTCTACTTTACTTCGCCGTAGTTTGAGTTTATCTGAAAATATCTTAAAGATCACTCTGAGACTGCTGCCTACTTTACTGTTCAGTGCATTGCAGTAACGTGTGCTTGCTGCAAAAGCTTTGTTTTATAATATTGTTTTTGAGGTCTATAATTTTATGCAATGCTACATGATGCTTTTGGATTTCTCTCTGTTTACATGCCCGCTGGATCTTTAGATCTGACTAATAAGAAATTTGGATCAGCAGATTTTTTTAAAAAGCGATAAACGTAATTTTTCGATCGTCATGCGTCATGTGGACCCTTTGCTCGAGGGATCCATACTTACACTGTGAAGCAGTAAAACGCAAGTTTTGAGTACAATTCACGGAAGTTACGTTTATTATACCGTTTGACGCAAATCAGCGCTGAACGTTAAAACTGTACACAAATGAAGTTTCATCTTCCAATTGACTGAATCCTGACAAAAAGCTGATGAATATTTTGCCAACTTCGTGTAATTTTGTTTCACACATTATGCAGGAAATCGACAACCCTTTTTAAATGAATCTGTTACAATCTTCCATCTATGCGTTGATGTACAGTAGAGAAAAAGTTGCATATCTTTTTAGTTAAGCCAAAGAAACACAAAGCTTCTGTACAGCATCAACTGCTGCTTGACTCACAAGTTTTATTGAGTGAGCAGCACAAGATGGGTAATTTGTCAATGAGCATGCATTTTCGAGTATTTTCCATTCATATTGTTTGCATCATAACTCTGAGCTCATGAAATTCCAATATCGAAACAACAATAGAAACAGTGTGTTTGTGTGTTTTGTGTGAATGCAGAGGCCATACTTATTTTCTAATTTTCTTATTTGGCTTCTTGTACATGAACATTGCTTTCGTGAGATAACACATTGTTGTGAATACTGACGTTTTGCAGCCGTGAAATCAAATTCCCAGTTCTGGCCTTAGTGTTTTTTTCACATCAGTAATATAGCAATAGCACAGTAAGTGGAGCATCACTTTTTATATGTCAAATGAGTGGAGCATCAATTTTATTATTTTCAGTAATTGTATTTGAGGTGTTTGCAGCCTCATTTAATGCATCACCAACCTGTTCCTGGCGCTCTCAGTTAGCTGTCCAGTTTTCCACTCTGAGGTGGGAGTAGCCATTATACCTGATGTATTTGGCACTGCTGCATCTGTATCAGATAACTCAGGATCTCGTTTTTTGACGAAAAGTAGATTAAATTTCTTGACTTTTGCTACAGCATAGCTTCTTTTCTGCTCCTTTTTTCTTCAGAAGCTTTTGATTTTTGCTATCCACATTCTTCTTGGACATACTGAAATTAGCTCGGTAATGTATATAGAACACTGAAAAATATCTTAATATTCACCGTTTTCTTTGTAAAATGTAATGTTAAATGAAAATCTTGCAAAGAATTGAATTGCTTTAAATGAAAAATCTTGCAAAAAATTGAATTGCTTTAGTTAGTGTGATCAGATATTTTGCCGAAATTGATGTTTTAGGAGAATATTGGGTATGTACTTTTATTAAAGAACAATGACTATAAAAAAGATTGAGAATCAAATTTTTCCAGGGCCTTAGGTTATGGCCTGCCTTAGTAGCCTAAGGTTAATCCAGCTTTAACAAAATCAGGTTCTTATTTCTGTTTTTTGCGCAATCTCAAAGATACTTGAAGTTAGGAGTACTTTCTGATTTCATGACCATGCTTACGATCTTGCCACACTCATTTTTATCAGCAGAAACAATATTTTCATATGAAAAGGAAAACAAACGCTGTAAAACAAACATTGTTAAAGAAAGCTTTTTGCAAAAACAAACATTGTCGAGGAAGCAGGAAAAATATTACACACGGACTACTCTGCATTAGTAGTCTGCATTAGTAGAGGTGTTATCAATGATGCATGTCACCTGCGTTATGGCTTTTGAGCAACAGAAAAGTTATCAAATTGTTCATGCTGTAGAAAAAACTTTGGAAGAGAAACTTCTCTATGTTTAGGATAGCATTTCATCATCAGTCGATTTCAACTCATGTGAATGCAGTGATATGTGGCTTTTAAAAAGTGAAATTCTGTTTTTTCAGAAATAGTTTTTTTTATGCACAATTTGGATTTATTCGAAATCACTGAATGGGGAGCCTTGGAAGATTCTCTTAGTTGATAGGTTTGCTGTTCGTGTGTTTGATTTCCATTTTTTATTTTTTAGTGTTTGATTCGTAGGTGTTAAGTACAACTTTAACGCATAATTTAGAAAAAATCTAACCTTTATTACAAGAAAATAATTTTTTTGCCACATAAAAAATAAAAAATAATATTCTGCAGCTCAAGGAATCTCTGAAATCCATCTAGGCAAGCCTTATATCAGGATTATGTAAGCTGAAAATACGGTTACTTGGCTGAAACGTCCGTCCC
>JGI24021J15306_10013494_pt1 | contig 10150 bp, 9 predicted proteins | sample Ectturendosymbi1_FD_15306 | JGI IMG/M metagenome (IMG submission 15306) | reverse complement strand
TCTCATGTCTCAGAATATGACCAATCCACCTCCTTTTTCTTTTCCTAATTTCCGCTAACAAACTCTTTTTTTCCTTTACAAGATTAAGGACCTCTGCATTGATTTTCTTATCTCTCCATTTCACCTTCACCAATCTTCTCCAGACTCACATTTCAAATGCCTCCAGCCTTGTAGCATCAGCCTTTTTTATGGTCCAAGCTTCTGATCCATACATGGCCACACTCCACACCAAGGTCTAAAAGACTTGTTTACAGTACAATAAAGATGATCGACGAAAAGTTTTGCCTTCGACATTTCATACACGATACAGAACTCTCACCGTTGTGAGATCTTTGGCCGGTCACTTTGCTAACCAGAATTTGAACGACTTGCAAATATACCCCAGATTAAACGCTTATTCTTCATTTTCACGATTGAAAACATTACAGCCGTGTTCGCTTTGCTGTGTTTTTGCACTTCTAGCAAAATATTAAGCTTTGATGTTCTAGGTATTATGGCAACATTGCATCTTGCCTATGTTCAGTGGTGTAATGTCGAAAACTGAGGGGAAAAAACGCAGAATCATGCCGGAGTCGTCTCAGGCACTCCAGATCCGTGGCCACCTCTGATGTGTCACGAAAATGTTGCTATTTAGGAAGTTTTATGGGCAAGACCTGGCACTCAACAACATTTTAAGTTGATGTACTTCAGGGGTGACCAAGCAGTCAGACCAAGAGCCACATTTCTTACTGTGTTACCGCAAAGAGCCACATCGTACACATGGGCACACATGGACATCACACCATCTCTTCCCCGCTCACATACCTTGCTCAGCTAGATTTCTTTTACATACCACACACCAACATGATAATGACAGAAATTTACAAGCCATTTATTGTTATCCATGTTACTTGTGGGACTTCTGGCATTCCTTGTCTTGAATAAATACGGTATGTATGTATGAGCCGCATGTGGCTCGCGAGTCGTGGGTTGGCCAGGCCTGATGCACGTCATAGCGAAAAACGCAAAATCCTGTAAAATAGTGGCTGAGCTGTGGGTGATTGTAGAGCTAGGAGCTGAGCCGTAGGTGGAAAATCTTCTACTCTGGCGTTTAGCCAACACAGTTTTCTAAGCGTGGGGTGGGAATAATTAAAAGAACCCACGAACCGACTGTGTTGGTGAATGAATCTTTAGTGAGGAAGAATGTAGATTTTTGAAGCCGAAATTGATATACCGCTCCTTGCGTTTGACATAGGCATACGGCTCAAATTCAACAGCCCAGTACTGAAATTTGTGGAGGAAACTAAAGTTAACGATTCCAAGATCCTTTCGGGTTACTTTACCACAAGAAGAAAACGGCACTGGTGTATGAGAGGGTGTGATCGGCCAATATGTGATGCTTAAATAAATGACAACGGAAACCTCCGGTTGCAACTGTGTTCCAACAACACACTGTGCATCATTAACACTTTTTCAGCACAGATATTTGCACAAGTACACATGGGGCAGAGATTACTTGGATCAGCTGTCACTGATTAATGCTTTCACCTGAGTTGTTTGAATCAATGTTGGACGTTCGTGTTAAAATGGTTCAGAACTGTCAACTGATCACCGTCTGGTTGTCTGAAACTTACCGTTACGTCTGGAATCACGAACAGGGATGACATGAACGCGCAGGACTAAAAGGTCCTACAGAATAAATTGGGAGGCCCTGGTGGAAATGATGTAAGAAAGACCTTGGCAGACAGCTTGTCACCATTGTTCTAGGAGTTTCCAGAATGCACAGCGGACGTATAGGAAGAGTGGTGACTGTTCAAGAAACCTGTGATTTCATCAACCGCTCAAACATGTGGATAGAAACGGCTCTTTGTGGCGACAGATGGCACAAGCCATGACCATAAACTATACCCTTCCGTGGAACCAAGAACTAAAACAGGCGCTCTGAGTAACGAAATTAGCCTACAAAGTCTGGCTTCAAAATGAAACCCAAATTTCTTTGCTTGCGTGATATGGTGAAGCAAAAAGTCCGCATCCCAAGAATTAAAAAAATCAAAACTACAATCTTCATAAAATTTTGGGCATAAATTCCAACTACTGACAAGCCAATATAGCGTGGTAGTAAACTATGGGGCGTCTCCGTGGGAAAAGATCAAATACTTCCGATCCAAACGGTAACCAACTTAGTGACGATTTACACTTAAGCCTAAGTATTTTTGTTCCCTTGTGTTCTTTTGAATGCCGTTGCGATATGGATCATGTTTCTAAGCCAAACACTTAAATAAACAAAATAAAATGATGAGGGGTAGCCTACACCTTTAACAGATGGAAAGATCATTATACAAATCTTTAGAAAACAATCGCTCACTTCCTATCAGACATACAGAAATGCGTTTTGGGGAGAATACCATCACTGTGACCAAAGTCTTCTTAGTTGTCAAAATACTGAAAGCTTGGTAGGCTGCAGATTGTGTTGAAATCCGATCTGAAACCTTTAAAACCTGGATTAAACGAGAAATTATCCTACTAACTCGTTTGTGTCAAAGAATCAGCGTTCTGGAAGGGCACTGAAGGAGCGGCAAACGAGTGAATTTCTCCATATATCAGAAGAAAGACATGAGGAAAAGTGTATGCTAAATGCTTTGAAAACAGATGCCACGAAGGATACTCACTACTCACTGCGGTTTTCTTCCTGGGCGTAAGCACTACAAATCTTGGTAGTAGACCAAATGTGTCTTCCATAGTTTTATCAAACTCGTACATGTCCGGGTTATTCGAAAAAAGCGTTGAGGAATTTTTTCGGGGATAGCCTACTGGGTTGACGGCCGCCTGTTACTGGCTATCAAGTCACTGTATTCGTACTCAGAAGTGTGTGCCCCATCGTGTGTGCGGTGTTAAATCAAAACCCGTTCTCCGTGGGTATTGGACCTCAACAAGGGAAGGATCATCAGTTTTCTTTATAGTCTTTAGGTATTGGATAAGCAGTCACAGGCGTGTGGACAAGGGAATTATTGTTAGAAACGGCAGGATCAACCTTTTGCTTTTTGCGGACTATTTGGTGCTGCTTGCATGTTCTAAACAGGCTTTTCAACATTCACTTGATCGGTTTGCAGCAGCGTGTGACCTAGCTGGAATGAAACTTAGAACTGAAAAACAAGGCGGAACAGGGAAATTGATACACGATTTGGTAAAGCAAACACAGGTTTGCGTGAGCTTTATTGTTCCATGACCAGAAAATGGGAGCTTTCAAACACCGCAAAATTTCAATTTTTACTTCAATCTTTTTCCGATCTTCACCTTTCCTATTGTCATGAATCGTGGGAATGAATGTTGACTCGTTATGCAAATGACTAAAAAGGCCATCGACGCTTTCGTGCTTTGGTTTCGTTGAATTTCAACCATTTTTACTAAGCTTTTTGTCTTTCCTTATCTGAAAACAAGACTAATAAATGACAGGCCGAACTGCTAGGGCATTTCCAAACCTCTTTGATAGAGGCAAAGTGTATGAGACCTGCATCTTTCGCGACTGAAACAAAACCTGAAACTTTTGAGGCGGAGAGTTACAAGAACAGGGCTCATGACTCGTCTTGATATCACCACTGTTGTGTACAGTGGAAAGGTTCAGATCGGACACAACAGTGTATACAGTGCTGACGGCTGTAACGCTAATATTCTCCTATCCTCCACTATCAAATACTGTTAAACGGCACTGATTTCTCAAAATGTCATATCTTGTCCTTTCGTTTAAAAATTTTAGAAATATTTTTTATCAATCGATATGCAGAAACCGAATGGTGAATGCAAGGCTGCGAGTCAACTTTCTTGTTCCAACATTTCGCAAACACCGGAGAGTAATATCCTATCCTTGAAGAAGCTTGACAGCATTGACAACAAGACAAAGATCCTTGAAACATGGGTTCAATCTGCGGAAAAATCAATCACCAGTTTTGAAAATAAAATTCAAGAACTATACAGTGGTATGTCCGCTCAAAAATTTGTAAAAGGCTGTGCATTTACTTCTTTTCGTAATCTCATTAAAATTTTTACCATGAAACAGAGTCACTTAATAGAATTATTCAGATTCCATTCATTAGTTTGTTCCATTGTTTTCACCGCATAAAAACAATATCTCGCTTTGAGTATAACACATGTTCAGAATTGTAACCACCTACGTAATTACAGATAAAGCGTTTATATCATATGAAATGCTTTGCAAAACTTATTATCGTTCAGTGATGGATAGGTGCATTTTATCAACGTTACGTATTCGGCATTTGTAATAAAAAATATAGGTTACTCTGGACTAAACATTACGAAAACCGTAACTGTTTTAAAGTTTGTCCGGATCCTACAATATTGGCACACCAATTCATTTCGCCAAGTGGAAGACCATTCGTACCTGGAACAAATCTGACGTACACCTGTGATGTCGGATACGATCTGGAAGGGGAATCTTTGCGCCAGTGTTTACCAGGACAAATGTGGAGCACAAGCTCGGCACCAACCTGTCATAATCGTATGCTGACAAAGTTGTTTTTATTTATATATTTGAATTTTATTTTTTAGTCTAAAAGCAATTATTGTCAAACAATCGGTCAAGTTATATGTTTGATTGTATCACTCTGGTTATTTAAATTATGGGCAAAACTTTAACCTCCAATGGTTTGACGGATTGCAAGCGACACGATTTCGCTTTATCGGCCTTCACGCATGCAACTGAAGAGCCTGACTTATCTGGTGTAACAAGCTTTTTGGTAAATCACAATTTCTACAAAATATTATATTTGTCAGGTAATCTAAAATGTTTTCAACAAGAAACTTTTATGAACGAAATGTCGACTGTATATTTACATCCTAGCACAATCGTATGTTTGCTTCAACCTTTCATCACAAGTCATCATGCAGAAATAACGATTTGTGGGAATACCTTTTGATCGAAGACATGAAAGAAAAAAGATATAATAGCTATTTCTTTTCATCGATGAAATATCAGCATGTATTTTTCTTTATAAAGCAACAAACAAATTTAAATCCATGGCCTGTCTATAATGGACATTTCAACATAGCGAAGAAAAGATGTGGCCCCTGGGTATAAATCATAGCACAATAACTGTTGATGCTGCATTCCCGTCGCAACGGGGGCTTTGGTGGGCTTAGCCCCCCCAAACAAAGCTCCAAGCCCCACCAAATTGAAATATGAAACGCTATAAATAAATAGACTTTTTGCTTTCAAGCCCCCCTGCGCAAACGGAAAGCCTCCTATTGATGACTTTCTGGCGACGGTTCTGTGATGCTGGATGACTGCGAGGTCTAAAATTATGTAATAAATAAAATGAGATTAGCGTATAGATTAGACAGTGTGACCTCTTGTACTAATTGTGTTTTCACATATTCACCTGATGTTTATTCAGCTCAACATTTGGTAGTCACAACACAGCTCCTGCCAGTCAGCTTGCTTAAACATTTTAGTCAGGTGGCAGAGACCGATAAGCGTGCAATACCGTCCGTGCAAAGTTTTTTTGCTGTTTCTATACCTCCGAGGTGTGCTCTTTAAGAATTTGAATGATGCCACTCTGTCATCCTTGGGCAATCCCCCCAATATGCAAATTAAAGCCGCCATTACGGAAAATCCTTCTTTCATCAATATCTCAGTCACTATGCATGATATCACAATAATTTTGGTGGCTATCCCCATGTTTTGAGGAGTAAATAATTAGATTAAGCCATTCCAGCAAAGATTACGCCTTTATTTTTTTATAAATACGCATATTGAGACTGTCATCACTGAAAATCTCGTTTTCGTCCATATCTCAATTACTGTACATTGTATCATGATAATGTTTGAGTCTATACGTGTTTAATGAGCAAATAATCAGATAAAACCATTGAAATATTGATAGCAGCAATATTATCTGAAAAAAATCGAAAAAGGACCGCCGTTTTTCATAGGATCAGCAACGGCGGCCTGGCAAAAACGATTCTTCAAATGACTTCTCAAGGGGGATCTCCAAAGTCGTAGATAAAGGTTTGAAAAAATGCTGCTGCAATAAACCCTGTTCTCAGCAAATAATAGCATTCCCATCATTGCAAGTGAGAATGAGCTGATCGAGTGTGATTTAGAAGTGATTGTTAACAAGACGCAGAAGCTTCTGCATACAGATAAGCTTGATTGAACATGCTTTTAGCCGAAAATAGAGGCAATTCTCATTTTTAGAGCATAATAAATATTTATCAGGGAAGGAATTAATTTTAGTCCTCTCCCGATCCACCTATTATAGCTTGTAGGCTCGTAAGACATTTATACTACTGCAAAAATTTTATGCAGAGAAAAATTTATAGGCGTACTTTAAACAGTAACATAAAAATACATTGAAAAAAAACGTGCTCAAGTGTATAACAGTCGAAAGGTTGGTGGCGGATCTCGGTTGTCATGCTCATTGCTTGTTCTTTCGTGGAGTCTGACATCTGAATAGAGACAACCTTCATGCGTTACGGAAATGGCCCAAACGAAATCATAAGCATAACCCTGAAGCCCGAAACCATGAAACGATGGGCATAGAATACGGACACCTGCAACAGTATCGTTCAAGACATCGCGAACATGCCCGATCACAGTGGAGAGAGGGAGGTGACGAGTAATGAAACAGAGAAGCCATAACGCATCACTTCGGACGCAAAAGGTAGGGATAAGATACGAAAACGTCTGACTTGCATCGCTCCCCTGGATCCATATAGTCATCCCACTGATTTAGTCAATGTCGCTGGTCTGATTTCACCTGAAATAGTGAACGCACATGGCGCAGTGGATATTCGGAATGGACAGCTTGTGTCATTTGAAAAGAGCTGGCCTGACGGATTTACTCTTTTATCCAAGTTGGTGTTGACCATGGCAGTGAAGAGAAAGGTAGCAAAGCTTGGAACAATAATGTGCATGACACGAATCTCATCTACTCGCGAGTGCTATAGGGTCGAATCAATCCAGAGACATTATTATGAAAACTGTTCTTAATCATGAACGTTCACCTGTGCCCAAATCCATGTTTGACAATGAAGGCAAAATGAGAATCGTAACTACGAAATCTACGTTGAAGACGAAGCTGCAGGTGACTCTGTCCCAACGTTTGGTTAAAAAATCAGAGGTATATACACTGGATGGCTGTGTTATCCTTTGGTTGAATCAAGGAACTGAGGAAGATTTCGTCAACGGGTTCACGAGGAACGTGCTGAAAAGGGTGATAAACCAGGACACTCGTCAGGCAATTGCGCCTCATTTAAATATAACAATGCAGGTAGAGGTCGTTTTGTAAAGTTTGTTGATGGTGCTCCACGCTTTGTGGCTGGAGTGCGAGAAGTCGATGGAATTAACAGGTTCCTCCCATCGCTTCTACTTCTTATCATCGAGCCGTGAAGGTAGGAACGAGGCGGCTCTATCAGAGTCAGTAACCACTGGGGCTTGGAGGAAGGAGCGAAAGGGTCTCGCACTCTTTTTCCCAACATGGCACATAATTCTTGCGCCGGCTAAGGAGGATACATTGTTCAGACGCAAATAACAGGCTCTCATGTAGTTCCTGGTATGCCTTATCGATGTCCGGAGGTGGCAATCTCTCAACGGATTTTCTTGTAAGAAAGCAAAAACGCTTCCAATCAGCCTTGCGAAAGTTCCAACGCTTCACCGGATCGCTGGAGGCAGGAGTTTGGAGCTTCGGTGACATTATGAGGGAGGGCCGGTGCTGTGATCTGGGGAATTTTCCTAGAACATGTCTGTCAGGCAGTCGGTTGTCCTGGCCGACACTCGCGAAGGCCAGGTCCGGGTTGGTGCCGACGTTCCATCGATAAGAAGAGAAAAGGGCTACTCCCTTTGCGTCTTGCAGTAGCGGCAAGGTTGTTAGCTGTTGCCCAGAAGGCCGGTTTCTCACCTTCAGGAGATGTTGTGCTGTAGCCCCAGTTGACATGTTGACAATTGAAATAGCCAACATACAGACTGGTAATGTCGGGATGACCGTTGGTGTGAGACACGACGGTGGAGGTTTGCAGACGTTAGTGATCTTATATCTTGCGACGTTTACGCACGACCACTCAGTCTCTGATTCTCTGGAGACTGATCGACCAGTGTCCATTCAAACAGCTCGTGAACAAACGTGGCAAGGCCGTGATTCCTGCTCAGGACTGACCCAGCTAGTGAAAAGTTGGGAATCATTAGCTTGTCAAAAGCTTGGTGACATTGAACATGTCCGAGGTCCGTGTTGAAGTCTGGTCGAGAAGGATGGATAGAAAAAAGTGACGAAGATTCCAGAGGTTAGGCCACTGTTACCTTCTGAAGAAGCATTCGAAAAGAACGCAAAGCGGGCGCCCATTCAGACTGCCATTTAGAAGTCAACTCTCAACTCAGAACCTCCAGCACTGGATTGCGTCGAGTTCGGATAGGAACGAGACGAACGATGTAGATGCTTGATCCCTGTTACACTACAACCAAATGTTAATGTTTCTCCACCGGAGGTGCTGAAAATTGTAAGGTGTGGCTGTTCTACGGATACACCCAGTTCAACAGCAATATGTGGATGCTATACATCTCTCTTATCTTTTTTGAATGTTTATGGATTTTGCGGGGAAGGACACTGCCAGAATTGGCAGATCCGACAGGTTGATGACAGGGACAATGTCGTTAAAAGTAACTTTTTTTGCGGGCTAAGTCAAATCAGTGATGTCAACATGCATCAGTATAATAAGGGGTGCTCTGTAAATCGATCATACACTTTAGTCGTTTTTGCTGAAATGGTTTAATCTGATTCTTTACTCTTAAAACATGCATAGATGCCAAGGGTATTGTGATACAATTTGCAGTTACCGTATTTATTCGATTGTACGACGCAGCTTACAAAGTTATTTTTTTATTATTTCGTGCGGCTTTTAATCGAGGGTGGCTTACAATGAAGGGCGGCTTACATATTTTTTTCTTTATTTTATCGAAAGGTACAGATGACGCTCATCTTTTCTTGGGTACGTTTTTTCGCCCAATTCTTTTTTCGTATTCTATTCTCTTCAGCATCACGTGAACGTCCGTCACAGGTGTAATTATGTTTAATAGAAGCCAGCTGTAGTGGTGTGTAAGCATCATTACAAATTAAACGCGACACGTGCTATAGTACACGAATGTATCTTAGAGACTTAGGTAATTTATGTTCAAGCGCGGCTTCCATTAACTTTTCAACACCATTTCATGCGGCTTCAAGTGCGGCTAACAACCGAAGAAATGCGGTACTGAACTGAGATATGGACGAAAACGAGATTTTTTGCATTGACGGTCTCAATAGCATAAGTATCAAAAAATAAAGGCGTAATCTTTACTGGAATGGCTTAATCTAATTATTTACTCCTCAAAACATGGGGATAGCCACCAAAAGTATTGTGATATCATGCATAGTGAAAGAGATATTGACGAAAGAAGATTTTCCGTAATGGCGGCTTTAATTTGCATATTGGGGGGATTGCCCAAGGATGACAGAGTGGCATCATTCAGATTCTTAAAGAGCACACCTCATAGGTATAGAAACAGCAAAAAAACTTTGCACGGACGGTATTGCAAGGTTCTTCAAAATTCTGGGGTTTGGCAAGCGTACTATTTATGTAGAATCAAATCGATTAAAATGCATGCTTGACTCTTGTTCACCAAAGCATTTGCGTTTAGCAGCGTTACGATTTCCTCCACGGTAATATGGAGATCAACACCTACCACGACCAGAACTTTCCAATTTAAGCATTTTGCCCGAGTTATTTTGCAGATGTACTTCTTAAATGGGTGATCCTTGCACACCAGTTACGTCAGGAAAAGCTCCGTGTTGATGTTCCTTATTATCTGCAGTTTTATTGTTTGGAAGTGGCATTTTTGATTTTGGTTGTTTTTCTTTTGTATGGGTAAGTGGGTGCCACTGCACCTATTACCAAACTTCCAAAGCTCTGTTCATGCATTAGCACCAAGTATTGTCAGTAAGAAGTGATATTTCTGTCAGTTCTGTATTCGAAGTCGTTCAATCTCGACCTCGCCTCTTTGTTCGAATGGCAGTGTAACGTTCGCAGAATCGTTGCGTGTCTTTAATTGCCTGTAACCCTGGCGTTACGTTTTTCCCTTATTGTATTAATTGCGGTGACTAGGCCTCGAGTAATTGACGGGCCGCGT
>JGI24021J15306_10013493_pt1 | contig 10150 bp, 4 predicted proteins | sample Ectturendosymbi1_FD_15306 | JGI IMG/M metagenome (IMG submission 15306) | reverse complement strand
AGTGATGGATCTCTATTGCTGCTGGTTGCTTTCCTGTTAGTTAATGCCCCGAATTGCCATCTTGTGCTTGCCTCAATAGTTCAAGGCGATGCAGTCAACTGCAAGACTGGGTTAATAATTAATTCGAGGAGAAGTTTCAGCACAACAAAAATCATTTACAGGTGTTTTGAGCTATGATCTCAGTTTTGATTTAACCCCCAACTGCACTGTAAACACCGTCTCACTATTCTCTTAGCTATGTTGTTGCAGGTAACAAAAATATTTGAATATCTGATTCAACAATTCAACTGCACACGCAACGTACCAAAAAGCAAAAATCACGTAAATTGCTCTCAGAGTACTTATCGTCCAAGAGCGTTATCTTAAGTTTTAACACGTTAGTTGTACGATGTTGCACATCATTAACATTCACTATCTTTAAGCGCTGAGACATCCCAAGAGGCTGATCAGATCAGTGCTTTAAAGATTTCTTCGGACAGTCCGCACTGCAGTATTAATTGTCACATCAATAGCTTGGTGTTCTCTTTCATAAAGTAGCTGTTTGTTTGAAAACGTCGAATCCGCCAGCCGTATATCACAATCAGTGCAAAGAGTTTTACCCAAGTGCGAAACAGCGTGGTTCCAATATTTTAATTTGGGTAAAATATTCAAAGCTATTGAGAATTTGTACAAAATTAACAATAGCCAAGTTCAGCTAGTTACATTGGAAAAAAAGAGTTAGGTGAGTATATTCTCTCACACCTAACGTCCTAATGTATCCCAGTTTGGAAACGACTGTTATGTACGAATTGCAGTTTTTTAGTGACGCCGCTTGCTGTAAAGCAATCAACCCTGGCGATAATTTTCTATCCTAACAGTTTTATTAAATTTTTCAAGAGATCATAGTGCGATCCTATACTCGGTGAGCAAATTTTCAAACACGCAGGTACAGGGCCGCAACCAGCTAAAATTTTCGAGTAGGGAGGTAAATGATTGTAACTTATTCTTGCACCTAGCAAGTAGCAACAAAAACGTTATTGGCGCTTTCAAAATGTTTTTGAAAATTTCGGAGGGGCAATTGCGCTGTTTGCCCCCTTCTAGTTGCGGGCCTGCGTACGGGCAAAAAGTGCCAACCGGCACTGAATCAACCTAAGCAGTGACACTGTCATGTCATTTCTGACCTGTAGCTCTTGACAAGTTGCACGTCAGGTAAACTTTGTTCCTAACATTTTGCGGAGTTGTTTTAAGGTATAGTCAGAGAGTCGAATAGATGTATACATCATCACGTAGCAACTTCGTCCTCAAGTGAACTGAATCGCTTCATAGACTACAGTTTTAAAATGGATCTTTCAAGATTTTCCGGAACTTGCGAACCTTTTCTGATGACAATACTTTGTACACAGTAATTCCAGTTTTACCTTGTAATGATTTGTCCTTTAGCGTGGTGCACTTCAAGGCTAATTAAAGAAAACTAAAACATTACCTGTAATTATCTGCACGATCAGATTTGTAGTGAAGTGGAAATAATCCTCCCAAAATTATATCTCCCTTCATCTTATAAGATGCTGGCCGGATATAGGTTCCATGAATGCAAAAAGTACTTAGACAAATGCAAAGGCATGCTTGAATTGAACTAAAACTTCTGATTTCCATCGAGAAAGTTGGATGTTAGTTTCACAAAGTTGAATACAAATGGTAAACTGATGTAACCTCAGCTGTTGTATGTTCTTTTCATGTAACAAACAAAACAGCTTTGCAAAGACACGTCGTTTTTAGACATCCAATCGATACGAAGGCAGTTTTATTGGTCGCATATTTCAAAAAACAGCAAGAATTAACAAAATCTAAGCATGATAATTTGACCACACGTTGCTCATGACTTCCAACTAAAAGTATTCCTTAAAACAAAGGCAAAATAGCAACGTTACATTTTTTACTAAATCCCCGACATTTTAAATGGTTCCTGTCATCACCAGGCTATGATAGAAATGATGCTCGTGAAATTCATTGTTATTGAGTTTTGACATCACAACGGATGGCAAACAATTGGGAGATTTTTTATTTGACTGAATTGCTATTAGCTAGAACAGGGTGGTCCAAACCCTGGCACGAGGGCCGCATGCGGCCCGCGAACACTTTGTGTGTGACGGACATTCACAAAATCATAAATACAGTGTATTAGCCACACAGCTCTACTAAGTCACACATCATTAAGTGCCAGTCAATATGCAACTATGGGATAACAACATCTATTTACGATTAATGACGCTACAATAGCTAACCCCTAGGCTAGGCTTCTGTGACCACAAAGCTTGCGTTTATGTTTGATAATCAATATAATTGTTGCAAGCATAGACTCCGTAATTCAGTTGAAAGTAATGTTAGAAGATTTGCATTGTGGAAGTAATCTTAGTCAAGTGCAGCATTAACAAAAATGAGTGTCAAAAGAAAAGTTTCACAGGTGTGAAAACGGGATTCTGCTTTTTAAGTACCGCAGAAGCATCTGCTTTTCTGCGCGGTTTTTGCCGTAACTCGCGAACCACTGTTAGCAAGATCAACAAATAAGACATGGTAATAAAGGTTTACGAGCGATCGTTTTGATAAGACCCCAAAAAGGTATATTTGCATTTGAAATTTTTGAGAAAAATGCAGTTTTTTTGTTTATTCGCAAGCAATATTTGGCAATTTTCTGTTATTTAAAAAAATCAGCTTCACGCTTACCTGTCACCATTTTCGAAACACTTTTTTGGCTTGGAGTCCTGGCAAGGATCACAACCAACCGCAAACACCAAAAAAGCCACTGATGCTTGCTTTTCGGGGAAAATGTTTGGGCAAAAAATGCATTTTTTCAAAATTTGAAAATTACGATTTTTCAGTTTTTACGCCAAAACTTTTGCCAAAAGTACTTTGAGAGTGTACGATTCGAGAATGCGAAAAATCCTAAAAAAGGTCAATATTTTTGATAAACGCTTTGTCAACTTTTTGTGGAATTTCTGTCAATATTTTAAATTGCTATGACTGTTTTCCTCTTTGTTTTCACTCGAAAAATGGTAGTATTTTGTAAAATGTTAATGTCAACATGTTCTGCGAGTTGCAGATTTTTTCGTTATATGGAACTGGTGGTATGGGCATTCGAAGACGAAAAATGATGAAAACGCCCCAAAAAAACTTTTCTCCCTGGACCCCCAAAAACATGTTGAATTTTTTTGCCTGCATTTTTTTAAAGTTCTAGATATGGTTTTAATTTTGTATGCAGAAAGAATTTTCTGCCGTGTTTTGGCCTCTGTCCACAGGTCGTTGAATAAAACCACAGTTTTGCAGCAAAATCGTTTTTTTCCTTGCCCGACATCACAAATACGCTTTTAAGACAACAAAGGATGTGTCGTCAAAAAACCTTGCTTACAATGTCTTACGTGTTGACGTAGCTTCAGCCGCGGTTCGCGAGGTATCGCAAAAATCGCAATGAAAAGCCAGTATATTCTCTCCAGGGTCAATCAATTGAGGCACGACTTGTTTTGCAAATTTACCTTCCGACTGTATTTGGTGAACGTGCATTGACTCTGCACATCTTAAAATTGCAGGGGCGTCCTAGGCAAGGTCTCTACAGCATCCCTCCCCCAGAAAAACACCCTTTTCCGTTGTACATATGGCGTAAATAAGGACAATTTTTGCATCATGCAAATTTTTTAGATGAATACCGAGTTTATTTGGACACAAAGTTCATCAAAATATTATCTGCACAAGTTACAAGCGTTACTGCATTCATATAAAGAAAACATGTAGAATAGGCCTCAAAACATTGTTACAGTCCCGTTGCTACTATCTGGTATTGTAACAATCAACGAAGTTCCACATACACACCAAACCTTTGACCTTCGCGGACATCACAAAGTTGGTGATGGTGCGTAACAGTTGGGAGCTGTTTGGTTAAATAAATTGAGGTGGTGCGTCCAATGATTAAAAATCGAAACTTAACTGGTTAACTACAGTACTACTAACGCCAATAACGCTGATTGGCCAATAGCGACACTTGGAGCAGAATGGCTGATGAAACCCTGGATGCCTGCTTGAGTCTGTCGACTACCAAAATTAATGCGGACATCGACTTAACCAAAACCAAGAAACAATAATTTGTTTTGTTATTTTCATGGTGTGTTTGTTATTTTCTTGGTGTGTTTGTTATTTTCTTGGTGTGTTGTGTACCTTTTTTCTAGCAGAAAATCTGAGTCCCAAACAATTAAACAGAAAACTTCAAAGTGAAAATCACCTTCGAATCCAACATTGCGTTAGGCGTACAGCAAACATTAGGTCTGCTGGAAGAGCAAACAAGTCTCCTAATCGCAATGGCATTTCTCTTTTTGAGGCCCGCAAATTTTTCCTCAAACCGTAATGTGGCCCTCCAGGCTCACAGTCTTGGACCACCCTTAACTAGAAGAAATGCTTCGGAAAGACCTTTTCAAACGACCAAATATTATTCGATGCGGAAGGTCTAAGAAGGAAAGCATTCCGAGAAAAACAAGCGCTTGCAACTTTGAATTTTATCAAATAGCAGTTCATGTATAGAATATTTACGAAAGTTCTTAATTACCATAAAACTGTTAATAACGCTCACTCAGAATGAGTAACCTTTCACCAACACGGCATGTTCGGGCTGGTTGGATGAATAGGAAAAATAAACCAAAGAACTGCACAGAATGTGACAACAATACAAGTTTTAAAAAAAGTTGTGTTCTTGTAGAGAGTAAAGATCTGAAATCTAAATCGAAAAAAAAACGCCTATGCCTGTTATTTTAAGAACTCGTTTTTCGTTGAGTGTTGAGCACTGCTCAAACCATAAGCGCTGGTTCTTAATTGCATCACGGTTCTGGTTCTTAATTACATCACGGTTCAAAGCAAAGTTATACCTGTTGTAATAAAACAAGGCTTAATCACTATGTTACAAGGATTTTTAAGCTTGCAGACATATCTAAGAATTGAGTAAAAGGAACTCATAGATAAACCTTTGTATAAAGTGTGAGGTCGGTGTGAAAAAGTGACATTAGGCGAGACAAAACGAAAAATAAAATCCCTTTTACTGAACTAGCATAAAATATAACGTACCTTGGTTGTTATCGCTCTTGCTTTTCTACATTTTTCAATGCCTCTAATTAATCCCACTTAAACTTTTTTGCAACAGCAGTATTTTCTAGTTTCTACGCTGCCACTGAGCGTAAAAAAGTTGTTTAAAAATACTGAGCTTCGTATTGCTCAAAAGTATCAGTGCTTCGTCTGATCTCTAAAATGTATGCGACCCTAACAGCCTTTGAGCAACATTTTATACACGAATGACAGAAACTGGATTTAAGGAAGTTACCATTAACCTCTGTAAAAGCGCGTTGTATATCCTCGTTGTGTCACACGGATGGACAGATACAGGACGCGAAGTGCCAAACGTCTGAGACGGATATTCTGCGCAGCAAAAATACTGCAGGTGTTTTATTCAAATCTGCCAACATTTCTCTCAAGACCCAACATGCAGCGTTTCTGACTTAGAGCTGAAAAGTATCTATTGAATGTGACCTAATAACGCGTTACCAACTGCAGTGCTTTATTTCTAGAAAGATTGGTCCACTCATGGCACAGTGCGATCTCGGTTTGGCAATGCTATAGTAAAGGCCACCAGGGTGTTACCCCGCAGCAGACTAAAATTAATGCACTTCTGTTTTTCTGCCTGTATGCAGCAAAATTACGTGGCATTACCGGCATGAGCACTGTGAGTGGTAATACGAAATGACATGATGAGACAAGAGACATAGACATCCTACATCAGTGATGAACTGATTATATTGAGCAGTGCTCAAGAGAAAGCAAATTCCAGCTGCATTGCTTTTACTACGAAAAGAGGAGAAACACATCCAAAGTATACTGCGGAACCGGTAAAGCTCCGAGTTTAGGTATGGAAAGTTTGATATCGCTGTGACTTCATATGCTTGCATAACTTGGGGGTTCGTAATGTCAATGTGCAAACTTCACATGTTCACTCTGAGTACATTTATTTATTCTTAGAAGGACCTCTTTTTAAAGTAATGTGTATAGAATCCTTAAATCATTCGATTTTTTTCCAACGCTATTCAAACTAAATTGATAAATATTGTTTAAAACAGACCTTGAACGATTGAGTACGAATTCGTTGAACGACACTACGTTGAAACAGCTATCGTCTTTGTCTTTCTTTTTGGAAAGATCTACGAGCCTTCTGGAATTTGACAGTTGTGGCGATGGGAATGCTTTCTGAACTCTCAGTTGAGATGACCACAACCTCATAACTATTGGTTGAAAGCAATGTCAGCACACCATTGCAATCGCACTGAGGTGCTGGACATGCAGAATCAATATCGATGCAGTCAATCATGGCCAAATATAAAATCGCATTGTGGCCAATATAAAATCGCATTGTGACATAAACATTGAGTAATAACGTTAGCAAAAGTCGTAATTAGAAAAAATGTTGTTCGGCACAAATAAACCTCCACTAAAATTGTTTGTCAGTGGTCGAATTTCTAATGGCGCCGGTTTAATTTCAAAAGACTTGTATAACTTAATTTGGCTAAAAACAAGAAAAAGCGTGCTTTTAGACCGAAACAGGAGCAGGAGTTGGAAGCAGGATGTGCACATTTTTAGCATATAAATGCAGCAAAATATATTTAAATGCAAATGATGCTGCACAATGACATATCCTACACGTTAATAGTGTTAAAACAGAGAGAGGGACGCTGATACAGAAATTGCAGATGGCATAAGAGGGTAAGGAATGCTCTTTTTCTATCTTCGCTGAGATTTGGACCAAAGAAATGATTTTCCGTAGATTTGACTGGACGGAATGCTTAAGCCAGAAACGGTACCCTACTCAGGAATGATGGGTACTCCCCTACCCAGACGCAAAGGCGTACGCAAGCGGGGGGTGTTTGGGGTTAAAAACCCCCTTGAGCTTGACATTTACAAAAACTTTACTACCTGCACAAAGGAGATTGATTGTTTTCGCATACTTTTAGCATGCTAATTTGTCGATTAATGCAAATACCACGGAATGAATTTACATGCAAATCTCAAGGAACATTGTATGTGGGCCAAAAAGTAACAATTAGGGTTTGGTGGTGGGAATCTGGGTTATCGTCTGCTTCCGGCAACCATCTCACCACTTTTTGCGGACCCTCCGTCCACTACGCATGTTTAAGATTGTGTTCCGCGATAGTTCACTTTATCCGAAACAATTGTGTTTATTTTGTCTGCTAAGGTTGATCAGGGCATGCGCTGACGGCATTGGCTACATTACCAATTTCTGTAGCATGATAGATCAGTTGCACAAGCTCAAAAACAGCTGTTTTTAACATAGAAGCAATCAGACATTNGAAAATGTCTCAGTAGAGAAAAAGGAAAACTNAAACTTTGCTGGACTTCTTTAGATAACGTAATATTGAAATTTTTCTAGCGTAATTTATACGCATTCTCAATTCTTGTGAAGTTTAGCAAGATTCGATCTTGCAAACCGGGGTGTGCGTCAGCCAGTCCAGCCGCACACTTTCTATGTTCGACTGCTCGTATTCGACAAGACATCAGCGCAGCCTCATTTTGCAGTTGAAAATTCCTCTGACGCAATGATGACTGTGTTTTACTTCCCTGTTTCAACGGGCAGCCTGATGGTTTTGCAGTTATGAACTGTTGTGCCGTAGCGTTGAGTTTATTTTCCTCCGATATCCTGACCTGGAACGTTGCTAGTTTATATTCAGTGCATTGACACATAAATTAAGAGGAGGGCGTGTAGAAGAATACGCATATTAAGTCAACAAACTTCGCCAAAACGTTGGTTTGGAAACATGAATATGACGTCAATTTGTGACGTCACAAACAGAGAACACCAAATACAAATGACCACCATGTGCCACTGATTGAAACCCACCCCATGAAAATTTTCTGCATACGCCACTGCCCAGAGGTATTTTCTTTTGTTAACTTCACATACTTAGAAAAATGTTAGAAACCTGTGCTTCCATTACTTTTTCTGATTTTCAGAGACCAAACGGAATAGTGCCAGAGTTATTTTCCAAAAATGTCCCTGAAAGCCGCCTATATATAGGATGTATGGGCAGGGGCGGATTAAGGTTGTGTGGGGCCCCTGGCTGAAACCTAGAAAGGGGCCCTTTCTATATATATAAAACTGTCGTTAATAGGGAAAAAAATAAATGAACGAACTGAAGTATTTGTATTATTTAAACAAAATAAGCTTGAGCAAAAAGAAACGTATCGTTAACTAACATGGACGTCACATTATGAAAGAAACTCATTGATTTCAAGTCTCCATTTCTTTCTGGAGACTTGAAACCATATAGATAAATGTTCACAAAACACCGGTGGAGTGCTTTGAATATACATTGGCACCCAGGGCCCCGTCTAGGGGGGCAGGGGGGCAATGCCCCGGGGCGGCACTTTTCGGGGGGGCGGCACTTTTGGTGATAAGAAGGAATAGCAAATGGTCTTTCACGAATGAACCTGAAGTTCGGTTTAGGTTTTAGATTTTGGTTAAGGTTGGACCTACCATACGTCCCGGTTTGACCGGGACTGTCCCGGATTAAACATCTGTCCCGGTGTCCCGTCCCGGTTCGCAAAATGTCCCGGAATTTCACTTCAGTGAAATTTTCAAAATTAACTCCAGCAAGAGGATGCATTGTTATGAAATAATTCCGTCCTGAAAGGCTTGACTTTGCTTTAACCCGTGGCTTACCTTATTACCTTAATTAATTGATTTGTGTTAGCTTAATATGGACCGTTGTGTCTAAAATAAACCAATAATAATAATACCGGAATTGCCATCGCTCTTTGGTGGGGCGGCACTTTTCAACTCGCCCCGGGGTGGTACTTCTCCATGTCGGGGCCCTGGTGGCACCCCGTCGACGACCACCCCGCTATCACGAACACTTTAACGGGGTCTTCCCTATGCTAATGCATTTCCTTTTGTTTCACTAACGCGACCATCCCGGTACCCAGACCGCGGCCACAGTCCAGCTGTTACAAAACTGCTAATCGAGCACCGCGTGACACGACCACCATATCCTATTGGTATCCTTACGCTGGAAGACTGGTAACCTGTCAGCAGCAATTTGCCCAGCTGCATCACGTTGTCCTGAAACATCGTGGATACAGGGATGTAGGCGCGAGTGCAAACGCAGTTAAATGCCAAAGTGGCGTAGCAAACTCATACTGTTGACTCTTCCGGAATTTGTACTGCGGACATCGGCTTTTTGCATTGTGTGACTTTATATTACAGTAACGATAGGCTATGGCAGCACGTAAGACAAAGGTGAATAACTTTCAATCAACGAAAGAATTGTAGAAATGAAGTGATCGCGATAATACATGAAATCTTTAGGAAGGCAAGTGTGACGCGACCACCCAGCCCCGCTAACACGACCAATTGAGTGCCGTTCAGCGGGTGGTCGTGTTAGCAGAGTTCCTCTGTATGTATATATATATATATTCCCAAATTACATTTTTAGTTAGATAAACTTTTCTTTAAAAATTATTTTCAGAAAAATCAGCTTTCCATACCAGATTCCCGATCAAAATAACACTAACCTAACCAAAATTTAACCTTACCTACCATAATAACCCATTTTGATATGTCTTAAATTGATATGGTAAAAATAGTAATTGTACTCATTGCAATTCACTGTTCCATTTTTCTAGTAACAATCAAGGACAAATCAGAAAGACTATTAGTAAGAACAAGAGCATGCACTCACTTATCAATAATTGTTGTGAAACTAACTTTCACTTATTACGGTTTTACGTTTATTCATAAGACATGACACTACTGAATTGTTACTACTTTTGCATTTAGAATATAAAATGGCACTCAACAACATTCTTAACAAAAAGCACATCTTACGACTTACAAAAGTCGTAAATCGAATGAGTCATTGAATTTAGCGTGAGCAAGCTTTGTGCTACTTCAACGAAATGTAACAGAACTAAGACATGCTTGATAAGATTTAATTCTTGTTATCAGTTAACGTTTTAAGTAACTCGATATCTGCCGACTTTTCTTTTTAGTATTGCGTTTATTCTGTTTTAAGTCAGTTATCAAGAATTGTACCAAGTAATGGAGATTCACATAAAAGTAGCTTGTACCAAAATG
>JGI24021J15306_10013492_pt1 | contig 10150 bp, 8 predicted proteins | sample Ectturendosymbi1_FD_15306 | JGI IMG/M metagenome (IMG submission 15306) | reverse complement strand
CCGACGGTGACTGCCATGCCCAGCTGCCAAAGTTCGGCCCGATAGCCACTGGGACAACCACGTCTGCAGAAGTATTGCGCGACCGGGCTTCGCTTTTCATCGATCACTGCAAACATACGAGTCATTCGGCAAAGCATAAGCTCAGCCAGGGGCGTAACGAGGTTAGATGGCGCCCCCATGTTCGAAACAGAGTTTTCGGAAGCAAATGTACAGTACTGAAGAAAATACTTGTGACATTGTTCGGACTTTTCGGCGCCTTCCGCAGTCATTCAGCGCCCCCTGCAGTCATTCTGCGCTCCTATAGTGATTCGGCGCCCGGGGAATTGTGCCCACCTTGCCCCCCTCGTTACGCTCCTGCTATCAGCACACGCTGCTGGACTTTCTTTAGTTCCTCTTGTCAGCAACTTGCAATATTCGTTAAAGCGGCATTTATCAAACTCCCCGCTTTCAACTGACTGGTGTGAACATATGAGACTGTTGTTGCATCCGCAAAGCGTCAACGAAAATGTTTAAGTAGTTTCGAAAAGCAATGAAGTATATTCCAATTTGACCTCGGGCTTTAGATTTTTTGCCTAATCCCTCATCGACCATGAGAAGATCTTAATATGTTATTTTATCTATGAAAAAAACACCGACAAAGGCATACCAGCAAAAGCAAGCACGCAATCAGTGACACCCGAGACGATAAAGCACACAGCGCAAACGGCTGAGTATATTACACGCATCACAACAGTAGGAAGTGAACTGCTGCTACAAATATCTCACAAGGTGCCTTCATTAAAGTGTAGATCTTACGGAACTAGCTTCAGTAACACGACGGGAGGCTTTTTCCAATTACAAACATGCTTAGATTTGCAAGTTACGCACTACTTCTTGAAAAGCAGTGAACTAGCCGTTTCATTATCAGTTGTGCTTACCGGCATTAGCACTTTTCTGTTGGTAAAGAAACAGCGAAATAAGTTTCTGACTCCTACGGTTTGAATTACATTGACCAGAATTACTATCACATGAGCTGCATTAAAAGTAATCGCAATTACTTTGCCGAACTACGATTATTATTATTGGACCTCAATCAGAATGAGATTGCTTGGAACATTTTCATGGATTAAAATGTGGCGCGCAAGTTCCCTATCTACGGCTTATAAGAAAATACAATGATAACAAGTCTGGAATTCCGCTGCAGTGCAGTGATACGCGCATTACCTTTCTTGGCAAGTTTATTTCTTTCGTTTTGAAAACTATCAGAAGGAATGTCTGCAGAGTCGTCAACACCAGCGTGGGAATTGTTCGGGCTCAATTCGCAGAACATCTTTTTCTGTTAGAACATGCCATTTTTAATGTATGTTGCCAAATGAATAGCACAATTCTTGTCAACAGTAAAGCCACACTATTGAAGACACATTTATTTATTCAACGTTTCGACTTAGTCGTAAGTCATCTTCAGGAAAAAATAATGCACATCAGTGACACAGAAAAGTGACGGTGCGATTTGAAGGCATTCGAGCTACGTAAAAAATCGTTATATGTTAAGTAACAGTAAGTGAATAGATGAATCCGGTTGGTGTTCCTGGAGTAAGAGACTCGAGTAGGCAAGTTTCTTTTGACCAGCGATGCTTCCTAGTATTTCTGATTGTTTAAAATTAAATCGGTACGTGGGATTGGCCAACAAATGTTTGCATACTTGGGAGTGTTGATCAATTTTTGTTCATTGATTCGCGTCACCAAATTTCGGCGATTCTCTCCAACGTAAGTAGATCCACAGGTGCAAGTTGGTTTGTAGAATACGTTTGAACGAGGAAGATCATCTTCAGCTTGTCGCTTTCATACGTAAACCGGAGCTGAACACGGCTACAGTGTTCACCACAAGTATTTGAAGCAAGTCCGTGCATTATTTACCAAACAGAAATTGCTTTGTTGTCAAGCTTATGGGCAGCTGCCTGATTAATGGGTACTCTGCTTGCCTAGGTTGGATTTTTTTCCTGAAAAACCCACGGAAACCCACTTTCTAAAAAAGCTTAATAAATTTCACAAGAATGCTCTACAGCGGGGGTGGGCAATTAACTTAGCTCGGGAGCCCTTTTGAGAAGGCGCGTTTAGCAGAGGGCCGTACTTTCTAATGCAATGTTTCTCAACCGTTTTCGGTTCGTGACCCCCTTTAGTATTTTCACACAACCTGCGACACCCTTCCTGCTCTTTTTTCAATGCATATGATATAACCATTATGATCACCACAAAATGCATTTCCAGAAAAAACAACGAACTACCACAACATTATTAATACTACAAAAATGCATTTCCTAACATTCATTTCAAACGGCAATTGAATTTCACAAACATTTTCAATGCGACGGTTGACTTTGCAACCGTATGTCCAACTTCGAAATTCGTGGTTGTGTGTCGGACAGTGCTAATCTCTCATATCATCTTCGTCTTTCCTTCGATTTCGTGCCTTCATTTTGATGTGAACTAGAGGTGTAAAAACACACTCGCAGAGATATGTTGCGGCGAATGAGAACAGTATTAGAAAAAGCCAGTTCAGACAGTTGTGGGAATGATTCGCAACAGCTCGCCAGAACCGAAAAAAGAGGAATTTCATGAAAAATATCACGTGCTGGTGAATCATTCCGAAAATCACAAAATTGTTCCTGTGATTCATCAAGAATATTGGCTATAACCAGAGAGGAAGAGAACGGATTTCGTATAAGTGCAGCTTCTTCCTTGAGCTCAGGGAAGTATCGCTGGAACTAAATTTCAAAGGATTGAAGGTGGTTTATTATAGACGTCTTCAAACTGTCATCACGTTCTTCAGTTTTTTCAACAGCTCTTGACAATTTCTCAAGCATGACGTTTCCTTGCATTACTTTACGAAGCCAATTTTGCAACTTTGAATAAAATGCTTGCAGATTCGCCGCGAAGCTGGATGATGTTTGTGCCCTTTCCTTGTAGCTTATATTTATGTTAATTTAATTTTTAAAAAACTTCTGCCAAATAAGAAAGACATTTTAACGAAATGTCGTCACTAAAGCAAGACAAGAACTCGTTTGCTTTCAGTTTTGAGAATAACTTTATTTCGTCCTTCGTCTCACAAATGCGGTTTAGAACGTTTCCTTTCAACAGCCAACGTACAAATGTGTGGAATAGAAGAAATTGGTGTGTCGAAAACATGTCTTCGCAGAGTTCTTTCAACAGACAGGTGTTAAGGCTTCCAGATTTGATGTAATTGCCAAATTTGAAGTGAAATCCAGAACATTTTGCAGAAGAGGTGGTGAGTTTTGCTAGCAAGTACATATCTGTGAATCACACAGTGCACTTTTTGCTTTAGGAGCGAGTTCTTGAACTTTTTTTGAATGCCTGAACGTGATCCCAATTGCAGGAGCTCCATCATGGTACAAACCACACAAACATATTTCACTCCAACACTGCAGAATCAAAAAAGGTTTACTTCTCCAGAACACCTGCATTTTTTGCTGTAGTTTGCAGTTCCTCACAAAACAGGAACTCAGCTTTAATGTCTCCTGAATGAATATATCTCACGAAAACAGGCAACTGGGCACATGAAGCAACATCTGTTGAATCATCCACTTGAAAAGAAAAACATTGGAGGGAGATGCTTTCATTTATCACCTGGTCTTTCACATCTTCCAACATATCTGAAATGCGTCTCTGAGTAGTATCGCTGGAAAGAGACATTCGCCTCATTTTTGCCTCACTAGCTTCTCCAAGAGGTAGCTTTACTGTTTTCAACAAACTGTGTTTCACCAAGGCCTCCTAGACAGACAGGAGGCCTTGGTTTCACAAGCGTTTCTCCAATCGTGTGGGTTTCTTTGCCTGGCAATTTCAAGTGCGACTTCATATGATGCCGGTGTTCTTGGTGATGACTTCCGGCAAGTTGTTTCCGCCGTTTCAAACTTGCTCAATGGCGCCGGAAGGATTCATCATCTTCGAGGGTTTCGTAGACGAAACACAGAGTCTTTATAACACTGCATTACGTTTCTTCATGAATGTTGACTCCAAATACGCAACAACAAACTGCTGGTAGACTATCTCAGACAACAATTGGTTTAAAGCTAGAATAACTTTGTGACGTTTTGGAAGGCTGTGTCTCTAAATGCCATATGAACTTCGAAGGTTTCACAAACTTAGCACTGAGAACACCATTGCACAAAACACACTATGTTTTCCCTGTGCTATTGTCAGCCATGGAAGTATAAAACCAAATTTCAAATATTCTTCAAAATAGTTGCGTTCTTGTCCATGTTAAGCATCGAAATGAAAGTCTCGAAATACTTTTGCACATAGAATATGTTTCTACCTGACTGCTGACTGCAACTTCACAACAATAATCTGCCGGTATCAAAGACTTCTACGGTTTTAGAAAAATAACGACCACATGCGTCAGTTGACACAAGGAATATGCCGCTTGTGTTTTTCTTCACCTTGGATTTCGACAATAGACGTGCAGGTTTGTCGATAAAACCAACAGATTGGATTGTACAACGGCGGTCTGACGTATCTGCTCTTCAGGTTGCGACTTCGGATGCATATTGCCAATCACATTATGCAACATATTGTGCTATTTGATTTGGTAACTCCGATACTATACACAACAGCACTAGTAAATTACGATATACGCAACAAACAAGCTGCTCCGAGAAGAAAATTCATTGCGATGACCAGATTTTAAGATTTGAACTCAAGTGCTAAGACAAAAACGACAATTTAAACATATCGTTGCAATGAACTCTTTGCGTAACCTAAAAATTTTCGCGGCCCACGTTGAGAAACGTTGCTCCAGCAGAAACAGAAGCAAGACTCCGTTCAAGTTATCCTCAGCATTCACATTTTCTGTGATAAGTTGGAGGAAACTTCAGATTTGATGATTTTTCCTGAATGCTTCCGCGGGCCACTGAAAACGCTGTGACGGGCCACATGTGGCCCGCGGGCCGCTAATTGCCCACCCCTGCTCTACAGCAGTGCTTGCATAATCAAACAATGAAATTCGTATGTTTAGGAAACATTTTTCCAGCCGGTTTTGTTTATCCAATTGTTCACTGTTAACATCACCGACCAAAGTAAATTGATTTCGCAATGGCAGTCTTTTCGAAATCTGGTCACGATCTAACGTGTTGATACAAAATATATTTCTCATGCACATCTGATTATTTCAGTGACCTATGCACATTGCACATGTCATGCTTTACAAGGCAAATTTCTTAGAATTGTGTGATGTGTGACGTTACATACTCACAACCACTGTTTTTACATTAACGCAGTCATGAAGTTTGATGTGCAAATCAAAAGTACAACAAAACCACCTGTAGTTGGGGTTGTTCTGAAAATATCAATCTCTGCTTTTTGTTTTGAAGGTAGATAAGCTGACGTTGGTGTAGTGCGGCGGCATGGAGTCGTTCGCTGCACTTGGTAGCGTTTTGGATTTTGCTGCTTACTCAGAAATGCTTGTTGCTATGAGGTAAAATATTCTTTTTGAATAAGAGCAGATGATGCCTACCTAATAGGCGATATATATATCCTGTAAGATCTTAGTGTCTGATTCTTAGCTGTAAAAGGATTCCTTTCGATAGACAGTGAGACAGTAAGAGTGGTTTACTTCTCTTGCCGATCGTTGCCAAGTTTTGTATTAAAATAACGTTGCCACGGTTTATTTTAAAATCAACTTGCAAACAAGACATCAACTTGCACATGGAAGCTGTAACTCATTGAAGCTATGATGCAATCAACAGTTTTGTGAACATGTGCCTCTTTGTCAATTGCTTCAACGCCTGCTGTGTCAGTTTACAGCGGTAGTTCCCACCGGGGCGCCATTTACAATAATCAGGGGTGCAGCGAGTTCAAACGTTTTTTCAATATATCATTAAGAACACATTTTGAAAGTGTCATCAAACCTTGCAGCACATGCTATGGGTTCGTCACTGGGTGCCGCAAATTATATTTCTCATCCGTAGGGTGCCGCAACCCTAAAAAGGTTGGAAACACTGGTTTACAGCTTCATGCATACAGATATACATTATATAATCATACAATTAATGAATTCATGCTACATAGGTTGCTCAACAAACAAAAACCAGGTCCACATTACCGTTTATTATATATAAACTGTTTGAATAAAAATGCTGAAGATGCCTGCTCTGTAGGTGAAATACATACTCGGAAAATATCATAGTGCCTGATTTTTTTGCTGTGGAAGGATTGATTTTGACAGATACTATTATTCATACACTTGGCTATTTTCATAAACAACTATGTATAAGTTAAGGCAACGGTTTATTGGTATGCATGTTTGCATGTACAGACATACTCGTGCCCAAATTTATGAATGAATATGGAAAACTCAATACCCAGTACTCATTCATTATATTCTGCTCAAGAGACCTTTATACAACAAACATGCACTGTATCAACGTCAGCATGAGGAATCTAATTTTGCCCATTTAACACAGGTTTGATGTCTAAAAGCCCTGTTTATTTTTACTTACACCCTTCCCTGGTTGAGATCCTTAGAAACATTTTTAACCATCTTTGTTTACTGTAAATCACTGTTCTTTAACAAGGGTTGTCACTATGAAATTTTTTTGATCACTGTGCCGCATTCAGACTCCAAGTAGGCCAGTTAGTTGTAAATTTCTTGCTATTTAACTTCCGCAATTCAACTTCTGTAATAACTGTTTTTTTGAAGTGTCTAACAACGCCAAGTAATTCGTGTTTTTTAAATTTTTGTTAATGGGGGTTCCGTGACAAATGGGAAAGTATATCATGGGTTCCACGATGACAAAAAGGTTGAAGAGCACTGCTGTAGTAAATGAAGAGATTGCTTCCCTCGCAAAGCTACAAAAACAACTGTTTTACAAAATTTAGGTTTATGTTAGATCCAAAAAACACTGGTTTACCAGTTCAACTCTGGTAGGAACAGGGAGTGACACTTGTATGAGACCCCAGTGGCCTTCGAATTTCAAGCTTGTTTCATCATCGCTGCTTCCAGTTAAACTGCAATAGTTAGGGTTTCGGATACTTGATATTACTTCTAGGAAGTCCTTGGGGGCATACACTGGTCGGAAATGACTCAAATCTAAAAAAGGGAAGAAGATACTGTTAAAGCTTCACTGTGTATGCCGATGTTAAAGATCGTCTACCCTTACACTGAAGACTAACATTCGATGACTAACCCAAAGTTACCTCATTTCCGTCCTTTACACGGAACACAGAAATGAAAAGCTAAATCATAAAACACCACGATTTTTCATTGCGGCAGACATTTAAAACTATGTGTACCAGGTTCGTCAGTGCCCATCTCATTCCATTTGTGAAGCAGTTCGCGCTGCTCATCCGCAGGCCTTTTACGCGCTAATGGGATACTCAATTCCGTGCACATGCTATTCATGCTTTTCAAAATCCGACGTTCCCAATTTGCCTGAAGCAAACATTTGTATTTTAATCCATTTGCCCATTTTGAAAAACAGTACTGGTAATGCTTCAAGCGTTTTAGGAATGATAAATTCATGAATTAAACATAATTATATATCGGTTAAGTTCAGCAAATACCTGAGCCTTTCGCATGTACATCAGAGGTTCTTTTTGACATTCATACGGGATAGAGTAATCCAATGGTTTTTCCAAACTGTAGATAAAATCAGTCACAAGTCATTTAAGTTTCGACAAACCGCATGAATTACAGCCAAAGGAATCTCAAGTGACGTTGATGGTGTTGTTTTTCCGGAGGAAAAAATGTGAATTAGTACGATTGCGAGCGATTATACCTCGACAATTGCTAGTAAAGTACAAACAAAGTCAAAATTATGGATATGGCACTCTTTCAAAGTTAGATGACAATAAACAACTGGAAGCTTTTTTTCAAAAATGCTTGCAATTTGCCATTTGTAAAATAAGTATCAAGACTGAGCATTATTTGCTTTAAAGTTATTTTGGTGCAGTGAAGCAATCTGCCATGAACACATCATGCACTTGGGTGTGGAAATGAAACAAGGAGCACTCCTGTCATTTGAAAGAGGTTTCTGTGAATCATTAATGATAAGATATCTAATGCTTTCACAAAAGCATTACTAGAGCACATTATGCCAGTCGCTGCCCTTGTTGATAGCATTCATTCACATCTCTTTATGCTGGTATAGGCATGTTTCATGAGCGACAATTTTATCATGTCTAAGAGTAGCTTAAATGTTCCCTTGGTTTTTATAAATGCAGAAAGTAATTGTAGAATCAAAATCTGGCTGCGAATTTCAATCAGAAACAAAAGTCACAGATGGTATACTATGCCTGACTGTGACACAATGTGTCATATCTTCGCATTTAAAATCATAAAAAAATGATTTCAGAATTTGAAACTGTTGTTTCGTCACAGACAAGTATGACATTGGGTCAGCTTAAGGTTATGCAAACAGTCGTCAAGTTTCCACCAACTTCTTGACAGTTTGGAATAGATTTACTCACTGCAAATTGGCACAGAATTGTACTGTTCATTTTTTAGAATGGAATGGTGCATGAATATGTGTGGTCCTTATCCTAAAACTCATGCTGATTTAGTGTTTCATTCCAATTTCAGTTATATTCCCCTCTTACACTGCATCTTACATTCCCACATTGGACTGCTTTTTCCATTCCCACATTGTTCTGGTGTGGCTAGAAATTTACTTTTATTGCCCACATTTATTACTTACCAGTTTTAAATATCACAGCACTTTAAATATTTGCTTAACTTTATTGACTTGTCATCTCAGCAATCCAGTAAAGGTGAATGAAGTCGATATAATACTGGGAAAGCTTAGCCAGAGGTTGCTGGTTAAAAAAAGAAAACTACTGAAAATTTTATTAGAACTAAGTTATGCAAAGCATTCATGCAGTCTGGAAATGCACAACATGGTCACACACTGCGTTTTGCAGTCCATGACTCCATATTCCAAATCCTCGTTTCATAACATTAAAAACAATAACTGAAGGTTTTGTTTTGGGGAAATTCTTGCATTCAAGGTACAGTTGGACTGGAAAAGGGGAAAAATGCTTGTGTGCATCAAAATGGTAGCATAGCCAAGTAATTCACGAAAAATCCTCTTTGAGGTGGTGAATGCAAGCACTGCAGCATTTCTTTGCAGAAAGTACGATATGCATGATGGAATATTTCATTTCCAGATTGTTGATTTAAATATTCCCATGAACACTTAGCTTGAGCAAGTAACAGTGATTGCAAATTAATTGCAGAGTAACTGTGAATGGCATTAGCATTATTGCACTAAAATTAGCCAATATTTTACTTAACAGTGCTTAACGAAACGCTTGTATACTTCCTTTGTCCTCATGCAAACTTTGGAATGCCCTATACATTCCACAACAGAGATTGTATCCAGGTTTTAAGAAAAGCTTGATGTGCAAGGCAGCAATGCAACATACGACAAAAGATGAGACATCTCCATGTGCTAAAAGATGCAGCCAAGGTGCAATCTTATGTGAGAACCAATTGGTTTTTCAAGCAATTGTGATTCCCTTCACAACTTTTGAGATATGTAAGTACAACTTTGAGGCAGTTTTAATGAATTATATGGCTAGCCAGGTCTGCACTTGAATTTGTAGCATTCCTTACACCACGTTGAAGCAGGGATTCTTAACTTGTGTGATGGGTCTTTTGGCATCCCGAAACGACAATCTAAATCAGTGTTTCTTAACCTTTTCTCCATCACTCTCCCCTAAAGTAATTTTCCTTTGGCTCACGCCCCCTTTACTTTAAATAAGTTGTAAAACAAATGTATCTCTTGGTGAATTTGTTCAATTTTAAGGTTTTGCAACAAACACTAAGTCCATGGTTTTGTTAAGGCGTTTTAGGGACCCGATTTGGGTCCCTAGAATCAGAGAAAATTGGTACCCTACAGGTCCATACCAGGTACCTAACATTTCCCTTAGCAAAAACCCTGCTAAGCGCGAAGAGTTATATTCCCCTATTAAACTGCATCTTACATTCCCACAAAAACCCTGCTAAGCGCGTAGAGTCCAAACACACACAGCCTACACAACAGGGCTATGGAGTCGGAGGTCCCGTCATCCGACTCCTGGCAATTTCGATTATCCGACTCCGACCTTCAGCTGTATTAGTTACTTAAAGTGATAATTCTTTTCAGATGAATTCATA
>JGI24021J15306_10013490_pt1 | contig 10151 bp, 9 predicted proteins | sample Ectturendosymbi1_FD_15306 | JGI IMG/M metagenome (IMG submission 15306) | reverse complement strand
AGCTGCTATCAACAGTTTTCTTCGCTCGCAGGCGCTGCACCAATCAACTCGTGAGGAAAGCGCGAAACTCGACCAGAGGAATTGCTTGGACGTAACAATGAGCTTAGGTGAAATATGCTTATAAAGTGTGCGCATTGGGCCTTTTCCTGGCCGAAACATGCATGTATAAACCTTGCTGATCTCTGGACTTGCTAATCTCCTGGTGTTTACATTAGTACATTTTGTATTTCAAATTGCCTTTAACAAATATAGACTAAAGCCTACGCGGACACAACCGCTAGCATCCATAATCCACTAACTGCACTACTCTGTTTTGGGACAACTTTGCAGTGATTTCTAAATAGACTCTTCTAACTACACAATTAACTCCATCTGGCTGTCTAAACAACAGGTTGCGCAAATGTGTAATTCAGGCCACAAGCACCAAAGGTATCTTGCTGCTATGCAGCACAAAATAAGACTACCTGGGCTAGGCATAGTACATTTTTTAACAACAATCACTACACAAAACATTTTGATCAAATGGAAGTCTTGACTTCTGGCGTACATATACAACTAGGCATGTGAGCAGAGCCGGATAAATGAACGCGAGGCCCCCGCAACGCTTAGCTAACTGCGCAGTTCGTTATGTCCGATCCTTTGCCTGCAGAGGCAGGTTGCGAAACTTGGTAGCGGACTGTTGTGCTCTTGGTCTTTGCGTAACAATAAATCTTCAAATGTTCACTTCAAGTCACGGTTGCCGGGTTGGCCCTTTTCGGGCCAAATTTCAGAAATTTTATCCCAAATAACACTTGCTGGCCCCAAAATTTTCGTTTGGCGCTTCTCTACGATAGACTGGCCCCTTACAAGAATTAGATCCGACCACCCTTGGGCCTGCCAGAGAAAACATATTTTTCCACTTCTGACTGATGATCGCAGGTTTTCACCAAATTTCTATTTGAAAGTTTTACATGACAGGATTTGTGAAAGTAAGTTCATTCAGAATATCTATTTCTTGCTGCAATTGCAGAGAGAACTGTTACGTTACCGACTGCCTGTTATACAGGTGGTGCACGTGTTTGCTGTTTTTGTTCAGATCGATATTGCCACTTCTGTTTCATCAGACCCAAGGATATCTAGAAACCCGTGACGGCACTTCCCATGTCGGGGCCCTGGTATTGCGTGACATTCAGATCTGTTCATTTTAAGGGCTGTGATTTCTTGGTGTGTAAAATCGCATTTCGTGTACCTGTCCAGGACAGTACCTACAGTCCTTGTCGTGTTACCAGAGTGTGACTCGTTGTATAGCGTTGCATCGTTCGTGTTACCAGAGTGTGACATTCAGATCTTGATTTTTTCTACCAAGTACGCTGCATCTTATCTTTCAGTGGGTGAGCAGCGTCAAGCCGAAAATGCAAAACTTCACTGGTTCGCTTAATAGACAACGCTGTTTCCGCCCAAGTGCAATACAAGCGGCTAGGTTGGAGGAGTCTCTCAGCAACGCTGAATACCAGAAGACACTAACCATTACACCCTTTAAAAAGTGAGTGTTCACGTCACAATAACGTTAGCACATCAATTTCATTGCTGATACAGTTTTATTCGATAAACAGAAAACACCATGCGGTCCGAAATCACACAACGGCTGTTACATGCTTTGGGAGAACGAATTTAAGAACGGTCATAAGTTACAACATATAAGAGACAAACACATCAAAGCCCTCGTGAGACAAACACATCAAAGCCCTCCACGAAGACGCAGAACTAAGTGAAGAGTGGATTCCTTCTGGATGTTGTAGTCGCTGAGGGTGCGTCCATCTTCCAGTTGCTTTCCAGCAAAGATAAGACGCTGCTGGTCAGGAGGAATTCCTAAGAAAGAATGTGTGTATTTAGAAAGTGTAACAAGACCTCCTTTTCAGGTGGCCGGAGTCTCACTCACTCGGGACTCCTCTTCCTGTTCCACCACAGGAATCCGAATCCAGATCCAGCCCGAAATTATCATTTGAAAATACAACTGCAGTTCATAACGCCAGCTACCATCGATTTCAGCAATGTTTAAAAATGTGTGTAGACCAGACTCGCGTGCTGCTCCAGAAAATAAAGTGACACTGGATCCGGAAGGAAAACGCAGAACCGCAGACGACTCGGTTAGTGCATTTCTAACAACAGTGTTAACTATAGACATGTTTAGGAAATGTACCTTCTTTATCTTGAATCTTTTGCTTGACGTTGTCAATGGAATCGGACGGCTCAACTTCGAGGGTGATGGTCTTNCCAGTCAAGGTTTTAACAAAAATTTGCATTCCTCCACGAAGTCGGAGCACAAGATGAAGAGTGGATTCCTTCTGGATGTTGTAGTCACTCAGGGTGCGTCCATCTTCCAGTTGCTTTCCAGCAAAAATGAGACGTTGTTGGTCAGGAGGAATGCCTAAAAGAAAAGGTGATTGAGAGTGATATAAACAGTATGCAGGACTCCCAATTTTTAAAATCATTCATACTTTTCAATGCTAAATTAAAAAAGTTAGATACCGTACACTGCGTAACCAATGAAGTGCTTTGCCTTCAGCAAAATTCTGCTCAGATACTTAATTATTTTCTATTTAGAATTCCCACTTTAACTCTAGGCCAAATTCAATACTGGGAAAGGTTAGAAATTAAGTACTTTTTCCATACCGCAGGGGTGCCCTTAGTATTGTGGGACAGGTTATTCCCATGCAAGGTCACGAAATAACTACAGCAAGCACAGCATTCTTGGTGTTCGTTTTTGCTTGAACATCAGACAATTAAGGCCTATCTACCATAAGGAGTTCCCAGGAGTAGCCACACACGATTCTTTGTTTGTTTTGTTGTGCCCAGGAGTTGCCATGCTGAGCCGTGCACGAGCGCAGAATTACCCGACGCAAAACAAACGAAGAATGGTGCGCGGCTATTCCTCAGTGTAGATTGGCCTTTAGACTGTTAAAAACCATGAGCTACGTGTCTTGAATACTGCTTAATACAAACATGAAAAGCTCATGTGAAAGATTCAACTACTTCTTAATGCACATTTGCTTGAATTTTGAAAACAAGGACCTACTTCAAAAATAATTGGAGTACACCAGTGGTTCCCAACTCGGGTGTCATTTGCAATACTTAGGTGTGAAAATGTTATGTTAAATACATTTTCAAAATGTCAAACCTTTAAGCAAATTGCTATGGTTTCACCACTAGGTATTGCTCTTCTGTTGGGTACTGCAAACCTAAGGGTGGGGAAACACTTGATTGTAAAGGCAGAGGTGGGGAACCTGCAGCCCGCGTGAACATTTAATATNGCCCGCATCAAACTTTGCATTATCCAAGATCAAGAGTACAACATCGCGTCAAGACAAAGCAGCAAAGTTCAGCAAGTACTTTAAGTCAAGGAGTCACTCCTCTAGTTGTATAAAAGGTATAATTTTAGAATAAAATTCATTGATTGTGCCAGCGATGACCCACAAATCACGCAGCCTGTGATAGCAAATAGCATCCCCACCCCTGGTATAAGGGATTTCAGACTTCACCAGTATGACAACCAAGAAACTTATGAGTGCAGAACTGTGCTTCATTTGTTAATAACACAACAGATGTACGTTTTGCACTGGTTTTATGGCATTTGGGACATAATGAAACTAAATACTTCTGTAAGTTTACCCCCCTTTAATCAATAATCTAAGTTGGTCTTTAAGCAGCATAGTACCTTCCTTATCTTGAATCTTTTGCTTAACGTTGTCAATTGAATCAGAAGGTTCCACTTCCAAGGTAATAGTTTTGCCAGTCAACGTCTTAACGAAGATCTGCATCTGAAAAATAATCATTTAAGCTACACGTTGATTATGCCTAGGCAGCAGATATGTTTATGATCATAGTTTAATAATAAATTTAAATTTATTCTTATTTCTTGAATTAGAACACACATAATTATTAAATCAGTTACAGATTATGGGCATCTCAATATCAAACGCCGCAAGTGTTCTAGTCCACCAGTGTTTACAGGTAATTGCTCAATGAAAATTAATTTGCTATGGTGATGCAACAGTTTGAGTCAAGCTAGCACTTAGTAGGTGCTATGGATACACAAACATCACTGTATAATCAACTGGTAACAGCTTAAGCATCTCGACCTTGTTCGTAGTGAAAATCCCCAAATGACGCTGTTTTTCTCTCCACAAATTGTGATCAGCAACCACAACACATTTAATTGAACTTTTTTAATTGCAACTACTGTAAATTGTCCTGCCCTAGCACAGCTTACTCACACGTCACGTCGCTAAAACTTCCTGCACAGGGTAAAACGATAGCCTCTACGTTTTAAACTGTGCTGTAGTGAAGCATTAATAATAGAACAAATAATTTAAGTCCGAAAAATTTCCTGCAGCGCGATTACCATATCATATCGTGATATTTCTCAAGACGAACTGGCGAAGGGGGCATATCAAACGAGATCCCCAGCCGCAGCCAAACAAGTACAGTACTGACATAGATGCACAGGTTAACCGCATTGGCGGATTTACTTCCATTAACGCGAATAAATTATTTTTGCTTTTTGAATTCGCTTACTCTTNTGATCATCCCATCCATGCAGTTTCGTCATTTGTTGGGTTACAACTGCACAGTCTACTGTATTATAGTAGCCTTTTCCTTTGGCTCATCAACAACACTAACATCATTTCTTACAGCCTACTACTCACAAAAAAACATTGCACCAATCTGCATCATCAACTTACCTCGGATGAAAGGAATAGCTGTGTGTACGACACAATTTACAAAGTACAATATCTTGCTGAACGAACAAGTATGGCGATCGTCCTGCATGACAACTTATATACCAAAGAAATCACATGATTGATCACGTGATTACGTATTGAAATCCTATAGGCTGTTGGAGACAAAGGTTCAAACCTAAAACGCTGACGCATGGCCTCCTTCTTCAAATGATGACGTTACTGATATTTGCCCAACGTTCATGTGACTGTTTTTTCGAGGGTAGTGCAAATAACAGTGTTTTGTTTGCAAATGGCATATGCAACTGTCTTCTCGAACTTTCCTCGTTGATCAAGACTACTTAGTAGGACGCTTCACTTGGTGTATGAAAATGTGCCAAACTTTTAGGCAAGATGACTGGACACCACGGGCGGCCACAGGTTTTGCGGACTATCACTGCAGTAGTTATGGATGGCTTAAAACATAGTCCAAATAGCCTACTATCTCTTTGGTACGAGTTTGTATGCAGTTTACCTCAAATTACACAGTCAATTCGAAGTAGGCGAATAAGCATGACCGAAATTTAATAACTGAAAGTAAACCAGCTCCAACATGTAATTTCGCATTTGTTAGTACAATTTCAGTTTGCTCCCCACCAGGAAAAAGTTTAACGGGTGCCATGGTTGACATCCNTAACGTGAAGGCAGTATTGCCCAAACACGATGTTACCGGCGGTTCGTCATTAACTGAAAGCACTAGTTGAAAAGTTTTTCAATAACTGCTGNTGGTGAGGTAAATGTTTCTGGTAGAAAAGTGAAATTTCAAGTTAGATTTTAAATTTGTTGATCAAACTAACTTGTACTTCAATAAAATATTCTAATGCTTCATATTTAGCAGGCTAGACATGGCTTAAAAAAGGAATACGGCGTACAAAATGACAGTATTGTATTGTAACCTGAAACCAACGAAACAGAGCATTGAATTCATGAACTCGCATGCTCCGTTCTTCGAGTGAATGTCGCAGGAAGTATTGAATACATGGTGCAATGCCAATAAGGTTATGCCGTACCAGCACTGTTTCGCCAACCGTAAGCAACTGCACTGCGAATAACAGTTCCTGTCTGTGACGTCATTCCGCAAAGTCGTGTCCTTTCTCCTGTGTTTACAACGTACAAAGCGCATGGTCATGCCTGTGGTCTGAAATCGATTTCCGTAACAGGGTTGCCAGGTTGGCATTTTTAAGGCCAAATTCCAGAAATTTGGCCTTTTTTAAAGTGGTTTGGCATGAAAAAATGGTGTTTGGCATGCACGTCATAGTTTGGCATTTTTTTGGCCTTTTTTGATGGTGTTGGCATGAAAAAACAATGTTTGGCGTTGTTTGAAACCTCTGGCTCAGTTGCTGCTGTCGGCTTGGAATCAAGAACTTTTCTCAGGACAGAGGTCCTCTATTTTCTACCACCGTCCCATTCTCGAAGATACAAGCGGCTTTGCCGTCTAAGTGACGTCACAGGCAGAAGACATGATACTTTTTTGGGCAAGACTTCGAAAACTGTGGGACATTGTACAGTGTCTTAAGCGGTGCAGACTGTGCTGTTTTCGGAAAATAAACATCAAAGTCTATGCAAATCAGGTTAGCTGTTGTGTTGTACAGTATTTCAGTTNCTTTTGGGAAAAGATCTACTGTACAGTGTGTGTTGTTATTTGCAGATTATTGGTATTCTTCATACTTGTATGTATGTAATAAGTGCATATCAGTGCAGCCATTAGCAATAGTTTAATATAAGCAAATAACAGTGCTGCCAGATTTTGCAGATTTTCATATAAGTTCAAACCATGTTAAATTTAGCAGATTTACCGGTTAAAAACAGTTAAGTCAATGTGAATGTAGCAGATTATGATATAAGTGTATGCCAGAACAGGAAGATTCGGTAGATTTTCTTTTTGTAGTAGATATTTAAATTATGACATGTCTAATGCTTGTTTTCAAGAATCAAGTGATTGGGAACTATGGCATGATGGTGCATGTTTATTTTCATAAACTGTGATGTACTGTTTCCGGTATTCGTAGATAGCCTATTTTCTATCAAGCATTTTCAAGCAAAAGTGAATGGTAACATGTTTTGTTCTAGCTCACATATTTTGTTCTGGCTTCAGGGACAAAACCTTGTAAATTATCAGGGTGAAAAATGAGTAAAGTGTTTCTGGTTCAATACTGTTTGTTTTTCTAAAGTGCAATAGCTTTTGTTGTTTTATATGCTATAATTAGTGCCTTGTTCATGAGCACCACTGCGTTTTTGCCAAATTACTAATCTGGTAATATCAAAACCAACAGCTTTAGCCTGTTTCAGCTTGTATGGCATTTTTTGAAGTGATTTGGCATTTTTTACAAGTGGTTTGGCATTTTTTGTTCACTTGTACCTGGCAACCCTGTTCCGTAATACCTTCAGGGCAAAAACAACTATCTAACCGCGTAAAACAATGCGATATTTAGAAAACAATGCCTCGTTAGAATAAAAATCGTTTCCTCCAATAGGACAGTTGATTGCAGACAGGAAAATCAAGTTATTTCTAGGTAGGCTGAACTCGAAAGAAGCACTTCAGGTCGTTGTTTTAATAACTTGACTGGACACAGAAAAAAAACTTCAATTTTTAATCCTTTTTGAACAGATTTGCAGTTGCTATTCCGTTTTTTCCGAAGAGATTTTGTTTTTTTTCGGAAAAACTACAAACGACCTTTTGCTATTACGAAAAGATCGTAGCAGCGTCAAAACGATTGAAAAACGTTACTGCTGTTTATGACAAAAATCGCAAGATATTTCCATAATAAAAGGTAAATGCCACCCAAACGAACGGTATGGTTAAACTGATTTACAATGATACAGTGGTGACCGTAACCTCCGACACCAGAAATGCTCGAGACAGAGATATTTTACGGCTGGTAGTGGTAACTGAATGCCTGTTCTATGTTCAGTAGGCTTAGGCTATTGTACTGAAACAACATATATGGGCTTTCGCCATGTTTTTTCTTTTATATATACGAAATTCATACAAAAAACACAGTTTAAACGAGGGTAGCGTTTCACATACCCTCGTTTAAACTGTGCAAAAACACCGGTCAAAAACGCCAAAACTGATACGATTTGGCAGCCTACACTTCAGAGGCAACTGGGATGATCATGTACAGCGGTTTGTATGTGGTTAACTAACTTAATTTGTTCAAACATGCATGGGCGCATTTTTGTTGTAAAATGTGTGGGGGACAGCTTGGTGTGAAACCAATATAGTCGTTGGGTCGACGCAGAAGTGACGTTTTATATACAGATTCCCAATCTTATTTCTACAGGTGTTTTGAGAGCAACACTAATCACGCTTTGTCCTCGCAGATGATTTACATATTAAGATACTTAAATTTGTTGCTGGAAAGGACGTGACGTCACGAAATCAGACGCATGCGCCCGAAAAACGCACAGGACGCATGCCGTGTGCATTCAGCTTTAAGATACGCGCAACTGCGGAGTGACAAAAAACGTTGTGTGCAGGTGTAGTTGCAGGTACATGGTTTATCACACCGAAAACAGCAACCACCTTGACCAAAACATTGGCATAATCTGGCACAAACGCAGCATGTTAGTCAACGACAGGGTTTTTAAAAAATGTGTATTAGGGACCCGATTCGGGTCCTTATAAAAAACCCTGGTCAATGATAATACTGCGGAGTGTGGAATATGTTTCTCAAGAAAAAAAGAAACTATCTATGATGGCGCTATAGGCATAAAAGAAAGTTTCTAGGATAGCTCTACAGATATGAAAAGCCGGCTTGTAGGCTTCTTAAAACAAGCCAAGAATCGCGTGAGTGATAGAGCTTTTCGGCGCAAAGCCATCGCGTGCTAATTTCCTCACCGCTGTCGCCGTCTCAAAACAGTGTGAGACTAACCCAGCAGAGAATAAAATAACGCAGCTGTGTTTGCAAACAGAATTAGCTGAAGAACAATCACTTCACTCACAGAAGTTACCGCGGTGAGCACAACAAATCAACGTCACGAAAGAAAAAAGTCGTTACTCTTTATGTAAAAAAAGGTTTGCTATGCAGACCCGAAATTGGCCCGTAATATTTTGACAAACTTAAGTCCGAGCCCGGCCCGACTCGAAAAGCCCGTATAACTCTGCACCATGTCAGAAGTTTCATTCTAAGAGTTCTACTTGCATAACGAAACAAAATATATATTTGAGATTAAATCAAAATGCACAACGGTGAATTGGCAAAAAATTACCAAGTTTCACCTTCAACACGAAAAGAATGTCCAACAAAACTAGGTGTGATGTATCTGTGAAGCAAATGTTTCGCATTTGGATGAAAACATTGCTGCATTGTGGGTTTGGTTCAACCCAAGTAAATCAGATGACTTACGAACCAATGCATTCAGCACAAGCACAAAGTCTAAGAGTCAAGGAAAAAATATCTTTTGGAATTGTGGTCACCATTGCGGCGACATTGCAAGAAATAAGGATAAATGTATATTTTATCCTTATTTCCGAGTCAAGCCCCTACGTTTTGAGCTATAGGTCAATGTACAGTTAAGTAAATACTGTAGGCTACTTCTCCAACGTTTTAATTGTAATCCTGTTCACTAAAGGTTGAAAAATGGTATTTTGCTAAACTCCCCATCCCAAAACTAAGTCACCAGAATAGTTCTGCTTTTTGTCTTCGGCAAAAGCTTCGCAGAGATTTGCCCGAAAATCTAACTTTGTAACATTATATACACTAGCATCATCAAGTTATAGCCTACGCTGTCTGTTTCTGAATACGTGACAACGAACGTTACAGCAAAGCCAGTTACATTTCTGCACGGAACAAATCATGGCTGTTGTGCTCTCTAACATGTGCAGCTATAATAATCTCACTGTTACAAGAAAACAACCTTTCTAACAGTATACCACACATGGTAAAATCTCGGATAGAAGCAGTTAAACATCTTTCACGGTCTCTAGAAACTTGAAAAATGTTAAAAGTTATTTTATCGAAGCTAAAATTTATGAACTAACAGCATCAGCGATACCACACCAAACTCTGTTTCAACATCAACATGGCTATGTGTGGCCTCCCACCTAACATGAAAAGCTCTTCACACAAAACGTGACAAACATCACTTTTATATTTGAAACCTCTCCAAATACAAAACCTAAAGAGAAAAATATTATGTACCCCCGTCTGAAAAAGTGGAGGGAGACGTCCCTCGTGTGCCCCACCAAATTGCGCCCATGCAAACATGCAATGATGAGATTGCAGTCCGCGCCTTTGACTGCAGAGGAAGGATGCGAAACTAGCGAGTGTTCCACTGTGGGTCTTTGTTGCGTGACAATAACACGGCAATAAATCCTCAAATGTTCACTTCGAGTTACGGAAGTAGGCGTTTTTCCGCATGTGACCATGCAGAGCTCCCACTGCGAGGTTT
>JGI24021J15306_10013488_pt1 | contig 10151 bp, 3 predicted proteins | sample Ectturendosymbi1_FD_15306 | JGI IMG/M metagenome (IMG submission 15306) | reverse complement strand
GGACTCGAGCCTAGTTTCCAATGAAAACTTCAGCGAAACACTTTGGCCTAGCGGTTAAGCCCTAGGCCAGGCAACATGAGCCAAAATGACCCTAAAACTACTTCACTTATGACGTCCGTCACAAAAAATCCGCACCCCCCAATGAAAAAAATTTTTTGGAGTGCAATCTACTAGACTGTCCGATCCGTTTGAGCCCTTGAACAGCTCTCTAGCGCAATCAGTGGAGGAGCTAGGGCGTTGGTAAGGCAACCGAAAACTGCTGTTTTTCAGACTGAAATCAAAGTACAAATATATCGTACACAGGCTCTTAAAGTGTTAATACTCTTGTAACTACAGTATGGACATTTAAATGAACCCCTACATTTTTGTTTTTTTGTGAGTGATGTCATAGTGAGGTAGGTTTTTGGCCATTTTTGGCTGCTGGCACCTGACCTGGGCCCAACCACTAGTTGGAAGTATTTCGCTCGGGTTTTCAATGGAAACTAGGTTAAGATCTGAGTCTTTTGAGACCTTGCTCAACTTTCTAATGTTTCTGGTTCAAAAGTTATGTCCTAAAATGAACAAAATAATTATCTCATAATGGGATTAACTACTAATTTTGTTGTTTTTAGGTCATAACTTTTGAACCCGAAAACGCAGCAAGTCATCCAAAGTATCAAAAGAATCAGATTTTAGCCTAGTTTCCAATAAAAAGTTGAGCAAAATACTACCATCTACCAGTTTGGGCCTAGGGCCAAATGAAGTAGGTCAAAATGGCTAAAAACAATTTTACTTATGACGTTACTCACAAAAAACCCGAAACTAAAATTTTTTTTCATTGCTGAAGCGAAGACTTTCCAAATCTTTTGAGAGTTTGAACAGCTCTCTTGCACAATCGTCAGCGAAGATATTCCCGCGCAAACTGCTGGATTTTAGCCTTAGCCTAACGGAACGAAAGTTGCGAAGATATTTAAAATACGAGTAAAAAAAGCCTAGCATTCTGTCTCAGCTGCTAATGCATTTTATAACTAAGAAAAATTCACCACTGCAAAATTAAAAGCTGTAGGTCTTCCATCAGTTTTTAAGAAATTAGCCGACTGGGTTCTGCATTCACCTTTTTGCAATGATTCAAATTTGCATATATCTAATATCTATACTCAAATAATACTTTCCACTAGGGTAAGCAACTAATCAATCAGCAAACAATTTCATGCAAAGCTACACATCCTCAGTCTTAAAAACTTATTCAAATAGGTTTTACATGCATTCCATTTCCTATTAATAAATTTGCTGATTGATCACTTGCTTACCTCCCTTGTGGAAACTACTGACCACCGCACTTCACCATTTCAACACCATGTAACTATTTTGCTACCATCATGTTGCTACAATGCTGCAGACAAACCACAAAAATTAACCTAACACTTAAAATACATACAACATTTGCCGGTCCTAAATTATGCTAATTCACATGATGGATGTCATATTCAGCCCTGTGAAATCTAATCAGACAAGCTTAGCTTGTGAAAACTACATGATTACAACAAGTGACAATTTGAAAACTTCGATATTTGTCAATTACATTCACCACTTGTTTTTTTTTGTAAAAATATGCAGATTTTCTCAATTTACAGGATTTGCTAATTAGTGTTCATCTGCTTTTGATATCAAGCAAAACATTAACAATAAGTGATCCAAAGATGACTTTAACGATTTTTTTTATTGTTTCTACAAAGGGTTTAAGGCAGTGATTCTTAACGTGGTCCACATTGAGTTCCATAAATCCAAAGATTGAACATGCCCTTGAGTTCACCGACCTATGTGCAATATAATTTCCACTCATTGTTCTTGAGGTGTGAGCAAGCAAAGTGGTCCATCAGATATTATTTGAAAAATATGGTCGAATTTAAACACATGGTTAGAATAAAGACAGAGTGTAGGCAAACACAACAATGAGAAGCGTTTGTTTGTGTAACAACCTGAACTTCATTTGAAATCTGTTAATGGCAGATCATTGATTAATGGCTACATGTAAAGTTAAAACTAACACATTGCTAAAAAATATATATTCTTGTGAAATAAATTGCAATGTCTTCAATTGCATACATCACTACTGTGGCTTACAACTATTCACAATATTAGTCACCGCAGTGACCAAATCAAGCAAATCAGTCGCAATTTATTTGCACAAGGAAACTAGTTCACAGTGACTAGTTCACTATTCTCAGTATGTTGCACAATGCACAGCCAGGATGAAATGCAAAATACTGCAAATCAACCTATTTGCTACCATGCAATTTTACTAGTTTTAATGAAAACATGCAATCTAAAAGCAAGTGAATAAAATTATTCACTTACTGGCCATAACTAGATGTGGGTGCAGCATGTGGTGGATAGGCATTAGCCTGTGCAGGATTGTAATGATGATACCCATTCATTGCTGACAAGGGAGGTTGTCTTGAAGGCAGACTGCCACTAGTTGCAGGTGGCATTTGCTTCGTTGTCTGCAGACCCCCACCATGAGTCTGCCCAAAACAAATATAAAATTTGCAACCATAAAAACTATCAAAGAAAAAATGCTGCACAAAAGCTGTAATTTGTCAAGCTTGTCTGAAGCCTTCATTTTAACAATACATGATTACCAAAATAGCATATAACAAATACACAAAAAACAAATACATCTACAAGACAGTAAACTTTGCCATTGCTAGCTCACTTGCCAATCACGTTTAAGTGCAGTGAGGTCATGCACTTCATTTTTTAATGACAATTAATAAATAAAGCACTTTGCAGAAGGTATGTGATCACATGTGCTGGTGAACTCTTCTCATGGCCTTCTTTAAAAAATAACTGCTAAAGAGCTATTCTACAAATCTTTTTGCTACTGGCAGCTGAGAGAAGCTGCTTCAGCTTCAAAATGGTCAGAAACACACACCAATTTACATGGAAATGTGGTTATTTGGCTCTGGGAAATTCATGCTGCAATACATACATATGTGACATTCCCTCCTCCATTGTACACTTGTGGGTTGGGTTGTGGTGCTCCAGGATGAACATTGTTATAAGCTGTAGTTGCTGATCCAGGATAGTTTGGATATCCCTGACCACCTTGGTGGGGAGCATAGTGTTGTTGTCCAGGATGTTGTTGGGGCTGCATCATTTTCAAAACGTTCTTGCAAGTTTATAAAATCTACCAATCAGTTCATGCCAATTAATGAATTTTTTCTTGCACAATTTAAGGCTTTAAGTTGAAGCTTTGTTACTCTGAAACCACCAACAAAATAAGCCTGATTAATTTAAAGTGTAACTTTGAACAATGTTCAGTGCTAACAGCAAATAAATCTAGTGATTGTCAATACAAAAATATAAAAGTTTTGTACTTACAGAAATATTGAGGATTTTATGGTTATATTAATTTAGTATTGATAACAATTCACCACAGAAACCAACATGATCTTTGGAAACAGCCATTCTTTCCATAGCGCAAAAAATATTTGCCAACCATACAATATTAACTTACATTTATAAAAATTTTGAATTTATTACCAACAGTTTCAACATCACTACATTTGACAATGATTTTCAACTCATTACAGATGTTCATCCGTGTAATACAAGACAATCAAAACCCATCAATTTGCTTCACTAAAAATACATTCAAATTCAGTTGCAAAAATGATAAAGGTCAGTGCAGTAGAAATCTGGTCAACAATTCGTTTAGAAATAAAAACTAAATCATGTTTCGCACTTTTTTCCAGGGTTGTGGTGTCGGAGGTTTTTGGGTGGAGTTGGAGTCAGAATCTATTCCTAACAACACTGGGAGTCGGATTCTTTTGTCTGACTCCGGATGTTCAATTGGATTATTTTTTACATCACACTCTTAAATTGAGAATTCCTGTTGAAATGCTACAATTTCTTTTGAAACTTTTGTTGAAACAGATTTTTTGCTGTGGGTTTGTGACCCATAATTTTGACTACAGATATGCTAGCAAGTCAATCAAGGGTTCTATAGACGCAGATTTTGACCTAGTTTTTAATGAAACTTTGAGTCAATAGAATGGGTCAAAGGGTTGGGGCCAGGGCCGGCCAAAATTTCCAAAACATGCCCTCATTGTGACGTCACCTCCAGAAAGTTTTCTTCGATGTCAACTAGAAGACTTGCTGAATCCGTAGAGGGCTTGAACAGCTCTCTAGCTTTAGCAGCTGGCGATTTATGGCAAAAAATGGGCAGACCAACCGCAGCCATTGAAGAGTTAAAATGTTTGTTACAGTTGGTAAGCAACGTTTCAAATCTTTGATCAGTCAAATAACATCTCTAAGGCTTGAACACTCATCCACCAAATACTGAAAAGTCATTTGCTAGTACTGTAATTTCAAAATTGCTGATATATCTTCATCTTCAAACTGGGCTATGATATTTTCGATTATGTGCAATGTCATAACTAAGGGTGTTAGCCAGGAGAAAACTTAGTGGAAAGGGCCCACTTGCCACTGTAGCGAGTCCACTAGCCAACACTAAAAAAACTTGAGATGATTGTGAATCTGGATGTGGCTATATTAAAGCCCTAAATCATTGGAAAATACTCTTAAAAACACAAAAATCAACAACCAACTGAAAAACAAAAGAATGCTAAAAATAAAATTTTATGTAAGTGAGGACCCAGTTGTTACGTTTAGCTCATCAAAGGAGCTGATTCACTCCTCTGCCCCCATAAATTACGCCACTGGTTGTGTGATGGTCTTTGGATCGTCTGTAAGCCAACAAAGAACTGTGTATCTTTTCGTTAGAATTGAAACGACCAGCAAATCCAACACAGATCATTAAGTAGAGGACTTTTAGGCCACTTTCGCCCACTTCACCTGGTCCTGGGCCCAAACCGTTAGATGGTAATATTTTGCTGAAGTTTTTATTGGAAACTAGGCTACAATCCGAGTCTTTTGATACTTACGATGACCTGCTTGGGTTTCAGATCAAAATTTATGATCTAAAGTAATAAAAAAATTTAGACTAACTAGCTAATTAATTAATTTGTTTATTTTAGATCATAACTTTTGAACCAGAAATGCTTGCAAGTCGATCAAAGGCTCAAAAGACTCGGATTTGAACCTATTTTCCAATAAAAACTTCAGTAAAATACTTTGGCCTAGCGGTTTACTTTGCCATTTGAATTTTGAACCATATCCAGCTTTGTCCAAATATAATGCTGAGTTCGTGACACTAACAGTATGGTGAACCTAGTTAAGTAGGAAGTGTCTTTTCCTGCTGTGTGAAAGTTCAACAGTTTGGTTCTCACCATTGTTGCTTTGGCTTTGCTAGTAGAGAAGACATTGTTGTTGAGAGCGCCTTTTATGTAGTTTTTCAAAAAGTTTAGAAAACCACACATAGCTTTCCATTTTAGGCTAAGGTCTTGTGACAAGGACGATATGCTAATCTAAGCGTATCATCCTTGTCACATGACCAGTTCAACCAACTGGGTTTGGCAGTGCTTTTGCCACTGACGGCAAAATGCTCACTGCCTTAACACTTTGGCGTCTGGCCGCTTTCGGGGATTTTCAGAAAAAACAACGCCTAAACGCATGTGGCTTTGTGCGGGAATATCTCCGCTCCTGTATGGGTTACGGACCTGGTCAAAGCGTCAAAAGACGTGGCAAGTCTTCTAGTCTGCACTCGAAAAAAATTATTTGCTTGGGGAGTACGGGTTTTTTGTGAGTGATGTCATAAGTGATGTAGTTTTTAGGCAATTTTGGCCCACTTTGCCTGGCCCTGGGCGCCAAGCGCTCGGTGATAGTATTTCGCTGAAGTTTTGCTAGAAACTAGGCTACAATCCAAGTCTTTTAATACTTTGGATGACCTATTGAGGTTTCAGGTTCAAAAGTTATGATCTAAACTGGTAAAAGTATTTGACGAATTAGCTAATTAATTAATTTCTTTATTTTAGATCATAACTTTTCAACCAGAAACGCTAGAAAGTCAGTCAAAGGCTCAAAAGACTCGGACTCGAGCCTAGTTTCCAATGAAAACTTCATCAAAACACTTTGGCCTAGCGGTTAAGCCNTAGGCCAAGCAACATGAGCCAAAATGACCCCAAAACTATTTCACTTATGACGTCACTCACAAAAAATCTGCAAACCCCAACCAAAAAATTTTTTTGAGTGCAATCTACTAGACTGTCCGATCCGTTTGAGACCTTGAACAGCTCTCTAGGGCAATCGGCGGAGGAGCTAGGGCGTTGATAAGGCAACCAAAAACTGCTGCTTTTTAGGCTGATTATAAGTACGATTATATCATACGCCGGCTCTCGAAGTGATAAAATAATTGTGAAGGTTTTTCAAATAATGATAAAATCAAGATCTAGGGCGTTAGGCAAGGTTATGTAGGGCCAGGTAAAGGTGGCCAAAAAAATGCAAAAACATTCCCACTTGTGACGTTCTCCCCAGCAAACGCCAAACCAAAAACAATAACTTTTTTTTTCGATGTCAACTAGAAGACTTGCTGAATCCGTAGAGTGTTTGAACAGCTCTCTAGCTCTAGCGGCTGGCGATTTATGACCAAAAAAGGCCGAGCCAATTCATTAGCTCATGCGGTCATTAAAGGGTTAATCGCAAGTAACATTTAACTATGTTTGAGTCATGTGATAATGAATCATGATCTACAACAACTGCTCAGCTTAGCATGTGTAGCTACAGCCAGCTACCTAGCAGTTGACCTTGCATAACCATAGCCAGCTACCTACTAGCCACTGCCTTTACTTTATATACTAGGCAAAACATTTAGGGAACAAAACAGCTTGCAAGGCTAGGTAGGCAAGTTAGTTAATGTTTTTAAGTATTGTCTGACTTTATGGGACCCGGAAAGTTTTCCTACAAGTGAAGCCATATAAGAAGTGTTTCCCATGAACAACAAAACATGGTATAGAGTAATCATAGAAAAACATGATATTTTGTAACAATAGTCACAAGCAACAAATTGTGAAAAATGAACGAAAAAAATTGGACCAAATATCTGACAAAATGTTCATGTGACCAATTTAACTAATGCGAGTAGTGAGCCCAAAAGACATAATAAAGAAATGAAAACAATATTACTGAAACACAAATGTTGAATCAAATATATATACATTACAATAGACATAACACAGATGGTGATGGATAAGCAATGGGTGAAGAGTTAAAGTATATACAGATGAGCAAGTGAAGCATGCACATAGTTGAAAGAAGTGAGCAACAATAGGGGTTATGACCAGGCAGAGAGCAACACATTAAAACACAACACATTACAAAAGTAGCAAGGGCAGAAAACAAGATTTATTCGCACAAATAGTGAAGAAGTAAGCTTTACATTGATTGCGAACCTAGGAATTAAACAAAGTCAATGTCTGTGAGATCCTGGAGGTGAACATTGTTTCGTTTCGCCACATATGGGTGTTATTCTTTGCGCACATCCTGTTCGTGGTGAATCGCGCATTCAACATAATGCCAACTGAGAGGTTGCAACAACATCCCCTCCTTTTACAACGAACCACACCGACCAGTATCACATTCTTTTTATGAAGGTTGAACGTGGCACAACCTTCACATCCTAGTAACAGCACCATTTTGTTGCAATCTGAAAGCCCAAGCGGCAAGTACGCAAAGCTTCACACTGTGGCTGCAAGCAACAACAAAGATCACACGCCATGATCACTCTGTTATTGCTTGTTCATGCCACGTATATATATGTGGTGTTGTTCTTCACACGCATCCCCCATTCATGGTGAATCACACATTCAACGCAATGCTAACAGAAATGTTGCAAAAATGTAAATCATGACAGATGCATATGGCTCCCTGCATTTTTCAGCTATGTTTTCTGCCATTCTTTTATATAATAATAATAGTAATGATATTTTATTGCAGACTCATCGTCATAGTCCATATCACAGACACAAGAGCACAAAAAGTGGTTAGCTATACGTCAACGCACATTATAGAAACGGTGTTTGCACATGTCCAACATTGGGGGGACTAAAGCAGTTTATCCTCATCACAGCTGTATTGTCATATATATAAATACGGTATAGGTATTCTGGCCATGGCGATTTTTGTTGTGGGAAGGAAGTAGGCTTATGCAGTATTGTAGCCCTAATATTAAGGTGCCCTGTAAAAGGCGGAGCTTGGTTGAAAGGTTTGATGACGTACCAGAGTCACTAAAACCGATATTTTGCGTTGAGCAATGAGAACTAAACAGTAGTAAAAATCATTGTACTGCAAAAGGTGATGTTACACTACGGTAAAAGAAGGCTATTTTGAAGTTTTATAATTTTTGGTTATCTGAGTTTCATAACAGTTTGGGGACAGAAAAATAGGTTTCAACAGTTGTGAATGTTTGAAATTTTTAAACATCGCAATCTTCCATGCATTCCATGTTTGACGGAAAAGCATATTAAATTGCAGTGATACAACATTTTTCCTTCACTTTTTTCCGTTTGCAACGCAACTCTTTTCCACTCCGTTTACGTCATCAAACCTCCGCAAGCAAGCTCCGCCTTTTACAGGGCACCCAATATTAGGCCTACCAAGCACATACATTCATTGATGATTGAACCATAAACGGTCCATATTATTCCAACAGTGATATGGACCATTGTGTGTCAAAGCCAAACAAATAAATACAAAAAGGTAGGGTCTATTTCACAGCCCACGATTCTGGCAGTAATTCATCAGCTGGAGATACTGTGCCGCCAGTCAAAGATTCGGTCGCATGGCATGACGCAATTCGAAGAAGAAGGTCAATTTGTCAGGCAAACAGCATACTACTGCTCGTAGTGTAACGGTTATGCGTTATGGCTGCTATGCCGATGGTTTTAAGGTTAGGTTTATTTTATCTTTTATATTTACTTTGTATCTACCAAGCCTTTTGCTGCCGGCGTCTTGGCGGCAAAATAGACGCTGCCATATAAAAATTATTTCTGTAGCGTTCATTGGGGTTCATTGTCTCTCTGCTGCGCAGTGTTCCTTTGCTGTTTGGTTTTCTATCTTGTCAACTGCACAACCTATGAGACTACAGCGTTGCGTTCTGTTCCACATCTCATGCTTGTCACTGTGCAAAAAATGCATGAAATACATAGATATGTACATATAAATTAAAATTCTATATACAACTAGGAATGGTCGTATTTCAGATATGCATAACACCAAATAAGCAATGCAGGGATAAACTTTGACTTTTTATGCAGTCATTAATGCAAAATTAACGTCATATTTGTTGATATCACCATGTCTATTCAGGAGTAACCATTGCAAATCAGCTGTACTACCAAAGCCACGTCATGAATGAATGGACGCCCTAGTCTCAGAACAGAAGAGTCAATGGTTTTGACTCTTCGATTTACATTGCGATTGGCGAAGGTTGTTGCCCCAAATCCTGTGAGGGGCAATAACCTTCGCCAATCGCAATGTAAATCACAACGAACACATATCAGTTGAAGAGCATTTGGCACTACAGCTAATCAATGAGCTGATGTAAAATCCACGAGAATACCTGAGATGAACACAGACCTGGATTTGGATCGAAACTATGCCAAATTTTAGTACTTTGATGGATTTAGATTTTTTAATTTATGCTTCACCGGATTTGGTTTGGATTTGATAATTTCGTTTTAAACGTTTTCACAATTTTTGGTTCAGTGTTGAAGTAAGTAAGTAAGTAAGTGTATTGTTTTTTTTGCGACAAAACGGTTCGCACAGTCATTAGGTCACACAGTATTGCGTGTAGCATAGGCTAATGTGGAAACTATAGCATTATTTAAAGCAAACCTCTACACAAGCAACTAACATTTGCTGTTTCATTTGTCACAAAGGATTGGTGAAAGACCATGAGGTCATCTAGTCTACCTAACCTGCAATACAGCTTTCAGTACTATAATAAATATCAATGAAAAGAAAAAGTGATAAAAAACAAAAAAAACATATTTACAGAATTAGCAATTGCTGCCATCTATGATGACATGATTTGTAATAAAGACAACAAATTAATAACCTGTACTCTGTTTCTAGACCTAAGCAAAGCCTTTGACTGTGCTGATCATAAATTATTACTTGAAAAATTGTTTTACTATGGAGTAAAAGGAACACCCCTAAAACTACTTGCTTCTTACTTGGACAACAGGTTTCAGTGTACTAAAATAGGAGAT
>JGI24021J15306_10013486_pt1 | contig 10151 bp, 5 predicted proteins | sample Ectturendosymbi1_FD_15306 | JGI IMG/M metagenome (IMG submission 15306) | reverse complement strand
CAAAGGGGCACAATTCCCCGGGCGCCGAATCACTGCGGGGGGTGCCGAAAAGTCCCAACAATGTCACACGTACTTTTTTCAATGCAATTCATTTGCTTCCGAAAGAATTCAGGTTCGAACATGGGGGCGCCAAACTTGCTTGTTGCCCCGGGCGCCACCTAACCTCGTTACGCCCCCGGTTCCGCAAGCGAACTATGCCTAAAATTATACAACTAAACAAGAGCTTGCAATGCATTCTTGCTGTAGAAACAAGAAGTGATTGGCACAATGCAGCGCAGTAGATGTGTCGCAAGTAATGAAAAAAATGCAATTATTCGATACCATAAATAGCCAAGAAGCTTCATGGAAATTCACGCGCGTTTGTAAACAGGTACGATTTCTTATAATGATATGAAGCGAAACTAAAAGGTCGCGGAGAGATGGGTATCGATGTGAGCATTGTGTAGTAGGTGGTANCGTTTCACTGCTCATTAACAATGGTTNTTNATAGGCTAGGCTGACTTAAGCTTTTGTACCTTTTGCAAACAGCTTTAACATTCTGTACTGCAGCGCAAACGGTTGACAGGTCAGGCCGTAAAATTGGTGGTTCACTCAGTCCTCTGCCTAAATGGATAAGTATGTGTGGAGCTAAATTATTGGCAGAGCGGAAGTTCAAGGAAACCTTTCCCCCAAGGGAGAAATTACCCAGAGGCGATCCGAGTTAATCCACGAATATGACTGCAGGTGTCGACTGTCTGAGACGTTTGGACATGTTTTACAGACTTGTCTCAGGTCCTAAAAGCTTGAAGTGGTAAAGCATATGGTTGGGTGACCCATATCTTCGACATACCGTATTTATTCGATTGTTAGCCGCCCTCTATTGTAAGCCGCACTTAAATATAGGTTACCTAAGCTTCTGACATCCATTCGTTTACTAGCACGTTTCGCGTTTTTAATAACTCTAGTAATGATGCTTACACCACTAAAACTGCCTTCTGTTCATCATAATTCTTCCTGCGACGGAATGTGCACGTGATGCTGAAGAGAATAGAATGAAAAGATGAAGAGAAAAGAGAGTTTGATCGACAAAACGTAGCCAAGGAAAGGCTTAGCGTCATCTAGGCCTTTCGATAAAGTATAAAAATGTAAGCTGCACGAAATGCTGAAAAAAAGCTTTATAAGCCGCGGCTTACAATCGAATAAATACGCTAAACGGATCACTGCTATTCTCAACGTATATAAAGTTAGGCGGGCTCCCTAAATCACGAGTTCCTCTATCGCTAAATCTGATCTTATAATATACGGTTAGCGCGTGGCAGACCCGCAACCAGGGGGAGGGCAACCGGGCACTTGCCTCCCCCCGAAATTTTCAAAAACGTGCTTCGTTATTAGGTACAACAAGATTTAATCATTTTGCCCCCCGAAAATATCAGCCGGTAATGGCCCTGGTGCGTGGATTATGTTGTCGACACAATGACTGTCTTGGATCATTTTTGTCTTGGTAAAGGCTATCGGTTGTAGTGGCCTAAATGTGATGAGTGTGAAATCAGAGAATAGGTTATTGCTAGAACGTAGAACAAATAGGGTTTACAGTCTCACCCTGAGCTGATGTAAATTTTGCGTTGCGGAGTAACCAATTTTCCTCACACGAAACCTTTAGGAAAGTCTAAACCAGCTATGTCCAACCCGCGGCCCTGTTAAGGTTTTCGCTGTAGTAAAAGTATCCTAAATACTGACAACCTGCCCTTTGATAATCTTAAATTTGACTTTTTTGATGCAGGTGGTCCTCAGTGCCACTTTATCACGTCTGCCCCATTGCATTTAGGATTCGAAGGCTTTCATTACATTGGTATAAGCTAAATTTAGTTTGTTAAGATCAAAGTAAGGCATTCAATGTGCGGCCCTCATTAATATGTTATTCAAGGTGCGGCCCTGGTTAAGACAGTGACAATTTTTGGCTCAGTAAGCCATTTGGGTTGGGCATGGCTGGTCTAAACCTAATTGACTTGACATGATCACCTCCTCTAGAGTTTTAGTTTCGTTTAATTTTACAAGTTCCTGCACAGGGTTACCTACGAAAAAATAACGAGCTTTAACCCACCGCGGTTTATTCAGCTTGTGGTGAAACATCCTCACATAAACCTTCAATTGTCACATTTGAGGAAAACTATTTTACACTCACTTCAAGGAAACGACGTTAAGGCAAAAAAAGTTTGCATCCCAGAATAAAACATTTCCTACTATTAATCAAGTAAAAGCAAAAGAGTAGGCAATGCAAATGCTTGATTTACGGTGGTCTGCATTTTGCATTAAAAGTAAACCCAACTTTGTGAACAGTTTGACATAAAGGTTGACAGATCCAGGACTCAAAAAACAGATAAATAGGTTAATTGTGTCACGACGCAGTTCAGCAAAAAAATGACTTCTTTTTGAAGGAAGAAGTGGTTAACGTTAATCACGTTACGTTAAAAATGAACTGTTCGGAGTCCACATACTAAATTGAATATCAATTTCCGATTGCTCCTATTTTAATTTCTACTATCTATTTTAAGCTTTTTGCCAACAGTATCTTCTTTAGATTCGTGCAGAATGTGTGAGTGGTAGAACCCGCACGAGAGTGTCTGAGCGCTTTGAAACAATTCCAAAGCGGTCCCAGGAAATGGTTAGGCTCCCTGAGTTAGCATTCATCAGTTGTTCGTATTTCGCATTCGCCAGAAAGTCCCGAGGATAGGCCCAACGTTGGGGCTAGTTTAAGATGTAGAGGCTGCCCGGGTGGAAAATAATTCGCACCAGTTTATCGTTTCTCTACGCCTGGACTGCATTGCCTTGCACAGCTCTGTCTGCTGCCCCAAAGAAAACATTTGATCCCATAGCTGGAGCTCTGTCAGGTGTCACCACTCGGGGCCACAGCCGATATGGAAATATGATTAAAGGGCATTCCAGTTTGCAAAACTCGCGAATCGCAGCCCCATCACCGGTTGCAATATTTCGTCGTGCCAGGGACTTGGTGCATAATACCAACGTTGTTCGGACAAAATTTTCCGATGTGTTTCTGAAACAATGTTTCTAGCATCACGTAGTTTCTACTGCAAGTCTCAAAAAATTCCAAGTCAAGTCTATTTCGGAGTTTACTATGAAAAGCTACAATTTCAGTGATAAAACTTTTATTTTATTTTCTTGTTTTTATTCTCAGATTATGTAAAAACCTAAGAATCTTCAAACATTTTGCCCCCCCAATTTTTGGTCTGGCTACGCCACTGTTGTCAAAGCAGGGTCATTTGCAAGATACGTTAAAAGCGAGACCGGAATTACAACCATAGTTTTACTTAGTTAATGTGTTTGTAGCTGAACTTAAACCAATCAGCAATATCGACAAATTTGAAATTCTTGCTCCTAAAGCAAGTAATGCGAAAAACAAGGCGATCGGTGAGCACGATTTTTGCACTCAACGCAGCCGTGCACAATGAGATCTGAAACGAATTGATGACACATTGACAAAATCATTTTAAAAACTTGAACAAACTGAGAAAATTTCGAGAATATATGCAACTTTTAGCATGACGTTTTTTTGACAATGTGCCGATCAACGAAGCGCCACTCTTACAAAGTTTAGAAGATTTGACAGAGACAAAACGAAATGCTTTAACAAAAGCAAACGTAAAAATGTATTCGAACAAGCACAAAAGGTCTGAAAACTTTTATAACATATTCACACAACGTAGTAAAATAGCAAAACGCACCCTGGTGCTCTAAAAAACATAAGGGCACGTTCTGCCACAATTCCATCACATGACTTCTTGGCTTAAACGTTTCCGGGTCAAAACATACGGAATAACTACGAAAATAGCGTGATTCAAAATTCACGACTTCACGTTTTCCAGCAACTGCGATATCACCTGAAACGAAAAACTGTGTTGGTTAGTAAGCCGCATTTCATTACATCCTCGACCTGACATCAGTTCACAGATTTGGTTTTACGAAAGAAGATGCGGCATATCTTGCGGTATGCGTCTGAAAAAAAACAATGCAGAGAAGTTGAAAAACGTTTTTGCAAAAAAACGGAGCCAGCTGTCTCGTGCAACCGGCTTTAATATGAACGACTTGATATAGTCGAAGCACATAAACATAAACTAGTCGTAAAAGGCTTTCAAAATATCAGGCAGTGACTCCGGTTTTAAAGCTAATTCAGACCAGACAACGCTTTCCCAGTTTGTGGTCGTTCAACATTACAAATCGTTAATTGCAAACAGCAACATCAAAAGCGCAACTGCAAGGAATCGAAATGTGAACACCTGACCGAGCAGTTTATTTTGCATCCACATTCAAACTCAATTTGCTCTGCATTTCAATTTGTTTTTACGGTTCATTTCTTATTAAGAACGCGTAACGTAGGAAAACATAAATGAAAATATATGCTTTTTTACACCAAATATGCACGTGTGCTCAGTGGGGTTGCCAATTCTCACAAACCTGTTTTTTGGACTTTAATCAATCCTGCGAAACAGTTTTTAATTGTGTTAAACATTGGTGACAAGTCAGGAAAAATGATCACACGGCATAAAAAACATTAGCCCTAAAATAGTGTAGCAAACTTGATGTTTTTGCAACCCATTGTTGAACAAGATAAAATAACTTTGACAACAAAAACTGAACCCCATGATGTACCTACCAGTCAAAGTCATCCTGCTTGGCAAAACATTATAGTTCCTTATTCTCACCCAAAAATTCAATAATTCCTTGATTAATGGGGTGTTTCTCTCATTGCAAAATTGTTCGAATATACAAGCGTGGCAGTAACCAGATATTATCAAGTTGCCGACTAATGTTCATCCTGCAATAACTTACTTTCAAAATTTTGAGCAACTTTACTGTATTTATAAAATAGAATTTGTTAATTTCACAGCAGTACGGGGTTAAAAATTCATTTGTAATTTGTTATTTTTTTATTAAAGAATCGCATTCAACAGAATATGATATTTAGTCATATGCGGTGTTTACATCGATATAACAAACGTTTTTGATACCGTCGACCACAAGATTTAAAACCGTAAAGATATGGAAATTGGAAGACAATTATGAACTTATTATCCAGCTACTTCAGTGACCACCAGCAGTTAAGTAATCAGATCTGAATTACAAAGCTATCATAAGGACCCCTATAATTACCGACAAGTCAAACCTTTTCCAACTTCACATTTTGTAAATGGATAATACCGCACTATCACGGCATCTGTCAATCGAGAAAATCCATTTCTAAATTTAAAATCCCATCACTGCCTTTGTTCCTATTCATTCTTCGATTTGGAAAGCCTCGTTTCGCATCACATTTATCTAATTCTACGTCATAAACGAAAAGAATCACGTTCCTAAATTTGGGAGTAGAGGAAGGTTGTCTCACTTTTTTAATACTGTTTTTACTTTGATATTTGTAGATTTAATGGTGCTTTCAAATTTGCTCTATTTTGCCAAAGGACCATTTCAAGCTTGTCAGAAGAACTTTCAAGGATCGTGGCTTGGCAAAGCCACATCTTGAGCAAAATTTACATACACCACGCTTGCCTGACACTGATGACGTTTGCTTGTAGTTTTCCCTTATGACAAACAGCATTAGGCGCCAGGACAACTTATGTAAAATAACGGTAAATTTTATACGCGGCGGAAGTTTAGTGAAAAAAAATTTTTAACCTTTGCAATAAATGGCTTTCATGTCAGTCCAGTTACCCAAAGAACAATTTGCTTCTGTCCAACCAGCACCATCAACATCAAGTTTCAAACAGAGGATTGAGGCCTTACCCAATCTAAGTAAATACAGCTTGTTGCGGCAGGCAACCACACATCCATTCAAGATCTTGTCAGGAAGCTCCTGTGACAAAAACTTTCGTACCAGCAAATCGAAAAAAAATCCTTATTCTTCACGAAAATACTTCCTAATTGGAGAAGGTATTGCCCTTCGGCACGAAACAACAACCATTAATGACTATTGTTACCAAAGGTGCGTAACTGTTGTTAGTGCGCTTGATAAGAACATTTACCCACATACAGTGCATCAGACGTTTCTTCCATTGGCCTAAAAATACGTTAAGATCTACTTACAAAGCTCGTGCGTAGTTTTGAATTTAAATAGACAGTATGAGACAGAGCAATGCTACAGGAAAATTTCGAATATCCTTCAATTCAAAAACGCATCATTTTTTTGCATAGAGCTCCTCAGACGTCCTGACGCACCCTTTAAATTAAAAATACCCAAAATCGCTCAACTTATCTTGGGCGTCAGAGTCAGTCACATGCAGTTTATTATTGCAAAAACGTCCTGTTGTGGTTGAAAATGAGAGGTTATCGGAATATGCGTGCAGTTTCGCAAAGAGCTTGCGCAAATTTGAAAAGGTGGCAAACACTAGTTTAAAGCACAACTAGAATTTCTTGTACCAAAAAAAGATTTGCTACAAACAAAAATATCTATTGACTGAAATGGCCGCCAATGGTTTTTGAAAATGATTTCAAAACAACAGTCGTAGGAAAATAAACTAACCGCGGTATTCTCCGAAATACAAGTGTAAAATTCAAGTACAAAAACTAGCAACAAAAAGGATAACCTGCTCACCTGAAGACGCGTTTTGGGAAAATATTTCCAGCTGTTTATTGAAATGTAATGTCACAGCATACAAGAAATGTAAAAAACGCAGAGAAAAGAACATACGCAAAATAAACGCATAAAATTAAAAATAACTTCGTAAGTCACTAGCAGTTTTTTTTAACATTTTTTAATATTGTAAAAAACCTGCAAAATATAAAATACCACGCACCTAAAACGCGTTTTTACACTTTCCAACTATAGGAGCAAACACAACTGAGTTTCAAGACTAAGCTCACAATTCATCAGAACGTGTCACAATCAACAAATCATATACTTACTGGAAGTTGGGTAACAGTCAAGGTCAGAGTATCAAGCAACTTGATTCTGTTTCCTTCGACAAATATAAATTTCGTTTCTCTTTCTGCAAAAGAGCTCTGAATATGTGTTGCGTTTACGATTAGACAGCAACCGTTTATTTCTCAGTAGGTGCAAGCATGGCCTGCATGTCGCTTGTGTTTGCATAGCAATAGCAACGCAGTGATCACTTGACAATAAAGGAAGTATTGCGACAATAATCTCAGACAGGGGTCTCCAAACTATGGCCCGCGGGTCAAATCCAGCCCGCGATAACATCATCAATAATGAAAATTAATAGATTTACGAAAAATTTGTTGATTTGGTAGAATGTAACATATCCCGAAAGAATCATATTACGTAAGATGTCCGGCCCTCAAGATGCTGTGTAATAGCTTATGTAGCCCTCTGACAAAAACGTTTGGAGACCCTGGTTTAAGAAAGCCCTACGTTTTTGACAGCTCTTTACTCGAGAAAACAGCCGTATTCCCTGCAACCTGAATTAGGCATTTAATTTTCAAAGACCATATTTTTATTAGTGTTTTAGATATTTTACATCGGAGGAGATGTTTGTTGTTGCATAGTAACGTCCAAGCATTATTTTCTAAAAACAAATACTCCACTTATTATTTGAGCTGAGCTTTGAAGATACCACCTAACGTCGCAAAACCCCATAACACGTGTATGCGTCACTGCTTCATGAACGTTTCAGGATTTTAGCTGAAAGTCATCTTTCAATTTCAAAAATATCTCAAAAGACGTTTCTCCAAAAATGATGCCAGAAATACTTTTGCCTTCAGTGATCATGTTACCATCTTTTTTAAAGGTTTGTGTTTTTAGCTGCCTTGGCGTTTTAAGTTAAAAGTTCACACGCCGCGGTCACTCTCCGCGTACGCAAGTCAATACGTTCAACCGTTCACATGTTAGTATCGGCAGAGCTTACACACCACGATCTCTATTTGCTTGTTCGCGCCACGTACATATGGTGTTGTTCTTCGCGCATATTTCGTTCGTGGTGAACTGCGCAGTCAGCGCACGCCAACCGAGAGGTTGCAACAAAGGCAACGGAAAATAAACTCAAAGTGTACTAATTTAAAATATCATGACGTCTATCGCTATAGAAAAAAAATATGTCTATCGCTACAGAAAAAAACTAGCAGTTTCAACAAGTTACTGAGCACCTCATATCTTAAAAAAATAAAAATTACAGATGCCACAAATTCTCATGGTCGCTTACGTACACCGACAAAATTCTAAAACTCGTGTTGCAGTCAAGCAAAGGTGTTTTTCTCCTAATCGAGGGTAAAGGCCAATCTACACTGAGGACGTGCCAGGAGTAGCCGCGCACGATTCTGTTTGTTTATTGTGCCCAGGAGTTGCCGTGCCGAGCCGTGCACGAGCGCAGAATTACTCCACGCAACAAAACAAAGGATTACGCCTGGCAACTCCTGCCACGTCCTCGGTGCAGATTGGCCTAGGCTGTTGCTGGTAATACAAAGCCGAGACGAAACACTGACAAGCACTGACACGGCATGGACAGTACAGAAATTATTGTTTATACCTAGGGTTTCTAAACACTGCCGTATCTTTAGAAGGCAATATGGCTTCAGTGCGAAGACAAAAGTTATTGCGAAAACCAAAACGACAAGTACATGAAACTGAGCAAGCACGGGAAACAATTGAAACGGAAACTAACATCATTTTAAGAACTTACTGCCATCAGCAACACTTGCAACAGGGGCGAGTCTCAACCGCTTCAACAATTCTGATGCAAAATACTGGAGGCACACATCCGATTGACGAATCAGTGGCTGGGAAATACATTCAAAAATTTTTGAAAACTCGCATTTTACACGAGAAAACAAACTTTTGAGTTTACTCAAGACTGTGATGTCGGATACAAGCAACTCAGTGTTCCATTTTCTGAAAAATTTTGTAACAACGTCATCGTCACTGAATACAATGCTCGACGACACGCCTGAATGCAACACAGAGACCACCTCGTGTGGCGCAATCCCAGAAGAAAACATGGTTGACTGACTAACAAAGCCGGGGTGTGCTGCGGTGTATTCTTCGCTAATGCAGCATAAATTCGAGCGAGGCAGCGGAGCAAATAACAACCATAAAAAGCAGAACGGGTATACCGATACTTTGTCGAATAGTACACCGAATGGTAGAGCGATCGAACTAAATTGTAGACTGAATAGGACTTGTGTAGTGCTAGCTTATGTGCTGTTGGCAATTAACAATCAGTGTGCACGAAAGAACGTTAAGTAACGTACGGTCACGCTACAACGAAGCACGCTGATTATGTGATTACATTGAACAATCGTAACATGCTGCATTGAACAATCATGACATGCTGAGTGCAACATGGGCTGTAGGGTTTCAATTCTCACTGTCTTTTTCACTGTCTCGCTGTTCTTACGTCTCACGTGAATGAAGCACATTGCGAAAAGGTATTCATAGATTTCCATGAACGTTGCTAGTTGTTATACCCTCCCTCTCAAAATAGTGAAAAGCAAAAAAAGCCATTTTAAAACCAGCTCGACAATTCATTTTTGGAAAATAGTTTCTACCAAAGGATCTCGACGAGTCACCAATCAGCCGGCCTTGTGCAAAGATGCTGCAAGAAGTTACGCAAAACAGGACAAGTTAAATTACGCGACAGCTATCAGACTAAAACATGCAGAAACATTAGTTAAGATTATTAGCGACTGCAATTTAACTACTATAACTTTTATCCCATTGTCACCACTGCAAACTGTAAGCAGGCCCGTCCATGCTTCCATTTGATCCTTTCCTGGACACGCGTTATGCTGACAGAGAATATTTGTACGAGGAACCGCAAAGTTTTCACACATGATATTACTTGAAATATGTATTTTTCAAGCTACTATGTAATTGCTGTATTTGGCAAACTTGTGGTTGTACGCCGTACGGAGACGTGACAATCCTACCTTAGAAACAAGTTAAAGAACAACCGTTTCGAACTTTTCGCATGTCTCTGATTTGTGGTCGAATATGCTCGATTTGGGTTGTGACCGCGGGGAAGCTCATCTTATTTCCTAACATCTTGTGAAATGATATATATGCGCATAGCCTATTATCCACCTAGGTTAGGCTTACCATACGTCCCGTTTTAGACGGGACAGTCCCGCTTTTTAGCATCTTGTCCCGGCGTCCCGACCGGTCAGCCAAACGTCCCGCTTTGGCGTTCAGCCAGCCAGCATAATACACGAAC
>JGI24021J15306_10013485_pt1 | contig 10151 bp, 7 predicted proteins | sample Ectturendosymbi1_FD_15306 | JGI IMG/M metagenome (IMG submission 15306) | reverse complement strand
ACAAAAAAACCGCATCCCCCAGGCAAAAAATTTTTTTTCGAGTGCAATCTACTAGACTGGCCAATCTGTTTGAGCCGTTGAACAGCTCTCTAGCGCAATCGGCAGAGGAGCTAGGGCGTTGGTAAGGCAACCGAAAATTGCTGTTTTTTAGGCCGAAATCGAAGTACGGATATACCGTAGACCGGCTCTCAACGTGTTAAGCTGAACTTGAGGGAATTTCTAGTCAATATTATCTGGGAACCCTGACTTTTTGCCAATTGATTTGTCTGTGTCACCTTTGAAGAGACTACTCTAGTTGCTTGAACTACAGATATGTGCAAGTCCAAATCTTGGCAAAGTTATGAAAACAGAGCCCAGTGGGCTGATTTTTTGAAAACTTGCAACAAACGTAAAACTTATATTTGTTGGATAAAGTGTAATAATGGAACTGTCCTGTTTGGAAGAGACTTATGTGATAGGTTGAACAAATAGTTGTGATCACTAATAGTTCTCTTCAACATCTACATCACTGACTTACCAACCACTGTCTCCAGAACATATGCAGAGGTCGATGACCAAGCAACCATGCATGCTGATGGAGACTGGCAAGCAGTGGGTGAGTACTAAGCAAAGACATGGCAACCATTGGTGAAATATATCCAAAACTGGAAATTAAAGCTCAGCACTACAGAAACAGTGTCAGCAGTCTTCCACCTCAACAACAAGGAAGCTAATCATGAGCTATAAGTCAACCACAACAATGAAATCCTGCCCTTTTGCCGTGAGCCCAAATATATTGGAGTAACGTTGGACAAGAAGCTCATGTAACACCAACACCTCAAGTCACTTCTGAAAAAGTTTACATCCCGGGCTGCACTCTTCAGGCGGCTTGCTGACTCATGCTGGGGTGCTGGGGCAACAATGTTGTGAACAGCCACCCTTAGTTCTGGTCCATTCCATAGCAAAGTAGTGCACTCCTGTCTGGTGCCTCAGTGCTCACACCCGCCTCATTGACCCAGCCATACACAAAACCTTGCGATCTGTGACTGGATGTCTGTGTCCTGCACCAGTGGATAATCTTCCTTTCCTTGTGGGGATCCAACCTGCTAAGCTTTGTCACAAAAGAGCCACACTGTCTCTAGCATGCCGTGGAGCAGTGTTTCCCAAACTGTGTGCCGCTGAAGGGGGTGAAGTGTGCCACAAAAGTTTTGTTTTGACAAAACCTTATGCTGCAGATCTTGTGAAAAGTAGGTTTTCGCAAGGTTTGTGAAAAGTAGGTTTTTGATTTCATAAAGTATGTGTGCCGCAGCCAAATTCAGAATGTATTAGTGTGCCGTATCATAAAAAAGTTTGAAAAGCGCTGCCAAGGAGTATGGCCATCTGCTCCACTCAGCGCTTACCTGTCCATAATGCACAGCATCTCAAATTGAGGCACCACTTGTAGCCTATCTGCCACACAACAACTCATCAGTTCATCTCTCGTCAAAAATAGAAGTGTGGTGCTCTAGGCAGATCACTGGTGGAATGCGGAGTGGTTGGAGAATACTACGAGACTCCATACTGTCATCCCCAACCCTCCATTAATGGCCTTGCCAAGAACAGTGTGGGTTTGGGTTCACCACATCCACACTGGTGTCAGACATTTCCACTCCTGCTTACACTAGTGGGGTGGTCTCTTGTGAGTGTGTCACAGAAGAATAAAATATCGACCCATGTTGTTCTCCAATGTCCAATGCATCGGCCTCCACATGGACTGCACAGACTGATGGTTCTGGATGATGAGGCAATCGATTGGCTTCTCAACACCTGCCCCAAGATATAGTGCAGCCTAGCAGTGGACTAAAAGAACTGAGATGCAGATAGTCTACTACTGAGCTGATTTGATTTTTTATGGTGATGATTATGTGTGATATAATGTCGGTGAACTTATGAATAATTGGATTTGCTGCTTATTTCTATTATTTTTAATTGAAATTTAATACTTTTATACCATCTTTGATTTTTAAGGTCTAACAGTATATTTTTTCATCAGCAAAGCTTTGATTTAAATTAATCATGGATCATACAATTTGCAAATGCAAGCACATCATATGTTGTAATGCACTGTGTTATAGGGATTGTTTTTCATTTTTGTAGTATTAACAAAGCTTGAAGTGCAGTCAGTTTAAGGGAATAATTTTGAATTTTTTGAGCAATTTTGTTTTTGACACCATTGCTGCCAACACACATTTTATAATGTACTACGCTTTTTTGCACAGTACTCCAACATACATTTTAAAGTGTACTTCACTTTTTTCTTACCAACCATGCTAGATCCTTTCCTCATGTAAGTACATTTTAGAATGTGTGAGTGTCTTGGTATTGTTATGTAATATGGTATGTGACTGAGAGCATCTTTTTCTTTTTTCTCAACTTGAGGCCAAGTTACTGTGAAGTACTAGTTATGTTTCTTGGCAAGGTGATAGGTTGTTTTGCTGTGAACAGTTAAAACACAGCTAGCAGAAGCCTTCCATTGTCAAGTCAGACCATGTTCGCCAATCACACCCTTATATATACCGTAACACAGCATTGTTTACTACATGTGGATTGACATCTCCTGAAACGATAATGAATTTGTCAATATTAACCCCTTTCTAGGATATCATTAGTTTCCTCGATGAATTCCAAGTACTATCACTTGAGTTTGAGCCATATACCTGTATTAAACACACATATTGGTCTAGCAACTTCAATCTTAACATGCACACCCTCATAGTGGGATCCATTCATCAAAACAGGTTATTAGCTGAGGACTTAGAGGTATCCTTGGCTTGGGCAGACTTTGCTGGCTCAACACCAGAGTAAAAAGAATTCCCCCACATCATCCAGCTCTAAAGTGTCAGAACCACAACAATTTGAGAGATACCAACAACATTCAGGGAATATCCTAGTGTGTGTTCTTTTCCTTTGAATGAGGCGATGTTCCACCTTCCAGTCACCATCGCAAGATTGCCATTTACGTGTGGTTTTTAAGTCCCCAAGAGTGGAAGCACTTGTGCTGAGCCCATACCACCACCCCAGATGTTTGTGAGTGCAAATTAGTGTGGTTTTCATTTGAGTAGCATATTTCATTGTTATAGCGGAGTTTTTTATACATAGGTCACTTCACTTACTAAAATAAAGGCTTCTCTGGAAGTAGCATGTTTTAGCATTTGCAACATTTATTCAAGGACAAAGTAACTAAAGAGAATCAAGCATTTAATTTGATGAAAAAAAGTTTTTGAAGATATACCTTGGCAAGAAATGAGCTGTGTTCGATTATATTTGGCGATATCCTATAATATCTACAGCACTCATGCATAAAGCGCATATTAGCCTTGATCAAATGTTACAGAAAATGTGGAATGGTTGATAAAATTATCACATTGATTCCTTTTTTCAGAAGAACAAAAATAAGCAAAATAAGCAAGTTTGGAAAACATTCAAAACTTCCTTTGAAAAGTTAGCAAATCACTAAAAATGTGTTATTATTCGACTTCAACCAATGCATCATGATGCTAATATATATTGGCTTGTGTGGTGATGTTGCTGATGTATCGTCTTGGCAAAATTCCATTGATATCTATTGGCAATATTTGCTCATGAAAGCCACTACGTTATTGTTATACATAGAGTGTTTGGAAACCCAAGTTGTCACTTCGCCTCTGATTCATTAACGTAAATTTTCTGTCAGGTTTGTTACAACACATAGCCCTCTGACTTCATCAAGCTGTGTGGACTGTGCATTTGTCCCAATAAACTGTTCTATGATGTAACGCTTGCGTGTTTTTGTGCAGTAAGCGGATGACCACCTATGAACAAACTAGGGTACGTGTTGTGTTGGTTGACTGTTTTAGTGACCCTGGGTTTTGCAGAATTTTTTGTGTTTCTTCATCGCAACATTAAATTAAATTGAATAGGAAGCCTGTAAATTATAGTTGATGATCTGCTATGCACTAAAACCTTCATTTTGAGTTTGTTATCTCAGCTATTAAAACATCTAGCAGTGCTTTCAAGTACCATGATCCTAAATTGCTGTAGTGGTATAGATTTCACTAGAGTTTGTTATAATTATATTACAGCGTTGCTGTTGTTGTAGTTACCTATATAAGGGATCTGGATGAGAATAGCTGTGCCTTTTTGTTTATTATGAGTTAATGGGGAAGGAACTTGTCCAAGAACTTCAGCAAAGCAATTTATGGGGTAAGTGCTTGTTTTTTTCATAAAGGTTTTCATAAAATAATCTTTATAAAAGTTAGTAGTGAACAGGCTTGTTTTCTTTTTGCTGCTCATTGGCTTTTGGTTCTTATTTTTTTGTTCATGTTGTACTTTTTCGTTTTGCAGGCAGGTGTATGACAGTATGAGCATGAACAAGAACAAGACTGCTGAAAGAGTAGCATCTCAATCATCTAACAATGATATTGCAAATTCACAATTTTATACTGTTCAAGTTTCAGACTCAGTGTTTACTGTTTTGAAAAGATACCAAAGCTTAAAGCCAATTGGTTCTGGTGCTCAAGGAATGGTAAGCAAAATTTCAAATTGTGAATTTATACTAAGGAAAAAATATTTTTAAATAATTTACAAGCCATATAACATCCAAAATAACATAGTAAATAACAGTTACTTTTTGTTTGATTAAATAGGCAAAGCTGTGTCAAATTGGAATTATCAATTATTTTATGATTTAGATACTCACATTGACTGGAACTAATTTGCTTATTCTTTGTAGCCCCATGTAATCAGTATCACGATGGACAACTTCTATCTAAAGTCAGTAAGGCTAATCTGCTCAACAGTTTTACACCTTGATAAAGACGCACCATAGAAAAATAGTCTTGACATAGCAAAGTAACACACATGAAGCTACACAATGTCATGAAGTAAAAGCTAGCTTGTGCATAGCAGAAATGCTTTAAAACTATTGAAAGCTGTTTCTGGGAAGAAGAATGCAGTCAACGTATATGCTGTATCTTCAATGCAACGTATATGCTGTATCTTAAGACGCAGTATCAAAACTTCAATGCTAACTGTTCTTTTTTCATACATAAGGCGTACTGGATTATAAGGCGTATTAAATGAAACAAAACTTAGATAAGTCAAATTGTATTCAATACTTTCACAATAACTCCCGAGTGCCAGAGTCACCACTGGGAGTTTGATCTGTCATTACATACGAGGGGTTTAATCTGTCACAAATGCCTAATCCGCTAGACATGAATAGACTAAAATAAAAGTTCTGCGTGTGTTTGATTCGTTGTGCACCAATGTAGTCAGAAGCATCATATGATCTGTGGTATGTGCTAGCCTACTCTTGGAACCACATATGCTTCTCATTGGAATTGTTGTTGGTGTATTACGTAACACGATGGTCTGTTCACAAAAAAGTTGTAACCAGCAATGAAATAAATACAGTAGTACCTTTTACCACATGCAATTGGTTCTAGATGAGAAAGTGCAACCTGATTCATACATTAGGCACGCTGCGTTATAAGGCGCACTTTCAATTTTTGAGAAAATCAAAGGATTTTAAGTGCACTGCATGGTCTGAAAAATATGGTAAATGCAGCAGCTTGCAATAGTTGTAAGAATGTGTTGCATACTCACGTGTACAGTTTCAAAGCACTTTATTTAGTGGTGTACTTTCAAAATTGCTTTAAACTTTTTCAGTGCTTTTTTAGTGTACAATCTGCACACAAGCATTCAAAATGTGCATTCCATATAAACCTTTTCAACAAAAGCAAATGAACAATGCATTATTTTAAACCTTGTTTTGCCAAGTTGTTAGCAACAATTTTGGCCGTGTTATAATTTTTGTGACTAAAACGCATTTTTATTCATGAAGCAAATGAGATTTTTGCTTTAAACAGTTTTAAGTTTACAGGTGGCAGATGGGCAACTTCACATTAACTTTGTTGTTAGCGAAATAGTAGCATGATAAAAGCTTTTGCTAAGAGTTTATTGCTAATGATTACAAAAGCTGATAATCCAGGTCCAAGTTATAAAAACAGTGACACAAGTGTTGTTTACCTGCACTGAAAAGTTGAATTAATACCTTTCTGTCTTGTTTCAGGTTTGTGCTGCTCATGACACTATTTTGGGACAAAATGTTGCAATTAAAAAACTTAGTCGACCCTTCCAAAATCCTACACATGCAAAACGAGCTTATCGTGAACTTATATTGATGAGGGCTGTAAACCATAAAAACATCATTGGTTTACTAAATGTCTTTTCTCCTCAAAAAACGTTTGAAGAGTTTTCTCATGTCTATTTAGTTATGGAACTCATGGATGCAAGTCTTTGCCAGGTAAAATTTATCCATTTTGCTGTTTGTATTGAGTTTCTTGATAAAAACTGAATAATTTTTTAAAAAGTATAACGATTTCAGATATTGTTTTAATAACAGTTCAACAAAAAATACTCCTACACAAAATTGCAAATAACAAAAAATACTCCTACACAAAATTGCACATAATTGTGCTTGAGTTTGTACAGTAACTAATAGAATTACATTGAATTATAATTTTCTATTTGCAATTTATTTGTTGTGGTTAAAATCAATGTCTGCTGAAATCTCCATTGCTGTCCTTCCAAGAATACTGTAGTAAGTGACAATCTGTTGATACTCAAAAAATATGATGGCTACAATAAAGCGTTTGCGCTACATGAAAATTTTTGTTGCATAGTGCCAAAGACCAAAGTGATCCAACTTGAATTGCTTGTGTTTGAAGTGACAGTTTCTTTCTGGTTAAGCTTAATTGACAAAACTAATTGTGTCATGTGCTTTGAGTGTTTTGCATTGCTTGGTTAGATCACCTGGCATATTGCAACACTGTCTAGTTCAGCAACATTTGCCTATCCGAAGGGGTACATTTAAGGTTAGCAATAGAAGAGAAATATATATTTACATATTTTTTATTTCCAAATTTTTATACATATATCAGTGAATATTATTTTCAAAAACCGTTATATGCTTGTTGTTACATATATCTATGATTAATCATGATAAAATATTTTGTCATAAGAAATTTTAGGGGTACATATTCGTCTGTTGAAATGCTAAAGGGGTACATGCTTATATTTCAAAATGCTGAAGGGGTACATGGTCAAAGAAAGGTTGGGAACCCCTGGTCTAGGTAAATCAATAATTTAGTCATGTGAAGACATAAAACTGTTTGTGATGTGCATGCAAATAGGTTATACAGATGGATCTGGATCATGAAAGGCTGTCATATTTGTTGTATCAACTTCTCTGTGGAATAAAACACCTCCACTCCGCTGGCATTATTCATCGTGATCTTAAACCATCCAATATTGTTGTAAGATCTGACTGCACTCTGAAAATTCTGGACTTCGGTCTTGCTCGTACTGCTGGAGGTTCTTTTATGATGACACCATATGTGGTTACGCGATATTACAGGTTGGTTTTTTTGTACTGAAGCACCTCAAAATAGCATTCAGAAATCCACAGACGTACAAAACAGGTAGAGTTTACCTTCAGTTTATTTCATTTGTTTTCAAAGCAGCAGTATGCTTATTGCGCTGTAGGTTTATTGAACATAATTGGAAGTGTTTTTTCTGAGATTGTAAGTCTCACCTAAGCCCAAGTGTTATACGTCTTAGAAAGAATGTGGTATGGTATCATCAGCAGTGGTTAAACTGCTTTGCATATTTTTGAGTTTTTTAAAGAAACACAAGTTCCATATATGGTTATGGTATTGTTGACTACAGATAGGATCTTGCATGCCTTGAACTTCATTATGTTCTGAGCAACATTTCAGCCTGAAAGTTATTTCATCGTACAATTGCATCATAAAAGGTAGTGGGTTGTATTTAAAGCAGCTGGTAAAGTGTGCAGTAATTTTGATCATCAAGAAATTATCGTTGAGGTACTTTGTCTTTTGTTTAGGTTAAGATGGAGGTCAAGTTTTTAGGGTGATGTTGAATATGGATGAGCACTTGATGTCTTAAATTTATTCTCATTTTTTACTGCATTTCAATGTGTAGGTGGTTTTATTGTACAAATGCATCTTGAGATTCATCAGGTCATGTTTTAAAAACTGTCCAAGTGTACAATAATTTTGATCATGGTGGAATTGATTTGCAAGATATTTTGAAATGGAGTTGTAGTTTGTGTAAATAACTTTGAACATTTTTTCAGTTTTTGTTATATTTTTTTAAATGTGTTTGGAACATGAATGTTGAAACAAACACCAATATACAGAACAACAAAGTTTGTGCAGTACTGTGCATTCATCATATAGACCAGCTGTTCTTACCTGGGGGAAAATTTTCTGAATCTAGATATAAAATTAGGAAGTGTTTTGTTCAATAATTTAACGCTGGAAGTGTTGGGCTACCGATTCAAATTTATGCTAAATGTTGATTTTTGTCTTTTCCACTCTGTCTACATGAGTTAGGTGCCTTATCTATGTTACTTCAGCAACACAAGTGTGGTGCATTATTCTTCTTCGAGACTCAAGTTACTCATAAACAAAAAATAAATATTGCTGTGCACTTTTTACAGTTATTTAGGCTCCATGCAATTGCTTTAAGGATTCTGCATTAATTCGTTTTTTCATCTCTTGGCTCTTATGCATTTGTAGAACTTGAAAAAATATAAAAAATGTCGGGGGTAAATGTCATATATTCAATTTGCTAAGAGGTAAACAAGATAAAAATGTGAAGAAATGCTGAGAAAGAAGGGCTAGAGACGCTGTACCATGATAAAGGGTAAAGAAAACACTGATAGAGACGCAACTTTGTTTTGTCTTGAAGCCATTGCTGTTCAACCTAAGGTGCAAGATTGATTAAACTGTGCGTGCCATCTGCCATCTTACTGTCATGAATAATTCATCCACGCGTACATCATGCAGCTAACATTTGACCCCAATACTTCCTTGCGTTTATCTCGTTTACTAGCAATGTGCACTTCAATGTACGCAATAGCTCAATGTCACCTAAATATCTAGTCGATTGTTGGATTTTTTTGTGACTAAGGGATTCAGTGAATTGGTTCCGTTTCACCTCAGAACGTTCCCAGTTGTATTGATGCAAAGGCTTGTCTTTTCTAACGATGTGCAGTGTGCACAGATCAGCAAAAACATCAATCCAGTGGGAATCGTCAACTACCGAAAGTTAGTTTCACAAAAAATGCGAGCATTCAGGTCAAAAGAAGTGCGTTTGCGTGCATAGGACAAATTAATTGATTCCAATTATCAAGATAATCGAAAAAGCCTAGTAGTAGTTCTGCGCTCTACTGTTGTTTTTTTGCATCGTCTTCGGTTAGAAAGGTTCGCTCTTAAGCGCATTGTAGCTTAGACATTGGAACGAATTTCTGTCAGCATAGCCATTTCGGTTTCGCTGGTACCCTCGTGACGTACTTCTGAAAGATGGAGGTTATGAGAAAAAGTAACCGTCGCCCCAACCACGCAAGCGAAAAATTCCGCGTGAAAGTCTCGGGAAAGCAACGAATTCCGGCCACGCAGCTGTGGAACCACCACGCTCACCAATGCTGGTTGTTGCGTGCAAAGTGTAGTTAACCGAAACGCAGGCAGCGCGTGCCCAATGCCGTTGCATGGTGAAAAAATCGACGTTCATTGTGCGTGAAAAAATTCGACAGTTAATTTACATAAAATGCCATTCGTCGTTAATTACAATGAGATAAAGCGATCGCTGATTCCCGCCAGCATTCGTTAACTCACGCCAGCAATCATCCTACTCTTTGACGAACACGCACTACAATTCTTAGGTTTCGTGTATTTTAGATTAAATTAAAAAATCATTTAAAAAAATTTATTTCTTGCCTTAAGTTTACGTGGAAAATTGTATTGTACCTATGTACGTGAAATTCTTGTTCGGCCCTTGATAGCTTCGATAATACCAAGTCACATCGTGTCCATCGTTCTTCCCTATTTGCGTTTTGTATTGAAAGCTTGTTTTATGACTATGTAGATCAGTGCCCAGTAAGGAAAGAGTCAAGAGTTCAAAAATAGAAAGGATCCTTTTGACCAGTGACTCGAAAACTTTTTGAGCCACGGAACATTTTTTCATTGGAAAATTCTTGTGGCACCCACCAACCAAATATGTTACAAACTGACACTCTGCAGCCTAATACAGTGATTTCAATATAGTTTTCTCGTTATTTGTACTCA
>JGI24021J15306_10013484_pt1 | contig 10152 bp, 5 predicted proteins | sample Ectturendosymbi1_FD_15306 | JGI IMG/M metagenome (IMG submission 15306) | reverse complement strand
AAATTTGCATGCAAATTTATTCCTTGGTATTTGCATTAAGTCGACAAATTAACAAGCAAAAAGTATGCAAAAACAATTAATCTCCTTTGCGCAGGTAATAACGTTTTTGTAAAATACCAAGCTCAAGGGGGGGTTTAACTCCAACCCCAACCCCTTGCGTACGCCCTTGGCCGTGAATGTTTGTAAAACACTACGACCCTCTCCGTAGATACGTCACGATATTACACGACGCTCGCGCAAATGTAATTCGATCTTCTGTAACTTTGTTGAGTGACCATCGTGGATCCTTTCCTGCAATGGTTTTCTGCGAAGCTTGAAATAAACTCTAGTACAAATGTACCGTACTGGGTTGTTGCATTGAAAGTGGGTTGTGTGCTTTTGCAAGTCATAGCAGCCCGCGGAGACTTATCCTACTGAAGTTTGAACACCATAACAGTGGGCCCCCTACGTTTGCCACCCTGGCTAAAACCTTTACTTACGCCACTGGTCTAACTTAATTTTCCAGAATAATGTTTTATTGGAGTATACTAAAAATCCGTACTATCATCGTGGATTCAGCAACGTTACCTACTCAACTGACAGCTTACCAAGGCAAGCCTTGGCTGATACCAAGGCAAGGCAAATGCATCTCGCAATGGTTGGCTTAGGCAGGGTTCCTACGCAATTTTGAATGTAAATTTCAAGACCTAACATTTCCGTGTGAACTACCCGCGTCAAATTACAGGCACTATAATATTAAACACGATTTAAGCAAAATATTATATCAATCTTTAATAAAAATTATGAAAAAGCATGTCAAAAGTTCAAGTCTGGAAAATTATTTTCTTTTTCGATATTAACAGACAAAAACATTTCTTTTCAGACTGGAAAATTATAAAAATTTTCCCATACTTTAAGACTGCGTAGGAACCCTGCTTAGATAGCGGCACTAGCGTACGGAGGGGGGGCACTGTGCTATGGCCCCCCCTCAGACCCTAAAGATAAAAAGCTGTATAAACAGTATGCGTATTTTTAGGTGTAATTTTGCAAAATTTTCCAGGGAGCATGCCCCCGGACCCCCTACAACGGTCGTCCCAAAGTTGATTTGTGACGTCACACGATTGTGACGAAACTTGGCCCCCCTCGGAAATTTTCTGCGTACGCCACTGGATAGCGGGAAGTTATGGGTCGTGGAAAGATCAATTTCTTTGACGTATTAGATAAATATGGATGTTGAAAGGGGAAATGTGTGAAATCAGTTCTTGATGAGTTCAGTTCTGATGTGTCTATATGCCGTGACAATGGTTCTGTCAGATTTGGGGGTCCCTTTTTACCAGGGACCTCCCCGGTCGAGGGAGAGCTCTTTCTCCGACTCTGCACAAATATTTGATGGCTTCTTTCAACCATGCCATAAATTTGTCGATTTGGTTAATGTCTTCCTTTTCAGCCTTTGCTGAAAATAAACAATCATTCAAAAATTCAAATGGTTTTTAGTTTTACTACAGGTTAAATATTTTTTGTTTCTTGCTTTATGACAAACTCGTGTGTATGTCGATCTTCTCTATGTGAAGCAAAATGTAATTTTTTAACTAAACAGAGGGAGGTAGTTACTTTTTAAGGTAATCAAAAAACGTCATTTTGAAATTTTAAGGTCTTTGATACAATGTGCACTCCCACTCCTTCGTTGAAGCATACAATGACGACTTATCCAAAATAACAGCACAACTCAATTTTTCAACTATTTTACTCTAAACCAGTGTTCTTCAACATGGGCGAAAACGCCCCCCCAGGGGGCGATTTTAGGCGCAGTGGGGGCGATTTTGTGATTTACGAGATTTGGGGAGCGATTTCAGCTTCCAGGGGGGCGATTGCTGCAGGTTGGAACGTACTACAATTTGAATCGATTCCAAAAAACAATTTTTGCCACTTTGGAATCAAAACATTTGATGTACTTTCGACACTAGGTTTCGTAACAAAGTTTATAGAGCACATGATATGGCACTGGTGACGTAATAATCAAGCTAAAATCGTTCTGTGTAACTCTTCACTGCACCAACTATCCAAGACAACTGAGATTGTCACTGGTTGGGGTCAAGCATTGCAGTTCTCACGAAGAATATGCATGTGTGCATTGTGTGGTGTTTTGTTGGGTCTAATATTCAAAACGAGATAAAGGAGTGCAGAAATCGTTGTACAGAGTAGTTTGCTAGATTGGCTAACCCAATCGTTACATTACCAACGTCACAAAAAGCACAGCAGGCAATAACATTTGTCAGTATATATACACCAGCACGCGGGGATTTGGACGTTTCACGTACAGTATGCATTAATTAGCTTAATTATACTGATATTGGTTGAAAGCAACCAATACTGATATAACTATCGGGAAATACCCAATCGGCCAACGTCTAATTTTTAAAGAGAAAAAATTTCAGCTTCTTAGAAGATACTGAAAATTGCCCAAAAATCACAACACTGCTACCACTAAATCATCGCATGGACTTTGTGGCGATAGCGAATATTAATTGCAAGTTGCCGTCAAGTTTAGCCAAATTATTTTTCGTCGTTGAGTTGTCACAAATTCCTCCAACCCTATGTATTATTATTTGCAAAATTGCCTTGATACCAAGTCCTCATGGCCTTCGTTGGAGCATTGCCAAACCATTGTTTCGTAGGCAAAAAGTGTCACAGTCCGTTGTCATGTGTTTTATAATCTTGGTTAGTACCTTCAGTATGTACCTAAGTGTTTTTTTGTAAAAATACTGGAAATATGACTGTTGCGAGACGATTTCCATAACACTTAATGGCTAGTGAAACTAATTACAGCCAGCCGTATGTTATAAAATGTGCTTATCATGTTTTTCAGTCAGCTCGAGTGTTTTGCTGTACTGTGGTTATACTGTAGCTGTACTGTGTTCATCTGACTGATGACAAAATGTAACAGAACAGTATACTAGGAAAGGAACAACTTAGACCGGCGAGTAAATCCAAACACCCTATCTTGGTTAAACGAAGGAGTCCAAAAAATCTTTTTCGCCACCTCTTGTTTGAAGCTTGCTATGAAATCATTCTGTTGTGGAGATTACGCCGTAAGTTAAATTGCGAAGAACGTTACTGGGTGAAATACTTTTTCGCCAGCTAGCGAGCATAAGCGAATGAATTCCACCTTTCAGGAACGTCTCATTGACATTCAAAGTGGCGGAAAACCCGTATATTGTTCTTCATACACACGGATCGTAAATTTTTGGGATCAAGTGCAGTGAGAGTTATCCAGAGCTTTGGGAATAAGTGAAGCTATTATTACTGGCGTTTCGAATGATGTATTTTGTTGAGCAAGGTTTCTGCCAAGGAGCCTACTGCAAATGCGTAACAAATACCGCAACAGCCTTGACATGAACAACACCGGGGAAACGCCATGCAACTTAAATTGTGCAACTTGCAAACTGCTTTAAAAAAGCTTGCAGATAAACACCAACCGTAAGGTTCGCATTATTGGAACCAGCTATTATTTTGGAAATGACACATTTATTCTACAAATGCATTCGCATTAGTTTTGTGTTAACTAGATTCCAATTTATATTTCATTGGCAGTGAATTATTTCCAAAACAAAATAATATTTTCAGACAGCGCAAAAACTACCGGTAGGGGGGGCGATTTCCAAGTAATGTTTTTGTAAGCCGGCGATTTTACAAAAAAGGGTGAAGATCACTGCTCTAAACACAAAGCCCCAATTCTGCTTGATTCAGTCTTTAAGGGATTTGCAACACGTCTTATATTCAATGGCGATTCTAGAATGAAAAAACTGGGGGGCACTCCGGGACCAACATAAATAACTTTCCTGAATGGTGATTTTCCGTTGAAATGAAGATTTATTTGCTGTGATTAACCCTATCAAACCCGACATAAGCTTGTGAATATCGTCAGAACCGTCGACAAAAATTCTTCAAATCGTTTGAAATTTTGCTGACTGAAAGTTATCTGCTGTATATGTCAGTCTAACGAACTTGAACGTGAAATTATGCACAAAACTGGGGGGGCAAGCAGGGGGGCAGCCAGAAATCTGGGGGGTAAAAAATCAGGGTTACCCACGCCCCCCCTTAGAACCGCCACTGCCTATATTCTGCTGCAATTGCAACGCTTTCAAACTCACGAAACACATTTAAAGATTTTTGGCCACATGTTTTTTAGTCCCTTCATCTCGTCTGATTTTCGTAAAACTATACCAGTGCTTCTTTTCACGTCGATATGTTCACAAGACATCTAGCCCTACCGCAAAGTAGCTTTAGCTCAATTGTCAAAGTTTGAAAAGTGTCACATGCAGAACTTTATTAAACAACAAATAAATGTTTAAGAAACGCTGTAATTTCACCACCCACTAAACCTAAACTTAAAGAAAGAAAAGAAATAAACTGTTTTCAATCCTCATGTATCAACTTCACGTTGTTCAGTAGTAACTCAAAAACAACAGTATCAATTATTTGACAACAGTGTGTCCATCCATACCAAGCTTGTTAGCTTGTCGATTCACTCTGGACAATAGCAGCAAGCCTAGCGGCCGCGACGAACTGCTTTGTCAAAAGATACTGTGAAGTTCCTCTGCCACGCTAAATTCCGTTATATAGAAATTAAACCTCACATATTTTTTAGCTAGTTCACCTGCACGCACTTGCGATATCGAACGAAATGGGAAGAAACCGGCAACACAGCTGGCTGAGCACGATCGAGTTCTCAGGTACAGTTGAGAGGTCACACAAAAGCAGTTCAACAGGACTATTCGTTCCGATGAACTAGGCTACTGTCGAAACCTGATGAATTAAATTACTTTCTCGGCAGGCAAGTAATGTTGCAGCTTACATAAAATCTACCACACTGCAAAGGCCGTAATAGGTCTTAAAAATTAGCCTGGCTGGGCATGTTTATCGATGGATTTAATTCAAGCCATGAGTTAACTCTGACCAAGCTGTAAAACGGCAGTGATTTCGATTTCATTTACACCCGAAGATGGACGAAAACAGCCCTCCAGAAGACGCTTCTGGGCTCTTTGCCGCAGCACCGAAAGAAAAACCGTCACTTGCGTTGGAAGCACCCCCTTCTGCTTTGCTGCCAAACCTAAATGCGAATGGGTTTGGCGATTCCGACGGTGGAGATGTGTTCTGACTGCAGAAGTTGAACGAAAATGGAGACGGAGAAGACGGCTTTGAGGTGGATTCTCCGGTCGCGCCAAAATCGAAAACCGAAGAGCCAGAGTTGGCAGAACCGAAGAACCCCGTGCCAAACAACGAGTCCCCACATTCGGCTGACCCTGTTTTGCTGCTGCCGAAGTCAAAAGTAAAGGGTTTGTTTGGAGAAGACGTTCTTGACTTGGAATTGGCATCAGGCTGGTTGGGAACTGCGAAGAGGTTATTTCCTTCCGGTGTGGTTGGTGACTGCACGTTGCTTGGGCAGCCAATGCTTTGAGGACTCATCTGATCAAAAATATACCGCTGTGATCAACACACGTCACAGCGACAAAAAACGCTAAGTCCCCAGCGGTGTTTCTCACCGCTGGCGACATGCAGCGAAACTCTTCGCAACAGCCGTAAAGCATACGCGATTCTATTGCTACCCGAAGCGACCGCAAGTTACTGTGAATTGCAGCCTCAGCTCAGGTTAACGAATTCCTGCGTGCGAAAGTGAGTTGACGGCCGTCTACTTTACAAGTGGCAGTTGCAATCACGTATGTCGATTAGGACTAAATCATTTTTAAATGTTACAAAAAGTTAACATATTTGGCCAGCAGGGTTTCAATTGTTCCCCAGAATATTTGTAAACATAACGATTCCAAACATAATTTGTATCCACATTTCCAAAAAATCACGCAATGGCCTGTAGCGAATCGAAAAACTGTCTTTAAAATGTTGATTTCATAAATTTCACTCTACCACACGCAAAAGCTGTTTTCTCGTGAGATCAGATCAAGCTTCGTATGAAGGTCTATCACACCTGTAACAACTCCTGTTGGGCAATTCCTGTGAACGTAACCAGGCCTTTCTAATCTATAACCCCGGTCGCATGTGTCAGAAACTAAAGAATTTGTATACACAACGTATCAGCATTCGTCAAACAATCTTTCATTGTTTAAGATATGCATCGGTTTTGGACCGAAATCGTCACATCTTTCAAAAGGTGAAAAATTTAAACTCGCAAAAGTTCTAGATTCATAAAAACTGACGTGCAAAGTTCAAACTGCACACTTTCCTGTTATAGCCAACCAGACGCACAAGAGACCACAGCCCGCATGAAGCAAGCAGTGTATTGCAGTTTCATATAGGGGAGGGGGTAAATACCGAACGTGACACCCAGACTCCAATGATCCCAGTTAAACATCGTACGTTAGAACATAAACCCTTCTATTGCAGTCAACTGATTAGTCAAACGCCAAATAGGTGTCTTACGAGAATTTGCACGCGGTCGGTTGGCATGTCTTTGGTGGACATGCTGAATTCAGGTGACTTTTTCAACTCCATCATCCAACGGTCGTGCTCCTGGAGATACGTCATTTTTTGCTCGGGACTGGGTTGAGTGGGTGCTGTGAGAAAGGAAGATGAAGTTAAACTACAGCAGTTACCTCAGATAAGCCGAAATAACAAAATTTGGCATACAACGCAATGGAACAGATAAAACAATCCAATATCTTTTGTTGTGTTGGATCTACAATTGTTCAGCATTACAAATTGACAGCATCAATAACAAGCACATTGTTACTTTCAGACATGTTCCTCAGTTCCATATCGGGAAGTATTGAACACATTTTGGCAGAACAGGTGCGTGCAATAATAAATCTTCCGCATAAATATTCAAATGTCAAGTTTTGCATCGAGAGAACGTGTTCAAGTCGTGCTTGCGCTGTAGTAGAGCTGGTCAATATACAACACAGCGATAGACAATGAAAAAGCGATATCGCCAACAAACTACGTTCTCTTTACAGCACTCATCGTCTTATTCACACACTACCACATGGAGTTTCTAATTTCTTTTGACACTGCAGTTGAAGTGCGGAAAAAATTGCTCGGTTTTTATTTTGCGCAGTCGGTTCATCCCACTGTCGCTTGAATCGAGAGCAGACAAGCGGTGAAAGAAAATGCTACCGCACGAAAAATAATGTGTCGTTTGTGATGTGCGTTACACTGTTTAGTGCAAAACCCCATACACCATTAACGAAGCTACGTATCCGCCCATAGCGCATCAACGCCATTACCTTCAAAAAATCTCCTGTTTGAGCGCAGCGACTCAATCTTCTGTCCAAAAAGGACAGACAACTAGGACCTGTAACAATATCCTTATGTATTACGGGGTGCGAAACCAGGCGGTTGTCATGGCTTATTTCCCCTGTAAGCTGCATGAGAAACCGAGTATTAAGTATACCATCATGGAGGTCATGTACTGTCACCGCGCGTACCACCTTGTTCCATTGAAACTGATTCGAACAAATATCATTCGATTAAAAGTTTAGAACACTTCACTTGACACAAAAGCGACATGTCCAAAATGGTGGTGAGAAATACAAAGTAATAGGAAAAGTACACGGAAATGCAGGAAGTTTTAAACATAAGCCAGTAAATAAAAGCAAAGGCCGCGAAGATTGCGGGGAAGCAGTTGAAGAATTCTAGAAATACTAATTACTTCTCAGCGACTTCTACCACCGCGGTCAAATAAACCCCAACCAAGCGATGTAATCACGTCACTTGGTTGTTGCTGCGCCTCCGGTTCGCTCCAGCGCAGCGGTACTCAACGGGGCCCCCAGATGGAATACCAAAGTGTTTGCTTTTGATCCTCAGATGTACAAACAACGACGACCATCTGTTTGACGAATGCCGTAACCGCAGATGAGGAGTACCAAATCAGTATCTTTGAAATATGGGTCCCCGTGGTTCGAAAAGTTAAGAACCACCTGCTCCAGTGGGCGTACCTTGCAGGAACTGCCTCTCCAAACGTTGTTTGTGCATCCCAACACATGCCCAAACCACAGTGGCGGATTTATTTCCATTTGTAGAAGTAGCTTGATGTTTATGGATTAGGAACGCTGACGCTACGCACTAGCACCGCATGGCAAACTCGTCTGAAGACGAGTACATCTACCGAATGTATTGTACTTGTGATGAAACGTTCTTTCATTTATTCTACGGAAATTCATGACTTAGCCGAGGATCAGGAAAAAAGAGTATTGAAAATTGGAAACTTTATTGTGTTGGAAGGACCACGTTTTGAGACTAGCGATGGTTGGAGCTTGCGCATTGTATGCTTCAACTTCATCGCTGTTAAGGGTTTCCTAGAGAGATCCAATACCTCGCTTTTTGTAGAAAATTTTATACCATCTTGCCAGCACGCATCTACAAACACACCATGCGCGCGATGAAGGCTTTGTTAATGTCAATTTATCTGTCAAGAGCAAACGATTGCTACTGCTTTCTTTTTACAGTGATGTGCACTTTAACTGGACTATAACGGCCTGTCATAAGAAGAGCGGCGACTTTACACATCCGTGCCAAAAGACAACGCTTACGAAGAACGTTTCAGTCAATGATATTGGTACGGAGACAGGCTTTCGAGTAGGAATGCAGTGACTTGACAATCACAAAGAAGCTAGATACCACCAGTGCAGTTTGCCCGAAATACTCTGCGCAGCCTCTCGAGAGAGACCCAACCATACGCTTTTTCGAAATCAAAAGTAACTTAGGCATCTTTTGCATAATCTCAGAGACTTGGCTATTTGCTGAAATGTTGCGTAGGACCACCGGGAATTTTTTTAATTTTTGGTTTTTGTGGCAATCTCCATTATAACTCCCGACCGATTGCACTAAAAAGTCAATCAAGAAATCATAAGTTGCGGATTTTCGTGTACTTTCTGTTCAAAAACACAAGTAAATTGGCATTTGAAATTTTTTCAGTCACAACTCACAATTACGTCACACATACGTCCTGGTGACATCACACTGCCAAAAAAATTTTGAAAACAAAACTTCTTGTTTCTTCAGAAATACACGAAATCCTGCGTTTTACGATGTCTTCAGTGACTCTCTAGCGCGATCGGTCGGTGAGTTATGGTCTAATTGTCTCGAGCCAACACAGTGGTTTTCGCGGTCCTTTAAGCCATAAAGTTTAAGGGTTCGTGATAAACCTAAAACCATCCATTCATTCATTTTCATACTCGCTTTTCCTCTGGAGAGGGTCACCGGGGCAGCAGCGCTCCAAACACCTCACGGTTTTCTGCAATCTCTGATAGTTCTGCTGACTCCATACCACCAAAACGGGACCAAGCAAGGTCGGAGATCTAATCGTACAACCTGGTCCTTGGTCAACTTCTTGGCAGCTTTCCTGCGAGTCCAACCAGGAAGACTTGCGTCGTCAAACTTCCCTGGGGCATTCTGGTCACATGGCAGAACAAACGTAGCTGAGAACTGTCTACTCGGATATGTGGCCCCACATTCAGGGCTTTACGAATTTCACAGCTGCGCACTTCGTCGCGAAGCGTCACACCGTGAGCGCTTGGTAAAAATCCCAACTCTGCCGCTTGCATTTGAGATAGCAATCTTTCAGCCATTACCCAGAATTCGTTACCATAGTGAGGATCGGAACAAAGATCGATGTAAATATCTGAGAGCTTTGCAGTGTTTCAAATCTGTTTTGTGACCACAGCGATAATGCTCACGCAGAGTTTCGTTTGCTTTACCAATCCGTGTCTTACTGTCCTTGTCCCGCCTTCTGTCACTCGTGAATGCCACAATGTATTTGACCTTCTCGACCTGCTGCTGTATTGCCGCTTACTTGCAGCGCGGATTGTCTTGGGTTTCTGCAGAGACATAATATCTCGGTGTCTTTAGTGCCGAGTTTCATACCCGTTTGGTCGCACGCAGCTGAAAATCGATCAAGTGCATGCTGAACGCCCTGTTCAGACGATGCAAGCATCACCGAATCGTCCGCAAAACGCAAACGATTGATCCCGCAGCTTCCAACAGTGACACCCTCGCTGACTCTGCTATGACTGTCTGTAGTAATAATTAATCACGTGCCTTGCTCAAGGCGCGGCTCTTCGCTTGGCGTCCATCGCCACTCTTTTAATTGGAAGCGTGGCGTTTGCTATCAGGCAGTTGTGTGAGGCATGAGTCGGCTCGGTCGCCAACGTTTTTGTTCGT
>JGI24021J15306_10013482_pt1 | contig 10152 bp, 11 predicted proteins | sample Ectturendosymbi1_FD_15306 | JGI IMG/M metagenome (IMG submission 15306) | reverse complement strand
CTTTTTCAAGGTAGGTGTCGCTTCCATCTACAGACACATCTAATTTTTCGAACTGTTGTTTTCTTGTAGTAGGCTAATCTTTCTTTGCATATTGTAGTTAGCGCTGCGCGCTAATCTGTGATCGTCATCCTTCGGTTTGCTGCATACCAAAACCTCTGCTATTTTGCACTTTTGCTATTTGGTACCTCTCCTTTTTGGCATTTTGTCGGTTTTGTGAGATGAATCTCTTCTGTTTGGCACGTCCGATGTGTGCTTGATTGCCACACTTCTATTTTTCTTGTAGTAGGCTTATCTTTTTTGTACGTTGTAGTTGGTGCTGCGTGCTAGATCCGTTTGTCGTCTTTCGTTTTTTTTGCATACCAAAACCTCTGCTATTTGGCAAGTCTCCTATTTGCCGCCTCTGCTATTTGGCATCTCTTCTATTTGGCACCTCTCCTATTTGGCTTTTCGTCGGTTTTGCATAGATGAACTTCTTCTGTTTGGCACTTCCGACGTGTGATTGATTGCCACACTTCTGTTTTTCTCGTTTTAATTTTTATTTTGTACATTGCACTTAGTCCTGCACGCTAGATCCGTTCGTCGTCTTTCGGTTTGCTGCATACCAAAACCTCTACTATTTTGCACCTCTCCTATTTGGCATTTTGTCGGTTTTGTGGATATGAACCTCTTCTGTTTGGCACTTCCGATGTGTGCTTGATTGCCACACTTCTATTTTTCTTGTAGTGATCTTTCATTGTATATTGCAGTTAGTACTGCGCGTCAAATCCGTTCGTCGTCTTTCGGTTTGCTGCATACCAAAACCTCTGCTATTTGCACCTCGGCTATTTAGCACTCTGCTATTTGGCACCGTCGGCGACGAACCCTACTGATTTTTTCGGCAAAAATATAGACTACTGCCTTCTGAACAATTTGAGACACCTATGAATATGGAAATTACCAAAGTTAAAACATTTTGTGATTTTGGCCATAACTAAAAAAAACAGCGATTTTGGCCATTTTTAATCAGGATTTTGGCCAAAAGCTACGAAAAAAATCCGGCAATCCTGTTGCGAATTCTGCCAGAATGAGGGTGGTCCTGGGCGTGCAGCTGATTGTTTGGAATTGGAATGACATGCGTTGCTCCTCAATCACCATAACGCAATGATTGGAGCATATCCCCCGCTTTATAAATCTGAAGTCAGTTTGTATTTTGTGTTTTGGATTGTTGGTTATGCAGTTTCTGTGCTGCAAGTTTTCCAGTTGTCGCAGGGTAAGGTTTGCTTTAATTTTGCTTGGTATTTCCTAAAATATTATTCTTTTGCGTGGTAGCCTATTTCCTAAAATATTCCTTATGTCTGATGTTATATTCCTCCTCAATTGGGGACGTGCTTCAAATGCAACCATTCAGCCTCTCATTAAGCTCCAAAATAAAGCTATAAAAATAATAAATCCAACTAACATGGGGTCAGTAGAACTGAAGACCATTTCCAGCACTTAAACATCTCTTATGCCTTCCCAAACTAATAATATATAGCTTTTCAGTAGGCAAATTCATGCACTCTTATCATAACAAACTGCTTCCAAATCATTTTGATGAATATTGTATTCCACTCAGCGCAATTCATTATCACTCCACAAGCCTAGCAACCTCTAAAAACCTGTTTTTACCTAGAGCTAACTCTTCCTCAGGAAAATGTTCTTTTAAATTTATTGGCCCAAAAGTATGGTCTTCAATACCAGACGATATTAAACTTTCAACCACTTTTACCTTTAAATGGAAACTTAAGAAGCACTTCCTACATGAAAAAATTCCCAATTAGGCTATGAACTTTAGCAACTGAACATTTCTTCATTTGTCCAAAAAACTACTGTGAATTCTAATATTCAATTCTGTAACCCCGTTTTATTTTTTGTGTGTATTTACTTTTTCGAATTTTCTGTGTGCACATTCTATGCTTTTCAGCATGAAGTACACTTTTTGTTTTTTTCTGTTTTGCTTTGTTTTCTTTTGTACCTCATAAGTTACAATTTTTAAATTTCTTAGTATTGCTAAAAGTACTCTAACCACACCAATTTCCTTCACTTAAATTTGATCCACTCTTCTATGTACATAAGCATGTGCTTTCTTCACCTGTACATTTTCTGTACCATCTATGTTCTGCGTTGATTCATTTTCTGTTTTCTTTTCATTATGCTTATTTGATCTCCAACTGTTGTTTCTCAATGCTTGTGAAAAAGTGATAAAACGGGTTTGGTTGACCAGATGACCACCATGGTCTTTCGCCAATCCTATATCCGACACAGTGCCCGTCTTTACACCGATCAGCTATTATGCCATTGTGTTTTCATTTGCTCTAATTTTCGCTAATAATGGTTGGTTTACTGTATGCGATGGCTTTTATGGTGCTTCTGCTTATTGGCTGAGTCATATGAAACAATAAACCATTACCTACCAAATATTCCTGATCCTTTTTGAAAAATTTTTGTATTTCCTGTGTTTTCAGTTGATGAAACAAGGAAGGATGATGCAGGGCTGAAAAGTAGTATACTAAACAACAGGGGCTACTAGCCTACAGTGGTGTACGGTGGCCATTTTGGTAGAGTGTTAACGAGGCTCACAACCAGCCCAAAACTGAAGATTCACCAGATGTATTGGTAGGACAAATCCCATTCCCCATGGCTACTCTAATGGAAGAAAAATACTCATTAAGTGTATTACTTATAGTTCTTGGACAACTTGTCTTTGTGCCATCATTTAACTTCAAACTATTAATATCAGAAGGGCAGTGTGAGTGCCTATTTTGCCGCCAAGATGGCAGTAACAAAAGGCTTGGTAGAAACGAAGTAATATAACTAAAAAGATAAACCTACAACCTAACCCCAACTGTAGCACTCAGCTAATCCTAACTTATCCCTAAGCTAACCTTTCCCTAACCTAACGCTAAGCTAACACTAACTTGACCCTAACTAACACCAGCTGAAGCTAACTTATCCCTAACCTAACACTAAGCTAACCTAATGTTAAGCTAACACTAAGCTAACGCTAACCTAACCCTAATTGTAACCTAATCCTAACCTAACAACATTAACCCCTGAAGGTAACACCTAAGCAGAGCTTGGAAAAAAGCAAAGAAAAAAACAAAACAAAAGTTGGCTAGGCGAGAGTCGAACTACCAACCATTGGCATAGCAGCCGTAACACCTATTACACCACGAGCAGGACAGTGTTTTCCTGACAATGTGACCTTTTTCTTTGTATTGCATCATGCCACAAGAGCAAATGTTTAACTGGCGGCACAATAACTCTAGCCGATCTGTTGCCAGTAGCATCTTGGTAATAAAATAGACACTACCTATCAGAAGACTGGTTTTGATCTGTAGAATACAATTCATTAATAGTTTTCTATGTTTTTTGGAATCGCTTCTGTATTTTTGAAACAGCTTGAAATAATACTGTTGCTTGGCTATTTTTTGGAGTCATGTAAGTTTATTGGTATATTTTTTGTATTGTGTAATCAGTTTTGCATCCTTCCCATTTTCTGCACATTCTGTTTTGTAAGATACAAGATCATGTTGAAAAACATTATCAAAAACAATTCGGCAGTAGGTGAGGCATCTTATAGTGATGTGATGTATTGTTAAACATACTTTGCTACTGCTATTACTGTACATTTAAGCGTCTATAACATATGTTAAATTGGGTAGGCGTGTCTTTTTGTTACAGTCTCACCTAAAACTTAAATATATGTGAAAAACACACCATCTTCATCAAGAGTAAAGTGATCAATTAAGCATGAAAGCTGACTTGTAATTTTCTGTTGTATCTTGTATGTAATGATGTAAATGATTTTAACTCAGGGCTGTCGAATCGCTTGGGATGTTTTCTTGGACATCTATTTTGAATAATTTTAGATGCAGTGGCGCAGCACATTTTTATTCAAACAAACATTGCTGAACAACAATGGGCATCCATTGATTACCTATTTAATTACATTGTTTAATCCTGATTCTTTAATGTTGAAGGCAATGAATATATAGTCCAATAATAAACAATTTTACAACTGTTTTTTAAGTATTGTGGAAAATACTCAAGGACAACAAAATGTTTTTCAACAATCAAGGACATAAAAGTTTTGATAGCAAATTCAAGGAAAGTCCAAGAAAGTCAGGCAACCTAAGATTCACAACTTTTGTGACTTAGTTTTCTTTTCATTATTAGGCTCCCAGCATAGTAGCACAATTGGGACATTGCTGGGTGACCCACAGCAATCACACTTTCAAATTCTAGGATATATTCAACTTCTCAACCATAAGACATTATATTCAACCAGGTTATCTTTAGGCTAAATTGAAGTGTTTTGAAACATCTTAGCAAATAATACTACTAAGTTGAAGTCCACATTTTTGATACAATGTTGTGCGTAGCCAGACTACACATTGTTTATAAGTGTAACAATTACAAAACAACATACTTCTGATGTTTTTTTTATTGCATAATAGAGTAATAAAACCAGTAGTGCTCCGGTTCAGTGCAAGTTGTAGTGCAAACACATGCTGGTTGTGACAATCTTCTGTAAACAAACTCTATTGAAAAAACAACATTGCCAATGTAAAACAAGAAATGAAGTTATTCAATGCTGCCTACTGAAGTAAGAAACAATCAACCATGGCAATGAAACGTAACATTGGCAATAAAAAATAACATGCATGGTAATGCAAAGTAACATAATCACTGGTAGCTTTTGAGCTAGTCTTTAAAGGCTATATATTTACCAGTTGATTAACCAAAAGCACATCAAGCATGCTAGAATAGCTTGCCTTGAGAAAGCTCACAAGTGCAAGTTACAGTGTTTGATAAACACCTGTAGGGTTTACTGCTTTTTGTTAATTGGCTTTTTGCCAACTCTGCTGGGTGGTGCTTTTACTACAAGCATACCATCACTTGACACCTTTACACATGAGGTGATAAGTTTTACTATAAATTTGAGGAAACGTTAGAAATGCTGATCGTTTTCTTTTTGAGATAGGCCAATCCAATCATTGATTGAAATTTGGAATGCAGTTTATGTAGGGGCTAAACAATATATTACTGAACCTGTAAAAGCTCTTCTGACGTCAGCATACATAGCAGATATATGTTCAAAGAGATGCTCAACGATTTGAGCAATTTCTTTGCCAACCAGTTCCAGACTTCAGTTTCAAATTTCCGCTTTCACTATTGTTGTTAGTCCAAATTTCACCATTTTGTGTAATATATGGCCAAGCTTGTGTTTTGAGGATGGGTAAAAGTCTGTTTTGCAAATATGGGATGGCCTTCGGTGCATTGGTTGAGCAAAAATTTAATACAGGATCGCATTTACTACTGAATTCTACATCATCTTGAGACTCAATAACAGAAAGTTGATTTGCTCAGTTCAGTTCGATTCTTCCGCCCAGTCCTGTAATATTGCTGAGGTACTTTGTAAAATTAGTGTATAAGTGGTTTAAACACAACGTGGGTTGCACTGGAAAAGATTGAGAGAATACCTTGTGTATTGCTTGTTCATCATCTGTTCCAAATGTGAGCTTGTCTCCTGTACCTAAACGATGCTTCATGTGTTTAAAACATTTTGAAAACGTTTCCAGTGTTGAATGCAAATGCATGAAAATTGCTCCAAAGAAAATTGGTGAATCTTTTGTGTCCATTTGCAGCAAACTCGGGTTATTGAAAACCATTACTATGGCATAGCAATGGGACAAGTTATATGTCTTCTCAATACCAAGAACACTGCCCTTTCATGTGAAATCTCTTCAAAGCTAGATTCTGCTCATTTAGATACAAAATAGCAGCAGATGAATCATTATTGGTGTGAATAACCTCTTGAACAAATTTATGGGTGGGTAGCATATTAAGGATTTTCAGATAGTTGTCAATAATGTACAAAGATCCCAGATAATCATCATCTAATACCGGTTTCATTTGCTTCCTTGCATCATGCAACTGGTGATTATTTGTAGGGGCATTACTTGTATCATTGTGATCAGAGTTTGCTAAAGATTTATTGTATGCTTCTGTTGGTGTATAGAATTGCAGGTGCTACAATGAATCCAAAGTGTCAGGCTGTGTCCTAATGTAGACTTGAGGATTTTCTTTTGAATTCCCATGGGGTGTGTGACTTTGTGATATTCTGCAATGTTTAACAATTGCTACTGAATGTATGGAATTTTCTATCCATGTCTTTCGTCTTTTATAATTTGATTTGTAGGCTTGTTTGCAATAATATATCCAAAGTTTCAAAACATTTTTATCAAGTTCATCAGCATCCACTGGATTGTAGACATATCTTGCAGACTTGTTTTCTATAGCACAGCTGTTGCCTATGCTGAAATACTTGATCCATTGTATCACCATGTTTTACCAAATATATATAGGTAATTTTTCCTATCCATGCACCACAATCATTGACAAAATTAAAATATCACCTTTGTCCAGAATTTTTTCTCAAAATGTTCCTGGTATTATCTACTAAGAAAGAAACATTTTTCTTCTTACCTGTGATGATTGGATCTCACAAAGTTGTTGTACACAAACTTTGTATTTTTTCGATAACCTCTTTCAATGACAGGAAGCTTTCACTAGGCAAATCTAACCAGTTGCTTTGACAGACTTTGGAATCTCTGTCTTTGGTTTTCACCTTGTCATCTTTTTCAATTTTATCTCTTGTTGACTAACTGATATTGTTTAACTCCATTTCATTTGAGGTTCTTTTTTCATCATTGAGTTTTGGCTGCTTCATGGTTTTAACTTTATCATGGAGCCACCATGAGGTTCCATGATATCACCACAGTCATGCTCACATGGTGTGTTTACATTAACACTTTGAGAACCGGCATACGATGTATTTGTACTTCAATTTTGGCCTAAAAAACAGTCATTTTCGGTTGCCTTACCAACACCCTAGCTCCTCCGCCGATTGCGCTAAAGAGCTGTTCAAGGGCTCAAACGGATCGACCAGTCTAGTAGATTGCACTTGAAAAAACATTTTTTGGTTGGGGAGTGCAGATTTTTTATGACTGACTTCATAAGTGAAGTAGTTTTGAGGCTATTTTGGCTCACGTTGCCTGGCCTAGGGCCCAACCGCTAGGCCAAAGTGTTTTGCTGAAGTTTTCATTGGAAACTATGCTCGAGTCCGAGTTATTTGAGCCTTTGATCAACTTTTTAGCGTTTCTGGGTCAAAGGTTATGATCTAAAATAAACAAATTAATTAATTATCTAAATAGTTAATTAGTCAAATATTTTTACTAACTTACATCACAACTTTTGAACCCAAAACCTCAGCAGGTCATCCAAAATATGAAAAGACTTAGATTGTAGCCTAGTTTCCAGTAAAAACTTCAGCGAAATACTACCACCTAACGGTTGGCACCAAGGGCCAGGCAAAGTGGGCCAAGGTGGCCTAAAAGTCTTCCACTTATGACGTCACTCACAAAAAAACCGCATCCCCCAAGCAAAAAATTTTTTAAGAGTGCAGACTAGAAGACTTGCCGGGTCTTTTGAGGCTTTTACTGGATCTGTGGCGCATACCGGACTGGAGAAATTCCCATGCAAAGCCACGTGCGTTTAGGCAGTTTTTTTTCCAAAAATCCCCGCAAGCAGTCGGACGCCAAAGAGTTAAAATCAAAGTTTGGTGGTGTGCCATCAGCATTTGTTACAGAGTTGCATAGTTCCTGACATTCCTTGAAGTTGTTCTTAATGTTTATCACACTTTTCCCATGTCAACAGTAGCAACACTACCATTTTTTGAATCGTGTTCTACAAAGGCTTGTATGATTTTGTGTACGTGCATCACTCATTGTCTCACTTCCAATGCTTTCATCATTTAAGTCACTGAATGCAGCAACAACCCCTTTCAAACTCATTGGCAAATTTGTCATGACTCTATCCAACTCCTTTCTGTGCTTATTAGCAAACATGTCACTTTCACAATTTAAAGGCTGTATTGGTTTGAGTAAGTACTGTTTGCAAAGGGTTTTAGACTTCCACACCAACTTTCTCAACATTTTTTTGTGCATCAGATACATCAGAAACATGCTTTGCTTCAAGCCTCTCATTGCTTTATCTGTACGTATGTTTGTTGTGGCAGTTTCTTGACTATGTACATCAGCAACTCTGAGCTGTTCTATCTCATGTAAACCTTCATTAACTTTTTTCAAGCTGTTTGACAAAACTGATGAACATTAAACAGAATCATCTGACAAATTTTCAAGTATTACAATTTCCTCATCAAAACTATTGAGCTTTACAAAATGATTTGGGGTCTATGTTTATTCTCCAAGCCAGCCACCCCAAATCTGGACCACGTAAGCATTATGGGGCGTTCATAGTTAGCATTAGTTCAAGGTGGTAAAACAAGGTTCAAACTCTGTGCTACATGATCTGTAAATTCATTTACTGTAGGATAATATGACTGAATATTACGATAAAACCTGATGCAGCTGCATGCATGAGCCCCACTGAAGAAAGTGCATACCTTTTCAGTGCTTCTTCACAAGCTTCCTTGTAGCTTGAACTTTTTAAATTTAAAGATTTTTCCTCATATTTGGTGTAATAATTTTTGTGTAAAATCAACTCTATGGCACATTTCACATGCAACTCTGAACTCTTTTTTTCATTACCACATATCGCAATTGACAGTGCATTCAACGAGCGTTTCCATCACCAGTCACTTCTATTGCAGTCATGTTTTTCACATGACAAAATCTGAGTATCTTAACAGCCACAGGGTCCAATGCACGCTGTTGTGAGGGTATGTGGCATTAGCAAAAACTCACATTTTGCGACATTATGAAGTGATGCAGCAGTTCTTGCATTTTGTAATCGTTGCATTGATTTCAGAAAATCCAATTAACCGTTAACATTGCTTTGGGCCATTTTGGTTCATGTTGCCTGGCCTAGGACTCAACTGCCAGGCCAAAGTATTTCGCTGAAGTTTTCATTACAAACTAGGCTCGAGTCTGAGTCTTTTGAGCGTTTGATCGACTTTCTACCGTTTCTGGTTCAAAAGTGATGATCTAAAATAAACAAATTAATTATCTAATCAGCTAATTAGTCAAATATTTTTACTACTACCCAAGCAAGTCATCCAAAGTATCAAAAGACTCGAATTGTAGCCTAGTTTGCAATACAAACTTCAGCTAAATACTACCATCTAATGCTTGGGTCCAGGGCCAGACAAAGTGGGCCAAGGTGGCCAAAAAGTCCTCCTCCACTTATGACGTCACTCACAAAAAAAGCATCCCCCAAGCAAAAAAATTTTTGTAAGTGCATACTGCAAGACTTGCTGCTTCTTTTGAAACTCGACCAGGTCCATTATGCTAACCAGAGCAGAGATATTCCCACGCTAAGCCACGTGCGATCCAACTGTTTTTTTGCGTACCGCTTGAATTAACCCGAACGTTAAAGTGTTAAAATGCCTAATGTACTTACATAAACCATTGGAAAACAATCTTTCATGCTCAGTTCTGGTTCCATGGTCCTGGTCCCGCCTAGGTAGATGAACTCAAAAAAACATGCTCTCAAGCAGCCTCTGAACCACACAGATTCCACGACCTATTATTTTTAAAACTCAGTCTAAGACCATAATTTTAGGCCTTCTCCATGCCAAAAACATCAGAACCAGTCCCCAAAATTATGATTTTCGGTAAAAACGTGTATTTATATCTGCTAGGAACATGTTAACAAATTCCCCAGACATATATTTACTTCGGCCTTGACTGAAAGTGTTCATTATGAGGCACATCCCATCTGAAGCCTGATTTTCCTCTTGTACTAATCAGAAAATAAATTTTGTTATTCTTTTTATTAAATGTACTTTAATAGCATTTGTCCTTTAACATTCTTTTATTTTGTACCACTGTTTTGTAATAGTTTGTGTGCCCTCAGAAAAAATAGTTTAGAGACCCTTGTGATAAACAAAGGTCATTGTAAAGCAAAAAAAACACCTGCGACTCACTAAACCACCATTTGATAGAGTCAACTAGGCCTTTGCAATGTCGTGCTTTAACACTTTGAGAACCGGGGTANGATATATTCGTACCTTGATTTCGGCCTAAAACAGCAGTTTTCGGTTGCCTTACCAACGCCCTAGCTCCTCCGTCGATTGCGCTAGAGAGCTGTTCAAGGGCTCAACCGGAT
>JGI24021J15306_10013478_pt1 | contig 10154 bp, 6 predicted proteins | sample Ectturendosymbi1_FD_15306 | JGI IMG/M metagenome (IMG submission 15306) | reverse complement strand
TTTTCTACTCCGCTCTACGTTTCTAACACTTGATCAGGACCGTTTACCTCATTTCTTACATTTAATTAATAATAATTCATGTAAGCACGCACGTTTTTCACGTGAAACATTGCGCCTATTATTGAGTATTGCAGTTTGCTCTTCTGCATTTATTGCTCTACGAAAACTAACGATAGGATCAAACAGAGACCTCCAGCAGATTTTTTTGGCTCACATAGAGTTGTTTTCGAATTGCGTTATATTTCTAACAACGTCTCACCGCAAAACTTGCTCTTCTTGTTCCTTCACCATGGTGGCGAGCTGCTGGAAGATACTGCCTAGTTCAACTATAGTCGATTCTATCGTTTCCATCGTGTTCGCTCTTTCGCTTATGTACGCGTCCTGCTGCTCGACAAGCTGCATAGTGGTTTGGTCTCCGGAAGCGCCGCCATCCATGGATATCGCAACAGAACCGCTTCGGCCTAATCCCGAACGCTGTTCGTCCATGAGGAGAACTGACCCAGCTACGGACGTAAAGGGTTCACTTGCGGTACATCGTCAGAAATACAGCATTTGAACGAGCAAAGCACACATATTTTTGCAGATTACAGCTAGACGACCGATAAACGTACTGCGTATTACATCACGTAGCTTTTTGCTTCGAACACGTTATGTCTGAAGTGCTTGCTAACAGCGTTCCAGCAAAAGCTGATTACTTCCGAAAAAAGTGCATTGAAATTGTCTACAAATGGCAAAAAACAATGCAATTGTCGTTGAATTTCTTTAATAAGCAACATTAAAAGGCAGGCAATATTTATCCCAAACAAAGCAGACTTTTCCGCTCTACAACAACCTTCTTACATTTCCGCTCTGCAACAACCAATAATCTGGCACTACATCTTTCGTTGAGTTGCTTGAAGGTTGTGACAGTAAAACAAACTTACTATTTCCTTGTGTGGCTGACACCGGCATAGATGCGGAGAGGTTCGTGCTGCTGAAATGGTCTTTTCTGATCTTCTGCTGCTTCATGTTTTCACGCCGAACTTCCAATACTGACTTGAAGTTTTCTGACATATGAGCTAGTTTCGACTGCCGCAAAAAACGTACGAAGGTTTTTTAACTGTCAAGCACTTCATAAAGCACCAATGAATAAGCAGTGCGATACAGCATCAAAAGAGCCTGCGGTGCTGGACAGCATGTCTTTATAGCATACCTGGAGTTTGTAAAAGGCTGGCGAAAAGGAATGAATGGTTCTGGTCGTTTCACCAAACGCTTCTGTACTGAATAACCCAGACCAATTGGTTATCTTGACTCAAAGACTATTAAAAATGCCGCAGTTACTTGGCTATAAACCGTATATAGGCACTTTTGTAAAACGTATATTTTAGTTATCTCTCGCTAACGCTTAATACACAAAAAAGTTGATCACTTTAAGGTTCATAAAATGACATACATTCATCAACTTTTCGAAAAAATGAAAACTTCTTGAATATATGTACAGACCATTGCAACTCGAAACGAACAGTCTCAACTTCTAACAGGCATTTTTTGGTTTTAATCATGCAGGTTTAAATCACACTGATTTTCTTAGACACTAAATTAAACAACTTGAAGCATTACTCTTCGCAGAATTAAAAAAAACTAAAAGCAACTGCAAAATGCTTTGCAGCTGGGTTTTCATTTTCACTGAGACATTTCAGTCATTTGCCCATAACATTATTAAAACTTGCCAGAGCAGTATTCTCTAGTCCATATATATTTTTGGACATTGTGACGGAAATGACTTAATTTTTGTCAGTCATTTCAAAAAAATAAAAAATTTCGTCTATAACCAATAACAAACCTAGCTTCGCAGACATAACTTTGCAAACACGGAATTTTCAGCGTTAAAATCTCAAACGCTGCTTTTAAGAAGCAAATCCACACTAAGCCACTTGACATTTTATATTTGCAAACATAATGTCGAAAGGAAAACAAGAGTTTAAAGCAATACAAGCATGACATCTATAATTACCCTTAAAGTCTTCACGACCGATGTGGAATGCTTTTGGGCATCTTTTCTTGAATTGCTCTGAATCGCACTCCTGCTCTCTTCAAGCACTTGAATTTTTCGTTTCAAGGATGTTATGTCTTTTTTGATAATATAAGTCAATTCCTGGATTTCCACAGGCCTATCGTCGAACAGTGTCCGCTTCTTGCATACTACACAAAATCAGGTTCAAATATGTAAACAAAACCGGGGTCACATTTGACCTTATCAAGACATGGATCAGCTACACCAGGCCTCATTGCTATTAGTACAAATCACAGAACTACTACATAACTGCCAAGTGAAGAAACTCACACAAAGTTAGTTTTTCAAGTTTTTCGTATGTTCTTGCTAAATCTTGTCCAATTTGTCTGCAACAACACATATAGAGTTGGTTGTAAGTGTGTTTGACAAAGATCACAAAACATAGTCTCGTATCATACTTTGCAGATCTGGAGAACTCTGTTCTTTGTCTCAAAGATGTTTTTGAACTTTGTTGAGGCACCTTTCCATTGGACTGCAAAACAGATATATATTGAAACATACAGCAGTCACACTGATGCGAAATTCGAGAATGATAATAACTTCATCACGCCTATGATTTCATCTGTGAGGCTAGAGCTTCTGAGACTTTTTTGCACTGACATTACATAAAGAGATAAATTTAGCAAGTACAAGTTTCTCAGAACAGAATGCTATGAACCTGAAATAATTTGTATCATTGGCAACATAAACCTTCTTCCTATTTCCACTCAACCATCTGAGAGATGCAAAAGCAGCAGCAGCAACTAACTATGAGTTCTACACCATTTCTTATGAGCACACATAAGCTATGAAGACAGCTCTTAACTAGGGGTGTAGTGGGTAAACAGAGATGTCAATCAATCAAGCAGCAAGTTGTTGATGACATATATTTTCACTCAGCTTGTTGCCAGCAGGATTCTTTCAAACTTCATTTGTGTGATTATTATCAACTTCTTCGCAAAAAGCAGTAAGAACCAATGTGCTTTCATAAACTAAAAATGTTGTTATAAGTACCAACTAAATTTATGGCTGTCCTTAATCATTGCACTTGAATAAAACCAAGTGCAGAATTCCTGCAGTTTGCTTCCATTAATTGAGGGACACTTTATCATAAGACCTTGCAATTTCCATTGCAAAATCCCATGTTTGTGTATAGTATGTATACACAGGGTTTAAGGTGTTTTAGGCACTCGGGTCCCTAGAATCAGAGAAAATTATCAAGGGAAATATCTCAATGAAAATTTTTCAGGTCCCTGCGGGTACCAAACATTTTCCTTTAAAAACCCTGGTATACAAACTTCTAAACAACACATTTGTGATGTGGCTACACATGGCTACAGTGAGATTATCAGCAGAACTCAGACCCTTTCCAAAATCCAGCAGGCAGCAACTCACCAGGATGTCTTAGCATAGTGCAGACATGTTAACATAATAATGTCCACAAGATTGGCTGAATTTAAAAAATGGCTGAATTTAGAATTGCAATACTTTATGTACATATTGGCCAAATTCAATACTTTTTTAAAGTCTTGAACACCTATTTCACTACTCAATACTTTTTCAATATTTTCCATACCACCACATGAGAGCCCTGCACTGTAACGATTAAGAAGACTGCAGCTGTTTTTCTTTTTTTTTTGAGAAAGACCATGCATATGGTTCTGCATTAAATACCTATTGGTCGACAGTCACATTGATTTCTCAGGTGGCCAACAGAGCTTGACAATGGCATATATGACAGCAAACACACATTGTGACTAAAAAGTAACTCCCGTGCTTTAACCACTTTCATCATTACAGTTGGTGCTATCATTCATGGCTCTTAGTTTAAACATGGGGTTTTTGAGGAATCTGCCTGCCATGTTCTGCTTTCATAGCTTGCAATGATTTGAACTTGCATATATCCACATTCCAACAATGAGTCTTCATAAAGGCGATGCAGTTGAATTATTTTTTTCTTATTTTTATAAATTAATTTGCTGATTGACTCGACCATGACCTCTGTGGAGACTTATTGTACAACTGCTGCTCTTAACTTTTTAATAAGCCCTCCATAACTCTGAAGACCCTGTAAACAAATCTGTGCAGAATTCTCACAAATGCAGCCAGTTCAGCTATTGCCAACAGTTGCTTAGGGATTGCTGGAAAACATACACAAAATAGGTGTTAAGCAAACGACCGTTACTTCCAGATGAAATTCAACATTGGAACAACAACTTACATTTATCCTGACCAGAATTCAAAATGAAATAGGTAATTCAACACATTTTTAGCATTTAGAATAGCATACTTCTTGCAATTTCTCTCTAATCTTACATTTATGCAGGGTGAAAAAATAGGTACATATATACAATGAACCAAAACACCCACATACATCGACAAAATTCAAATAAGCATTGATGCAGGCATACACTTGTCAACCTGTATGTCAAAACAAATTAGGCCCCGATGATCAGATCAACTTCATTTATATTCTCATTAATTTGTACCCATCTAAATCAAGCAACATGTATAGGGTTGCATACATCTGGTAAACATGTTTATTTACATAAGTTCCACCTAACAGTTGCACAAACATCAAACTGTTCCCATTCAGTTGGCATATCATTTGCTCTCACACAGCATCATGGAAGCTAGTCACTGTTTATCATCACAGCAATATGTTCATGGACACTGGATTACAAGGTGTGTAACTTTATTAACACATACAACACTTAAAACTCACTAAATAGTTATTCATAAACTTACCTGTCGGGATTTTAGGGACTTGAAAACAGATTGAAATTCAATAGTACGATCACGACTTGCAATGCTCATGGTGATGGTGAGATCCTCACTAGAATCACTCAAATTATCCTCTGAGTCAAGGTCTTTCCTTGATAATAATGGTGAATGCCTTTGGGAGACAGTCCACGCACCTTGGAAGCATTGCATTCTGTTGCTAAATTACATTTTTTATATGGTGCAAGTTAATAATTTTACTTATATCTTACCAGATTTATTTGCTTGTGCTTGTGATGTAAAACGATGCCGTGCAGCCATTGGAAGACATTTGTATACTATTCTTAATGTTCTTAAGCCTGCACAAACATTGTTGTTAATAAATCTATAAAAAATGAGATCAGTTCTTACCCTATTACTGTGCTAATGGCAAGCAGAAAACTGAATGAGAATGTTTTTTTGTCAAGAATGCAAGACAAACCGAATTGTACAACCCATGGCTGCTTTTAATATTTTAACTCAATAGTAGAGCTTAACCAATAAGACTTTTTAGGAATGATACTGATATTTTTTAATTGCAAATGATCAATCCCAATATTGATATTTTTGAATTACTCAAACCACAATTCGATGGCATTATACTGCATTCTAAACTAACTCACAAGAAAATGACAATAGCTCACAATTTGAAGAAATATACACATTTGTTTGCATTTCTGCAAAACAAAATGTAACAGTTTTGAATTACAATAAAGAACCATATACCACTACATTCCATGGAGACATGGGTCACATAATAGTCAAATAAAACAGCATAAGCCATGGTTTGTAGCTGTCACACACCTGCTTACTATGCAAAAACTCATTGTGAGTTGAGTATATGCTACTTCATAAATCAGCATATTTCATGGACAGTTACATACATTAGACACTAATTCAAGTTGTCGACAAGGTTCTAAGGAACAGGATGAAGAATTAGCTTGGAGATGGACTAACAAACTCATCTTCCAAACACTAAATCCAACAGCATAGTATTGTTCATGAGCAAATGTTGCCAATACATCTACTGGCAGAATTTTGCTGATGTAACATACCAGCATCATCAATATATCAGTACAACAGTAGATCAGTTAAGCTCTAGTCAATAGTACAAGAGAAGGGCATACCAGGTTGGGGAAAAATTAAATGTAGCCCTAGTTTATTGCTAGCGTTGTCAATACATAGCAAATCTCTAGGGGTCACTAGTTTGACTTACTCACATTTTTAGGCAGTAATAAATATAATATACTTAGCTAATAATGTCTCAAAAAGTTCAACATAATATGGTACATCCTTTTCAAAAAATTGTTTTCAGCAAGTTCCTGTTGTTTTGTTTATTTCTCATACATTTTTGTTCACTTTCGGCTGGACATTATTTTGCACTTCATCAAAGACCGCAAGGTGAAAATGATTGCAATAAACTTTTTTGATTTCCAAATATTTCTAGCATTTTATGGACGCCATCCATTTGGGCCATGGGAAGCTAGAAAAAAGGACCAATATGGCCACTGCACAAATTTTTTTAATTTGAAATTGAGCTTAATCTTTCTTTTAACACTTTGACGTCCAGGTTAATTCAAGCGGTTCACAAAAAAACAGCTGGATCACACGTGGCTTTGTGCAGGAATCTCTCCGCTCCTGTATGGGTTATGGACCTGGTCGAAGTGTCAAAAGGTGCGGCTAGTCTTTAGTTTGCACTTGAAAAAGAATTTTTTGTTGGGGAGTGCGGTTTGTTGTGAGTGACGTCATAAGTGGAAGACTTTTTGGCCACCTTGGCCAACTTCACCTGGCTCTGGGCGCATACCGTTAGATGGTAGTATTTCGCTGGTTTTTATTGGAAACTAGGCTACAATCCGAGTCTTTTGATACTTTGGGTGACCTGCTGGGGTTTCGGGTTCAAAAGTTATGATCTAAGTTAGCAAAATTTTTTGACTAATCAGTTTTAAATAATTTGTTTATTTTAGATCATAAGGTCATAAGAAAATTAAATAATTTGTTTATTTTAGATCATAAGTTTTGAACCAGAAACGCTAGAAAGTTGATCAAAGGCTTAAAAGACTCGGACTCGATCCTAGTTTCCAAAGAAAACTTCAGTGAAATACTTTGGCCTAGCGGTTGGGCCCTAGGCCAGGCAACAAGAGCCAAAATGACCCAAAAACTACTTCACTTATGAAGTCACTCACAAAAAAACTGCAACCCCCAACCAAAAAATTTTTTTCAAGTGCAATCTAGAAGACTGTCTGATTCGTTTCAGCCCTTGAACAGCTCTCTAGCGCAATCGGCAGAGGAGCTAGGGCGTTGGTAAGGCAACTGACAACTGCTAGTTTTAGGCTGAAATCGAAGTACAAATATTGTACTCTGGGTCTCAAAGTGTTAATGCAAGGAGATTATTCATGCTATGCTCACAATTTCTCCGCTTAATTTACAAAGAAAATTTAGAGTGACAGTGCTAAAATTTACATCCCATGTAGGGTACACAGTAAATCTGCTCAGATTTCGTAATTTTTAATAAATGTATACACTTTAACCAGGTTTTTTTAAGGCATTTTAGGGACCCGATTCGGGTCCCTACAATTTCAAATTGGGTCCTTAGAATCAGAGAAAATTATCATCGGGTCCCTAAAATCAGAGAATTCGGGTCCATACAGATCCATACCAGGTACCTAACATTTTCCTTAAAAAAAACTGCTTTAACTATTTCACAATACACCATTTTTATCTTTACTTTTTAGGGGTGTTTCCCTTTAGACTACTTCTATTACAAGGCCAAACTCTTTTGTGAATGTCAAAGAACATTCGAGTTTGCTCAGTACTATAGTGGATACTTTACTAGATAATTGTGTTTTTTGAGTTCTTGAAGGTGGATTTTTAAATTAGAAAGTTCTTGCTGGAAAATCCCCAAGATTCAGAATTGATTTTTTAAGTCACTGCAAAGCATAATCAGGAAACATTGTGATGATTACAGTTTACAGAATATGTTGAAATTAGTTTTCATAAAAATCTGAGCTGCTTGACTCTTTCCTATATGTTCAGAATACAAGTTCTCAAACATGTTATCAAATAACAAAATCTTTCTGTGTGAATTGAAGGTAATTTCACTAGGATTTTCAATGTTTTTTTACAAGCTTATCTACCAAACTCATAGTTTTCTGCAATGTGAGTTTATAAAACTATTTCATCATAGATTGTATGTTACAATTGAAATGATGTATTAGTTCAGGGGTGGGCAAACATTTTCTGCAGAGGGCCACATTGAAGATTTTATTGCTACCGAGGGCCGCATGCTTGTATTACATATATTACATCTATAATCGCTTTGAAAACTTAAAAAGTTTTACATGAGCTACCACAAAATGATGGTAGCAATAGTGACCTCCGATTGAGTAAAATTGCGTTTTTGAATGAAACATGTGGAAAAAAACTTGATAATTCTTATCTAATCGACAAAATTACTTCAACACAGACTTCAAATATGTACTATCTACGTACGTGTGACTGCCCTGCGGGTCGCATGCGGCCATGCGGCCCACACGGGCTGTAGTTTGCCCACCTCTGTATTAGTTAGTTGTACATAGCGTACAAGTCCTTTGCAATGCTTAAAGTTTAATAAATTGCAACAAATATGACTAAAGAATCCAGAACATTATTATATGATGTTTCTGTTTGTTAAAAAATGTGACACACTTTGTGTAAATTTAAGGCTGAATCATTATTGTGACATATAGCAACACTGAACCTCAATGAGACAGCAACAAATAATCAAATGCCATGGCTCAAACGTTTACTATTTAATTATTAAGTTATGTAGTCCTGAGCATGAAGCCAATCTCTGCCAAGTGATGGAGCTGCAGTTCAGGCATTTCGCAGTTTTGAGCAAACGAGTACTTTTCAGTCATCATTCCCAGGACCACTATAGCCTGAGTGGTGATGCTTGACAAGGCTCCAACTATGGCCCAAATAGCCTTTTGAGACCTGAGGTCGGACTGAACTCTTCAGCAATGCAAAAAAATTAGTCTACATAAATGGGAACCAGTAGTGAGAAACATCTTAATACTTTCACAACACTTGCAGCTGAATCTAGCCTCAACGTACTAGCCCACCTATTTTGAGGCAATCTGGGACAAGGGTATCCAAACTGGTTTCAAAGAGGACCTAATTAGATACAGGAACACTAATCTCTTCAGGTATTTTTACAGCAATGTCAAGGTGCAGTTTAGAATAATCCAAGCATTTCACTTAAGGTTTGAAGCAGAATCACTCTTTTGTGACACTTTTTATGGCCATTCATTTCGAGCATATCTAAACACGATAGGAAACCTTTTAAGTAATAAGAGACTGTCATCCCTCTGACACAGAGATGTAATGCAGGATTTCACGTGCTGTCTGTGTACACAACATAATCTGAAACAAAAATTTTGGGCCATGTGAAGTGTGCTAATGAGATGCACTTTGCTAGTAAATGGATGTGAAGTGTGGTTTACTGATGACTAGACGATTGGCAACCCAGTGACCTTAACCTTTGCCTAGCTTGCTTTGAAAAATTTCTCCAAATCAAATAAATCATTTTCTCAGAGGTTCTTCCACAATACTACTGAACTATATTTCAAGGTTTTATAAATTAATTTGGAAAATCTTTTTTCATTAAAACAAATTTACACTATATACTGTAAAGTAAGAATAGAAGGCAATCATAGTGATCCTTTTTCTTAGCCAGTCATGACTAGCTTTAAGGGTTTACCTTTCACGTTTAGTACGTTTCTACCACTGGCAAACCTACTACACTCCTGTCATGCGTTACTGTCACATTACAACAGGAGGTGGTCGAATAAGGTTTCAAATAATATGAAGATCCATAGGCGGTTTTGTAGCCACTGCCTAGTTTGCATAATGGAAGTTTTAGAAACAGAATAGTATAGAGAAAAATAATTTTTTGACTGATTTTCATCAAACGTGATGCAACATTTGCAGGCGACAGTAACCATACCCACAAACATCACCAAGAGATAATTGCAAATTTTTATTAAATTTGAGAATCAACCATCACTATGTACTGTATGTACAGTAACTTGCAGCACTTCTCTAATGCAACAGCCTACAGTTATGAGTTAGTAGTGTTGCAAACTCTCTGGTGGTGTTGCGTTGATTGTGTGATTCACCACGAACGGGATGTGCGTGAAGAACAACACCATACATATATATGGCGCGAACAAGCAATAATAGAGAGGCCATTGAACAAATGCAGCATATATCAAAAATATAAAAAATAAAAACGCAATAGACATCAACATAACACAGATGATGGTGGGCAAGCAATGGGTGAAGAGATGAGGCATGTACAGATGAGCAGGTGAGGCAAGCACAC
>JGI24021J15306_10013476_pt1 | contig 10155 bp, 5 predicted proteins | sample Ectturendosymbi1_FD_15306 | JGI IMG/M metagenome (IMG submission 15306) | reverse complement strand
ACAATGTTGGTGAAAAACTAAGAAAATAAACATCAATATCCTGATCGCTAAGGGGGGTGCTTGAGCACCTTCAGCACCCCCCCTGGCTGCGCCTTTGATTAAATGTGTCATAAAGAATCAGCATGACGACTTCTAAATCAGAAAAAAAGCTTTTCTCGACAATTTTAGTGCTTGCTTTGTTTTTCACAAAAGCGATTCCGAAACAAACATCGACAGTTTTGAAATAAACTAAAGTTTTTCAACTTGAGGCTAATGACAAACCGTTGTGGGTTACACAAGTTATTTACAATCTAAAATAACCCTTGGCCGACTTTTACAGCCTGACCGACATTAAACGAAAACTTCGCATTTTTTGGCGCTTCAAACACAAGAACTATGGTAGAACCAAGATTAAATTCTCCCACAAGTTCTCCTTTGTTTTTGTCGCTACCATCTTCTCCGAAATGTCGGTCAAAGTACGTTCCATTCTTAAAAACTGCCCTGTTTGTGCGCAGCAAAATATCATTGTAAATTTTTATGCAACCCACGTTTGTGGCACCCACAGCGGCCATGGAAAAGAATCCATGCGCCCACTCGCCCGAAAGCACCACTCTCTCGTTCAAGACAAACAAGTCCTTCACTAGTGCGGCCACTCGCGGGTTGACACTGAGCAGGTTGCCAGGAAAATGTCGGCGGTATTTCACTTTCCACTGCACCGGAGAATGAAACCGGTGATAATCGCCGGGGCCAAGATAGATAACGCAGTAGTACAAAGCATTTTTTTCAGGGTCTTTCATCAGAGCAGGTTGATAGATTTCTGGTGGAGCTTTGCTAAAATCGTACTCGTAATTTTCTTTTCTGCCCCATTTGTCGTGCGACGGTTCTTCGAAAAGTGGTCCTAAGAACTGCTGCAACGAGTATGTAACCCCTTTGATTTGTTCCACGGTTCCAGCTTGTACTTCACCAATGGTCATAATTACACCATCTGACGGACAAACAACGTTCATCTTCTGATCAATTGGTCTGAACTTCATATCAATCGGACGCCGGAAAAACTCTCCGAGGTTCCTGTACAGTTTAAGGTCTTTGATTAAAGCTTCGTCCATGTTTACATCAAACGTATTGACATACAAGCTTAAAATGGGTTTTCTTAAAAATTGAAACAGTTGAACGTTATTCACGCGACCCCAAACGCGCGATATGAATCGCAGTGGAAGCAACTTATATAGCTTTATTTCAGGCGATTGCATCGCTGATGAGCGGACGGCGGGGTCTGCTGTTGGTTCTTCTTTTATCTTCATTGATACTTCGAGAATGTCAGGCCACAGCATTTTAAAGGTTGCAAATGAAACCAGCGACCAGAACAATAACTGCCAGTAAAATTTGTAATCAGGGAGAAGTGGAAAAACGACCGCACCCCGTTTCTGTTCTTCTATCTTCTTATTAATAAACCGAAGCACCGCGCTATTTTCCTCAATTAGCTTGTCTTCTTTTGCGTTGTACTTTTTCAAACCTTGACCTGGCATATTTCTGCCAGTTGCTGGCCTCTGTATTAATCCCCCAGAAATGGAGCGTATGCAGAAGACAGACCAGTTTTGTGGCTGAATGTGGAAAATCATCTTATTGCCAACGATTTTCCAGTAACAATCTCCGCATATCATACCTCCATATTGAGAAAGAAGTTTGCCTCTTACCAACGACAGTTTACTGAGTGACATGTTTACTTACTGGTTGGTCTCAATGTTGATGCAATCTGCATCTAGAGTGATAAAAAAAAACAGTAAAGCCACAAGACAGCATAGCGACATAGTACACGAGTGTTAGAATTATACTACAGCGCATCATGATGTTGGATATAACAATTTAAGAAACACTTGATAAGTTGGCAACCTCATATATAATGCGGGCAAGAGCACCATTATGTTCGATAGGAAGGAACAAAAAGTGTTAAGTAAACACAGCATAACAGAAATACGCAACAAGTCAGTGGCACAAAGTAGTTTGCTTTGAGGGAGAGGACGGTAACAAAGTCTTTCGCAGATTGGCATGATGTAAAGTCAGCCAGTTTTGAACAATTCAGCACAAATATATCATGCGTTATAAACAACTCGTCAACAGTGAGCATGATGTCCGCAGACATGTTGGTGCTCTAACACTGTCACAAAAAGATGCTCGCATCTGTAAAAAGTGGGGTAAAATATTTCAATGCAAGTCAAGCACAAAGCAGCAATACTAATTCGCAACATCAGTGAAAAACTGACATGTAACCAATAAAAGGTGTTTGTGTTGCCATGTCATTGTAAAAATTTGAGCAAACAGGAATCGTATAAAGCCTTTCGTAGAAAGAGAACAAATCGTCATATAATAAAAATATGTGAGTTGCGAACACCTTGAATTTACCACACAGCTCTGCATTGCTATTTTATGAGAAACGAAAAACATCACATTGCATCGATCCACAAGCTAAGCCTACATCGCTGGTGTAATGGGTTTACAGACCATATGATGTACAGTGCAACCTACGTTTTTACTTATTTAGTTCATGCAAAGCTTGGTTATGTTAATTTGAGCCATGACATCACAAAATTATGGCACAGCATCAAATAATCCCAGAACATCTTGCTCCATTGGATCACTGGGTTGAAGTGTTTCAAATGAACTTACTAACTCAGTGTTGATGTCCTGACTAGCACTTGGTGTATCACCTTTGAAAAACTGAACCAAGGGATACTGAAACAAGTCTGCAATCTCAACCACTTCCTCCACATTGGTATCAGAAGATTCAGGCGGCAAGTCACATTTTTTTAAGTGAGTGGTCAAAGAACATTTGTATCCAAACTGTTTTCCGCATTTTGAGCAAATGAACCTTTTTTCACGAGTATGAACAATGCGGTGCTTGCGAAGAGCAGCTTTCTCCACAAACCCTTTACCACAAACCTCACAGGTAAATGGTCTTTCTCCACTATGAATACGCTCATGGTTTTTCAAGTCTGTTCGATTTCGAAATGATTTGCCACAGCCTTGACACTTGTGTGGCTTCAACTTTTGATGCATCAAAAAGTGGGATTTTAAGCCAGGCATAGAACCAAATGTTCTTGGACATGAAGGGCACTTTAAAATTTTGGGCTCTTTGTGAGACAGACAGTGGTTGAGCAGCAAATGGCGACTGGCAAAACGTTTTGAACATATAGGACACTGAAATGTTGGCTCAACTAAATGCTCATTTTTTGCATGCAATATGCACTTCTGAACTCCACTAAAACCCTTTTCACATACTCTGCACTGAAACTCCTTTTCGCCACGATGCAACCTTTCATGGCAAGCAATCCTGCACCAAGAAACAAATTTACATGAGCAGTGAGCATCAACACATGAAAAAATAGGTTCAGATGTAAGATTCCCAAAATGTTTTTCATACAGGACCATATTTGGAAAGAAGTTTCCACAGTAAGAGCATGGTGGAGATGGTTCCTCTCCATGCTCATTCAAATGTGATATGTAAGATTCTTTAGAGTCACTAACTGTGCCACATTTAACGCATTCAAATGTTTTCAAATATACTCTGCAGTATGGCCTCCATTTAGTTTCCCTTAAACCATTCGTCATCTCCTGGTTTGGGAATTCACATGCATCTGAAACACTTCGAACTTTTACTCTATTTGATTGTGATGGTAGTATTTGGTATGAGCATTTAGAAATTGAATTTTTTTTCTTTGTTTTAGGAAGAGCATTGTTGAAGCGTTTACAGTCAGTAGACATTAGCAATTCTTCAAGTGCAGCAGCTCTAGAGTCAAGCCGACTGCGGATTGCAAAATCATCCAGATTTTTTAAAGCTTCAGTAAACTCTGGAGTTATGTCTTCTGCCAATAAATGCAGTCTCCACTCTGTATGTGTTAGATCAGTAGTAAATGTATGCCTCTTTTTCAAATATTCTGAGCGTTCTACTAGTGCTTTCAGAGCACTGGATATGGTTGAAAAAGCTGATGTGAATCTTTCAAACTCTTGAATGACCATTGTTGATGTTGGCCCAAGAAACAACGAATTTTGTTGTAATAACTCACAATCACTAGCACTAGCCATTTTCCAAAAATGTTCTACAGTAGCCTGCCACTTAAACAACACAAAACGTTAATACATAAAATAAACATAACTGACAGACACTATGTCATTGCTTCAACCTGTGTGGTCTTACCAGTGGTCAGTGGAACACAGGCTTACACCAATCAGGCCACAACTGACTAATAGTACCTAAGCTGTTATTTGTAGGGATCAGACTATTTAATATCCTTATGCAAAGTGCTCAAGCTGTAGAAGCAATGAGCACAGCACATGTGGCAGGCAAACTGCTTACCTCATCAGACAGATGATGGTGAGATTAATTCCAACTGTACATGTACAAACACATCCACATGTGAGAACAACAGAGTAAATCAAAATGAAAAATTTCATGCTCTGTGTGACTAACACAGATTGTAAATTATTGATGTTAGAAATGGATGCCAAATAATAGATGAACGCATGAAACAGGAACCATGAACTTCTGAGTTGGTTCCACACATTCTGTAAAAATTTGAGATTATTTAAAATAAAAATTGGTTAACTGATGGACTTATTTGGCAGTACTGCGCTCATTGCTTAAGATATACTCAATACAGCGAACACTGGGACAGCGCAAAAACACAAGAGGTTGTCTAGTCAGGTTCCCTATAAATTAGATGAGATTAATAAGAGCTCCATAATGAAAGGTTGTGCTGACCACAAGACATGTTGTTGTAGTCCAGTGTGCAGGATTAATGACCAGATTGTGAAAAGATTATCTCGTTGAGTACAAATGGCCATAATGTTTAAAGTGTCATGGACTGAAAGGTTCCAAAGAAGAAAAGAATAACTCGACCAAGAAGACAACCTCTTCGGGTTGCCATTACCTGCTTGGTCCATGCATAGTTGCACAAAAAATAGTGATAGCATAATAATGACACATTTTGTGGAAAACCCTGCATGTACAAACCAATGAAATTGGAACAAATGCTCCAAAGTAGCCACCAGGGGCGCAACTAGAGGGACTGTTCAGTCAGCATGCCAAGTACCTTTAACATTCAGGATGCTGGAGAGTGAGGAAATGATGAGGAACTGCAACGCGTCCTTTCTTAAGGGGGGAAATGGGGGCAAATGTGCCCTTTCATAACAGTATCATAGGTCATTTCATGGTTTATAGATCGACTTGAAACAAGTTTATTGCAGCTATTCACACGCCCAGAAAATTCAGAATGGTTTTCTATAATTTTTATTATTATTTTTGAGGTCAACATTGTTGCTGAACAGAAACAAGCATTAAGTGGTAACAATTTTTTTGTTTTTTGTATGTTATATTACCCTCAACTCTTTTACTGCCCCCTTTCCCTACCACTGCTGTGGCATCCCTGTTAACATCTGTGACAGTCTTGCATTTGAGAACAGCATGGTACACACAGAATTTCAAGGTAGCCAGTTGCATCGCAGAGCGGCTCGCCTAAATCCAGAAAAAAAAACAAAAACGCATACATTGTTTTTCAAAAAAAATCCTTTCTCAGTAAAGAATCAGACTCTAAGATCTTACAGAGTATATAGTTCGCCTATGAAGTGGGCATCATCAGCTCTTATTCAAATAGAAATGCATACACTTTGCACAGTTCCACACAGTATGGGACACCACTATGGTTTTCTATAATTCAACAGATTTTCCGCAATGTGGCTGTGCACACGCATGACAATCATTTTCTACTCGCACCATGTTCTTCTGTGGTGCAATGATGTATATTCATGATGATTCAACTGCAGTGAGCCACATTGTGTTGAATGTGGGACTAAGTTTTTAAGAAACCCTACTCTGTGCTGGCATTCATCAACTGCATATGTCCATTAGTCAGGCAAGAATTGGACAACAACAGGATCCACGTCTTAAATGTGTGAAAGTTTTGCCTACTTTGGAAGTCGGTGTCTTAGAACAAAGTTGCTACCTGACTTTGATCGAATATCTATTGGGGTTTATCAGAAGCATGCAAATATAAAAAGCACAATCGTAATGGCAACCACAAATGACTTCTTGCTCAACTGTAGCAATTATGGTTTCAAAAAGCATACTGCAGATCACACATATATTACATCAAGATTTTCACATGCGATTTTGTATGAAAGTTTTACCATCAAATGGTCTCATTGATCCAAAGTAGAAGCTTGGAACTTCACCAAAAATAACTTTTAAAATGTGTTAGTTGAAGGAAAGCAAACTTTTTATTTGCCAGCTTAAATCTGCATAGTATTGCAAAGAAAAAGCACTAGACAAATGCAAGTTTTATGGATGATATTTTAAAAAGAGGGAGCAGACTCTGTTGTTGTTGTCCCCTTCCTGTGAAAATTTATGGCTACGCGCCTATCACAATAGCAGGTCAACTTTGTAAAGATTGTAATTTTCGTGGACCTATTGTCACTCTTATTGTCATGCAACATGTGGAAATTCTTGTGGAACACCTGACTTCCATTGCAGAACAATGAGATTTTTACGTAACAGTTACACGTTTTCAATAGGCTTGGTGATGATATAAAAAAATAAAAAAATAATACACTTATGCAAAAAACAAGGTGAAATGGCTGCAAGAAACTCGCTAAGTAAACGCAACATTGGTCTGAGCGCTTCGACCTTCACTCCATCCATATAGTAAGCACGCTTGCTTGGACCAATATTGTGTTTTCTTCACATGTTTGCCATTCGAAACTAGCTGAATGCTAACCCCTTTGGATTATTTCTAGTTACATCACTGGTAGCCACTAACAATCTTGTACGTAGGGCTAACTGAATTTTATGCCTTGACTACCTTTTTCATTAACACCTTCACTGCCAGGGTATGAGATACTCATACTTTGAAATCACAGATTGAACCACTATTTTTGTGCCATTTTGGAATTTGATAACTCGCCAGTTGATTGTGCTAGAGAGAGGTGTTCAAACCTCGAAAGACTCGGTGAGTCTTCTAGTTTGCAATGAAAAAACTTTAGTTTTGGGTTTATGGTAGATGAAGTCATAAGGGGTAGGCTTAGGCCTTTTTGGCTGAGGTTATCAGGCCTTGGGCCCAACCATAAGAGGAAGTGCTTCGCTCAAGTTTTTCTGGAAATTAGGCTGAAATGCAAGTCTTTTGAGCCTTTGATCGTCTTTCTAAGGTTTCTGGTTTAGAAGCTAGGGTTAAATAACCAAAATTTGGATAATTCAATCTTTTCGGGTAATTTTTATCCAAATTTAGGTTTTGATACTTTAGACAAACAAGTAACATACATTAGGAACTAGGAAGTCAATCTATGCATGTGTAGATTTAACACAAATTTTCTCAAGCAATACTGTAACTTCAGCCCACAACCAAAAGTAGTGTTCTAATAATACAACATAAACTTATGGTTAGCAATATTTGCTCTTTGTGAGCTTGCATTGACTTGCTGTCCCCTGTCATTTACTGATTTAGGACTTATTTGATTTCTCAGAGCTGGGTTTTTACTGTAACTGTGAACTATGCAACCTATGCTCACAACACATACTTGGAACTTCCACTGCACTGAACCAAAGCTTAGCAATAGCAACAGGTTTAACAGTGCTTTAGCAAATTGAACCACATGCTACAGAAGTGTTTTCCTTGTGTTGTTGTCATCATGACAACTGAATTTTCTAATGTCACTGTTACTAGCTACAATATAACTTTTAACAACCATTTGACCTGTTCTTGCTGATTTGATTTGGCTTGTGATAGTGCATTCCAACCTATTTCACCACACCATTAGTCTTCACATCTAGTTCTTTTGCTAAAACATTTTCCTCCATTCTTTTAGAAAAACTTAGGAGGGTAGATTTAGTCACATTTCATGTCAGACATGGGGCGATTACAGCACAAATGTAATTGATTATGATTACTTCACTTACCACCTGCTCAATTGTGATTATGAATAAACAAAATTGCAATGTAATTGATTGTGATTACATTGAAAGTAATCACGATTACAATCACAATTACATTTGTCGTGAAACATTTTCAGAATGAAAACAAACCCCATTTGCATGGTTTGATGTAAATATATTTTTAGACAACATACGATATTAATGAATGCAATAACTGAAATTACTATCTGTATAAATTAAGCACCAGAAAAAAAATTACACTAATTGTTTACTGAGATGTCCGTGCAAACCAGTGGCATAACTAGAGGTTTGAGTTAGAAAGGAAACTTAGCTGAAAGAAGCCAACTAGCCTCTGTAGGTGACCTGCAGTCTACAATTCAACACTCAGAATACAACACTTGTGAAATAATGGTGAATCCAGGTGTGGATGGCTATGAACCCCAAATCAATGGAAAATCTCCGAAAAACGCAAAAAGACAATCTACTGAAAACCAAAAGAATACTAAAACCAAAGATAAGCTAAGTGGGGGCCTGGTTTTTACATTTAGCTGGCCAGTGGAGTCAAATCGTCCCTCATCCCTCCCGCCAGTTACTCCACTACAACAAACACTTTAAAAACAAATATGATCAATGTTTAAAATCTTTGTTACAGTTGATAAACATCAAGGCTTCAAATCTCTAACAGTTGAACGACACCTATCAGGCTTGAACATTCATCCATCAACGCTGAAAATTCGTTTGTGAATAATTTCGATATTGCTGACTATTTCTTCTAAGTGCGGGTTACAATCGAAGCCAGCATACCATTGTGCAGCATTTAATTTGAAATGAAATCAACAGTCACGCCAATATAGCTGCAAACGTCTTGGTCAACAAAACCTCACAGGTTTCGTTGAGTTTTTTTTACCAGTATTATCTGGTGGGTCGCGGATGACATGCTAGTTATTAGTGTTGTGGAGAAATACTTTCGACTTAACTTTCGGCTTAGATTAAAGTACCTTATNCCTCTGAAAAAAATNAATTNACTCTATATAATTTACTTAACTTGCACAGAAGGGGTCACAGAGGGNTCACCAGGGCACAATATATTGACACCTTATCGTGGTTTGNTTAAAGAGACTCGAGGCCCTTCATGGATTGTGACTCGTGTCGAGTCATTCTGTGAAAAATGTGACTCGAGTCGAGTCCGAGTCACATTTGAGTCAAGTCCTTGACTTGAGTCATGCTATCATTGCTTACTAAAAAAAGTTTACATAAAAATATGGTTTTCTGAGTGGAAAAATGAAGGGAGTTTGACGTTTTTTGCGGAAGCGTGATTTAAATTGGTTTATTTCTTGCAACGTGAAACAATGGTTAAGAAAAAAGTCGTGCGTGCGCTTGCCACGGAATCCATACTGTTGTATTTGTGAAATTAGTGGTTAGTTCACATAAGTCGTGAATTTTTGTGAAACTATACCTTAGAACTAAATACTTCTCTTACTTACTAAACATAGTTTGTTTTACATGTACCTAACACTTATTGGAATAACATTTACTGCTAATATTACTGTAACCTGTCTATTATACCCTTGTGTCTTCAACGAACTTGACTTCATTTTTTGTGGCACCATGGCATGCATCTGGTCGGGAACAATTCATCCATGCAACTCACCCCACTATGGTCTGTGGGTAAATTGATATTTCTTCACGATTTGGATGTATAAACATTGTTTTCTGCTCTTGCTGCTTGTTTTTGTAATGAATTGTGTTAAAATACATGGCTCTCTACCTCATAACACTCATTGCTGCTTGCTTCCTTCAAGTTCACCTGTATGCTTGCTTCACCTGCTCATCTGTACATCTGTATCAACTCTTCACCCATTGCTTGCCCACCATCATCTGTGTTGTGTTGATGTCTATTGTGTTTTTTTTTGGCTATCTCTGTTGTTTTTTTTAACAATAACAGTTGTTTACCCCTGCTTCTGACTGATTTTTGGTTTTGTCTTCGGGTTTGTCTAGAAGGCCTCAGAGGTTTCAAGCAATGTTGAAAATGAACACGAAACCACGTTGTACTCTCATCATAATCCATGCGATTGAAAAGATATTTAATCAATGCACAAGGTGAAGGTAACACTGCACAACTGAGGGAACAATGAATCTTATAGAAAGAATGAGGATTCGGAAAGCAATAGCTACACATTAATACAGGGGCAAGTGGAAGGCAGTGATGGTGGTCAGTACGTTAAAAGCAGCTAGAAAAAGAACAGGTAAAATCAGAT
>JGI24021J15306_10013475_pt1 | contig 10155 bp, 7 predicted proteins | sample Ectturendosymbi1_FD_15306 | JGI IMG/M metagenome (IMG submission 15306) | reverse complement strand
CAAATATAGTAATAATGCTGCGGATTTTCCTCACAATTGCCGTTAGTGTTGCTACCTGTTAGAGGAGTTTTTCGAAACTAAAACTGATCAAGAATTATTTAAGATCTAGTATAAACACCTTGCGGTTGAGAAGTCTTGTCACACTGTTTGTGGAGCAACAATTGACAGAAAATGTAAATTTGGACATTGCCATTGAAGAACTTGCCAACAAAAAGACAAGACACGTTACTGTGTAAAAAACTGTAGTTTTAAATTTCAGAAATAAAGATGGTCCTAATTTTTTACACTTTTTTTACTATTTTTCCCTACATACGATACAGTATGTCATTTTTGCTTTTTGTTTAATTGTCACAATGTTTGAGTTTTTTTTGTGTGTATTTAAAGCATACCATATTTGAGCATGTGAGAGTACTGTAATATTATAGTGGTGCACAAACTAGTTAATACATATACAAAGCTTTAAGAGCCAGTCACTGTGCAATATGTACTTTTATGGGTTTCGGGAGCGCCAAACTCACGGGCCGCCCCGGGCAGCCCAAACTCTAGCTACTCCACTGAGCAGAGGTCTTACTGACGTTATCATTGCTCTGTGACGTACGTGGTACGTTACTCAACAATGGAGAAGTTATCATGAGAATTTCTCATTTATTGTTACATAACATAACGTCACAGAGCAACGTTAATGCCGGCCAGAATGAAAGCAAATGGAAATTTTAGTGATGCAATGCAAGCGTAGAACGGTTTTATTCAGTCAGTCAGAATAAATCGTATGATGAGCCCGAGCAGGGACGCCGGAACAGCGGTAAGGCAGGGGGCAGTAGAAGAGTTGAGGGCAATGGAAACTTGTAAAAAATAAAGAAATCGTCACGAATTATGCTTGCTCTTTCGCAGCAACAATATTGACCTCAAATAACAGCAGAAATTACAGAAAACCATTCTGAATTTTATACGTGCTCGAATAGCTGCAATAAATTTGTTTCAAGTCGATCTTGATAAACCATAAAACTATCTGTGATTCTGTTATGAAGGGCACCTCCGCCCCTCTTGCCCCCTTTTGAAAGGCCAGGGGGAAATACCCTCGTCATTTTCCCGCTCTCCGGCGTCCCTGAAATTACCCATGACGCTGTTATGTAAGGGCACCTTTGCCCCCATTGCCCCCCTTTCAAAGGACAGGGGGAACAGTGCCCCCGTCATGCACCCCGTTCCGGCGTCCTAAGACCGAGTGACGCTGATGACCTGGGTCGCCCCTATAGCAGCCTGTTTGAATTTCAGGTGGTTCAGCGATACGTTTTCATAGTGGTGTAATTTTCTCAAAAATAGTGCAATTGAGACCTTCACATGGTGTATAGGTAATGCCGTCATATTTCAATGCTTGTGACGACACAGCTGCAGAACCGTCGCCAGAAAGTTTTCAATAGGGGGCTTTGCAGTTCTGCGGAAGGGCTTGACATTATGAAATTAACCAAAATTCCACGTATTTATAGTGTTTCACGTTTCAATTTGGGGGTGCTTGGAGCTTTGTTTGGGGGGCTAAGCCAACCAAAGCCCCCCGTGGCGACGGGACTGCACAGCTGCCAATTCAAACCACAAAAGTTTTCTATAATTTTTTGACGTGCACTTGTGCCCCCCACTTTGAAAAAGGTTCCTCCACCCATGATACTGATATACCTATATGTATATATATATATCTATATCGCATAGCCATTTTAACGCTTGGAACGCTTCACTGGGTGTGTGTCTGTATGGTTGCGCAATTGCATGAGCTTAGTGCGCAACAAAACAAACATTTGCTCAGTGTAGAATTTTCTTAGAGAGAAAACTGTTTGTAATACTCATTTATTTACAAATTATCTGTAGTAGATCTGATGGCCAGGACAGCAAGCTTTTATTTTTGTGTTTTTTTCTATGAAACACAAAAGCATTCTGTACAGGAGTGGTCAGCCGCGGTAGGAACCTGTAATGCCAGGAACGTTGCTGCAGTTACTTGCACCCGAAGGAAAACTTTCTCGCAGTGACTTTTGTAAATGTTCGTGCTGTGACATCACTTCCATCCCACAAAGAGTCGGTCCCTCTTTTTGATGATGCTGGTTGCTCCTATGCAGGGGTGTCGTGCTAAAATAGTAGTGTGGGAACGCATCCAAACACTAACCATTTTCAGTAATTATACAGTTATGCTGAGGTGCTAGTGCTACGCAAGAGATAGGTTACCATGTGTTCACGTATGCGACGCCTGGAGCTGCACGCAGGAAATTTGATTAAAAAGTGCACATTTTCAAGTCAGGTTACTTTGAAACCAGTGTGGCAACGCGTTCCCACAACTTAAAAAAAGTGTGGAAACGCCGTTACCGCGCCATCCCCAGTACTCCCCTGCTCCCAGTGGATGTTGCCTTGCATCAGTGACATTTTAAAGACCGTTCCTTCCATTGTGAAATACACCTCCGAAACTTTTCTGTAATTGCTTTCTTTCCAACCTTTCGTTTCTGGCAAGCAAGTTGGCAATCGTATTCGAAGATACTGTCAAATTTATTTTCAAAATATGCAGCAAGTTAACTTGTTCAGAACAAGGGCGTACGCAAGGGGGGGTTGGGGTTAAAAACCCCCTTGAGCTTGATATTTTACGAAAACTTTATTACCTGCGCAAAGGAAATTAATTGTTTTCGCATACTTTTTGCTTGTTAATTTGTCGACTCAGTGCAAATACTACGGAATGCATTTGCACGCAAATTTCAAGGTACATTGTAAATGGGCCAAAAAGTTATAATTAGGTTTTGGTGGGAATCTGGGTTGCATCCAGAAACCATCTCACCACTTTTTGCAGAATTTCGTCCACTACACATGTTTAAGATTGTGTTCCGCGATAGTTCGCTTTATCGGAAACAATTGTCTCTGATTTGTCTGCTATGGCTGAGCAGCGCATGTGCTCACCGCATTGGCTACATTACCAATTTCAGTAGCATGATAAAACTGTTGCACGAGCTGAAGAACAGCAGTTGTTAAAATAGAAGCATTCAGGTATTTGATTATGTCTCAGCAAAACTAAAAGTTTGCTGGATTTCTATACATAACAAAAATAAAGTGTACTTGCGTACTTTATGCGCCTTCTCAATTCTTGTGTAGTTTAGCAAGATTCGATCTTGCAAAACGGGGTGAGCGTCAGCCAGTCAAGCCGCACACCTTCTATGCTCCACTGCTCGTATTCGACAAGACATCAGCGCCGCCTCATTTTGCAGTTGTAAATTGCTCTGACGCAGTGATAAGTGTGTTTTACTCCCCTGTTTTAACGCGCTGCCTGATATTTTTGCAGTTATGACCTGTGGTGTCGTAAAGTTGTGTGTATTTTCCTCCGATATCCCAACCTGGAGCACTAATAGTTTATAATCAGTTCAATGACACATAAATTAAGGGGAGTGCGTGTGGACGAATATGCATATTATGTCAACAAACTTCGCCAAAACGTTAGTTTGGAAACCTGAATATAACGTCATATTGTGACGTCACAAATAGCACACACCAAATACAAATGGCCACCATATGCAACTGAATGAAACCCCCCCATGAAAATTATCTGCATATGCCACTGGTTCAAAAAACGCCCAAAACTTGGTAGCATGGCAGATGCTCACAGACATTCTAAAGTACAGTATGCCCAATTGTCCATGAGTTGCCAGAAATTGTTAGCCATTTAGAAATGTTTTAACGACGTATTTGTTCGTTTAATTCAGCAGAACCTCAACTCAAGCACAACCGAAATAGCAGAATCCTAACAATGACCTTCCGAAAATTCGCAGCAATGGATTTTTAGATTTCCAACTGTGTAAAATGACATCACCAGTATTACTGCACAGAGACCACATGATGATATTCACTGTGACGTAAGTCATTCAATTGAAACCAAAATGAGGTCAGTTGAAGAAAGTTGTTAGTGGTCAGTTGAAGAAAGTTGTTAGTGGAAGCCTCAACAAAGCAGGGTTGAGAAAAACCCGTTATTTTGTTTTTTTTAAACAGAAACCGCTTTTTTGTTCTTTTTTTAAGAAAAACACAAAAATCTTTTTCAAGTCCTTCAAATTTTTGTTATCTATTTTTCAAGTCCTTCAAATTTCGTTGCTGTTCGTTTTGTTTGATTTAAAAAAAAGTACTGTTACCTGTTCAAGTATGCTGCTTCTGTTACTTCTTACTTCATATTACATTTTTCAAAGGAAAAGCAGGTGTGGGTTCTTTGCTGGGTTTTATTGTTGGTTTTCAAGAGGGCTTTTTAAAAAAAGCGGGTGTTTTTTGGGGTTGTGCACAATTACATCAACCCTGCAACAAAGGAACTCATATGTATTAGAGAACCTATATGGTAAGAAATTAAATGTTCCTGAAGGTAAGTAATATTATACCTTGCATTCAGTGACATAATGACAAACGTAGAGATGGGGAAAATTTTTTTACAAAGTTAAATACAATGCCACAGTCACAATAGCTGGGAAATTTTCCTATTTAGAGTTTATGTTTATTGTAAATTGCAATGGTGCGTCGCTGCAAAAATTCAGTTACGTTAGTATTTGATTGCAAAAGGGGGGGCCAATATATTTTTAGTATTTTTGTCAAATTCCTGAACGAATTAGTTGATAGAATTCATGTACAGTTTTTGGCGAAATAGACAGAATAAAACAGACTTTGGTGTTGGCCACATCTTCCTAAACAAACTAACTGCATGAAACCCGTCAGAAAGAACATAAAGCGGACATAAAAAGCACACGATTCGACAAAAGTGCCTTAACGCAACACACATTTGATCTAAATCACAGAATGGATTGGGATAACTCAAAAGTCTTGGAATTTGAATCCAACTATAACACACGCCGATTTATCGAATCCTTTCACATAAACAGTGACAAAGACACAATAAATGAAAAACGATCGGACTTGTTCCCCGACATTTACCGGTTCATGTTGCAATAGTCTACACATTATAATTTTCTAAATTTCCTTCGTTCTGTCCACGACATGGTTCATCATTCTGTTGTTTTTACTGTCTTATCTTTTAAACAGTGTTCCCCGCCTCCCGAGTTCTTATCAGCACGATGCAACCTGGAGCGCACACATTTTATAACATCCGTGTCCGCATCTCACAGCATTTCGTTTTTAGGCCTGATGAAGGTAGTTGTATCAACTATCGAAACGTTGGCAAGTTTTTAACGTGTTTTTATGTTTTTACCGCCAGTAGAGCCTGATTAAAGTTTGCTTATCGAAGTCCTGGCGCCTCCGAAGCACAAAGATGTTCAAACGTACTGCATTTACTCTTGGCAAAGAGCATTGTTCATCTACAGCAGGGCTTCTTGAATGGCGGATCGCGGTCCGAATCCGGACTTTTGGACGGTGAAGGACGGATCTCGTCAGCCTCAAGAAGTATTCTATTAACTGAGGTTTTTATCTCAAAATCTAACGCCTTTAGCCGTGTAGCAGTCACACTATCGCGACTGCTACATGTGAGCAAAGTCGGCCAAAGCAAGAAGGGAAAGACCAAGCAAGCGACAGTTATAAGTGACTTCCATGCAGATGGAAGTGAGAGTACTCTTTGGCCGATTCGTCTTGTGCGGAGTTAACATCGCTGACGTCACAATCCATCCTTCCCGAGGTTGGAGGATCAATCCCACACTGAAGCAGGACTCAACAACCGGGGAGTTCCGCTTCAGCCGTTCTTCTTCGCCAACTGTACAAATGTCGATCAACCTATTGTTTAACTATATTGTAGAGCACACTTGAGCTGCCCTTGTTATATTTTGGTTCAAAATAATTGTTTCGTCATCATTGTTTCACAACCGCTTGCCATTAAAATGTCTATCCTGGTAAAAACAGTANATCCANGTTAAAAAATGGCAATGAAGCCTTTTCTTGCCGGAAAGTGGATTTATACAAATTCACTTGTACACAACATTGTNAGATGGTTGATTACGGCACATATAACATAGAATTCGTAGCTGCAATAGAAGAGCGAACTTGGTCAAATGTCAAATCCCAATTGCTATTATGCTGAGGATTGTCGGTTCGACTCTTTCTTTGGTTGGCTCAAGACGACGCAGCATTGTGCCTGCAACAAATGGCTCCGAACGTGTCGGTGGCTGGAATCCACTGTTAACCTGCAGTCCTACAGTAATCTGCAGTCCCAAAATTGAACGAAAATTGCTAAGAATTTGGAAAGAAAATAATCAATTCCACTCCAATTCTGTTTAAGCAAAAATGATAACATCCAAATCCATCAATATATTGAAATGTCACAAGATTTGAATCCAACTAGGCTACATGTTCATCTCTGGTCATTTTCATGTATTGGGCATGCGCAAGCTATAGGCTACTTTCAATGCAACGCCAACAGAGAAGTTGCAACAACATCCCCTCGTTTTTGCAATGAACCGCACCTATTGCACGTTATTTTTGTGAAGGTTGTACCTGGCACCACCTTCACATCCTGGTCAAAGTACCACTTTGTTGTGATTGGAATGGCCGAGCAGCAGTGCGCAAAGCTTCCCACTGTCGCAACAAGAAACAATAAAGATGCCACGTCGTGCACATCATATTTCTGCTTGTTCGCGCCACATGGGTGTTGTTCTTCACGCACATCCCCTTCGTGGTGAATCGCACATTTACCACAACGCTAACTGAGAGGCTACAACACTTGCAGCAAGGTTGGGCAAGATTTTTGAAATGATTGAGAGTGAAAAAGGCAAGTAAAATGCAAACTGAGAAAATTTAGATACAAATAACTTGCAATCAAACTTGTTAAAACAACATTGGACACCATTTTCTAACTTATCGGGCGCCATTTCGTAGCATGTTGGACACCATATTCTAACTTATCGGGTGCCATTTTTAGCATGTCGGGCGCCATTTCGCAGCAAAAAATGTCGTAGGAAAAACGTCAACTTTTTAGTGACTCGACATTGACTCGATCTTGCAAACCAATGACTTGAAGTGACTCGACAATTGTGACTCCACTTGACCAAAACATGACTCTGACTCGACTCGAAAAAATTTTAGATGACTCTGACTCGAAGGACTTGTGACTCTGACTCGACAAAAATGACTAGGACACATCACTGGTTAGAACTAGAAGTAGAATGGATCTTCTTATAAGAACAAGTGACAGCTAAGTCCTATGAAAGGAGCCTCATAATTAGCTAAATGACAATCACCTTTCCAGAGTGAAAGGATCCTGTTAATTAGCTAAATGACAGTCACCTTTCCAGAGGTAACTTGTGGAGTTAGATGTCGACTACGCGCAAAGTGTATTTAATGCTGAACGGGGCACTGAACGCGGTTGTGTTTCTTCAGGTAAGAAACAACCAAAGCAAAACTTACCACAACCTGCTGTTTGCTAAACTAATTAGGCGCAATGTAGGTTACCTATGCGCATGGTAAGACTCTTGTTGAGTTGGTGCAGGTGAAAGTAGGACTGACAAACACTCATACAGCAGGCATATAGACACTAAACTCTCCACTCACTACATTCATCTTGCTACTAGTAATAGAAACTCAACGTTATATTTGGACAAAGGTGGATACAGTTCGAATAGCAAAATAGCCCCAGCAGAGCGTTTGCCGTTGATGGCAAAATATGCACCACCAATTTGACAAATCTGTGAAATTGGATTGAAACGGATTAAAACTACTCTAAAAAACTGCTCCGGGAAAAATTGGCTTCAGTCCAGATATAGTCCGATCCAGTCCTGTCCGTACTCATCTCTCTCTGTTGGTGCTTGGTGCCAGAGATGGGCATCAGTGTTGATCATGATCCGGTATCCGGATCGCGATCCAACATGATTCAGCAATTCAGAACCGGATTGGACGGAATTTCGAAAAAACCTCTACTGGATCAGATATGGATATCCAAACTGCGTTGGCCACTGCAGTCAAGTGCTTAATCAGAGTTTTTTCTGATATAAACCGTATTGGATCAAATATTCGGACAGTACTGCTGGTGTCAAGCGAAATTTCTGACTTCACGCCATGTGCGCATGCACTGAGTGATATTTTACATATTAAATAACGCTGAGAAAACTGATTATTAGGGCTCAGGGTTTAGTGCTTAGGTAAATGTGTCGGGTTAGGGTTTGGGTTAGAAAAAGAAAAATAATTGAGATCAAAGACTAATTCCAATATTTTTCAGTGGTTATAGACTTATAGTTATTCCCGCACTGTAGCTTGTTGTGGATATCTGACACCTAACCAAGAAGTTTTAATTTATACAACACACATCAAAAAAGCAATCGCAAAGTATATTCCTTTACTCTGAGAAGCAAAATAACTGACAAAAAATAATAGGTCAGAAATTTCGCAGTGGTCAGAAATTTCGCTTGACACCAGATTAGCATCGGACTGGATTACACAATGAAAATATTGGACTGGATTAGAATTGCAAAAATCTCCGATTCGTTCAACACTAGGATCTGGAGGGTGGATCAGTTTTGGACCATGGTCTCTATATAATTGACCTTTCAGACTGATTATATAGCGACAATGTTTGGACTGAGTTAATGTAGAAAAAATTGCAGCATTTCTCTTGTNAAAAAGCCGTATTTTNTCGCTTTTTTGGACTTCATTTGGACTTGGACTTTCTGTTTTTTTAAAATTTGGACTATGTTTGGACTTGGACTGAGTTTTANANATTCAGGCTGAATCTGGATGGTGAAATATGGGAGTCGCTGGCCCTCATCTNTGAAATTTAACTGGGAAGCTCTCAGGACACATTTTATTTCTGTCAACACTAGATCAGAGTTGCCAACTGGCATGTTTTTATGTCAAAGGTTTGAAATTTGGCATTTTTGACATATTTCTCAACAACCAATTTTTTGACGTATGCGAAATGTTGAACCTTAATGAAAATGGCCATTTTGATTAAGGTTTGGCCATAAGCTTCGGAAAAAATCTGGCAACCCTGCTTCTGTTAGTTGTTTTCAGAAGAACTCTTGTTTCCGAGGATGTTTAATCATGATGAATTTGTCAACACAAAACTTATGAATGTGTTAAAACTTTCAATGTTATATCATAAATGTCATATTGCGAGTAAGGCATAACTTAATAGTGAAACAAATCTTTGCTGTTGTAAAGATTTGAAAGTGACCAAAAATGCAGGAAAATTTCATTGTTGTTATGTACCTTGGCATTGTTGGAGAACGAGATATACTACTGCACATATGCTACATAATATTACAACATGACATGGCTGTATTGTTTGCAGTATGATTCTGTACCTTTTTGCAATATATAATCTAGCCTTAGAGGACTCCAGTGTCTTCTGAATATTTGTGGTGATGATGCTGCTGAAAACGAAATCGCTTTTAATTGCAAGAAAGCTATTGGTGCACTTTTTAGGCCGAAAAACTATAAACAACCTGTTCCATCGAATGTTTTTCTGAGTGGTGTACAAATACGATTTTTTCGCCAAGCCAAAATCTTGGTGTATGGCTAAATACCTCACTGAATGATGATGCTGATGCCCGAGACAAATGAAATCCTTGTGTTGTGTAGTAAACAAGCTCAGAGGCAGTGGCGTAACTGACAGAGGGCTAACCGCTTCCCTGGCAGGCTAAGTGAAAAAATCGGCCCCTACTTAGTAGGTCTACTTAGCTTATTTATGTATTAATATGTTTTTTTTCGTTTTTCGTAGTGTTTTCTTGTTAATTCGGTTTTGGTATAGACATCCACATCCAGATTCGCTATCATATCTCAACATTTTTTGTTTTTGGCTGGTGGGTTCCTTATGGTGACCAGTGGGCCCGCTTCAGCTAATTTTTGCCCCCCTTTTTCAAACCTTTTATTATGCCACTGCTCAGATGCACTTTTGCTCAGTGCTTACCTGCAGTAGAAAAACTCTATTCTGTGCCTATTGCATGCCAATGTATGCTTGAAAGTGCCTGTCTTCAAGACAGACACTGTCTTGTTAGCGTCTGCTGAATTAGAGCTTGTCGGCTATACAGTATATACAGCAGAGATGATCACTATCCGGTTTGCCGGTTGGATATCCGGCAGGATAGTCAGTTTTCAACCGGAAACGGATATCCAAAAACTGCTTTCAAACGTGAACCGGATACGGATCCGGATATCCGAAAAGCTTTTATCAATATTTCGAGGATTGAGACTTTTGGAAAATTTGTTCATTGCACAATCATTCAT
>JGI24021J15306_10013474_pt1 | contig 10155 bp, 6 predicted proteins | sample Ectturendosymbi1_FD_15306 | JGI IMG/M metagenome (IMG submission 15306) | reverse complement strand
CAACATCAAACACCAACTTTCAGGACAAGACATAAAATTACGTTTTCACCCCGGGCAGGCAACAACAGTGTTCGGGCTGCTGAAATATCCAGGTGGTTTTCAGAATAGCCAGGGGTTTAACAAATTGTGGTTGAAAGGTCCACAGTCAACAGCACATCTTAAAAATAATAGTGGTTTTGCGGTCTGACAAAGTTTCATTATTTAAAAGCCAGACCCAACAGGCACATTCAGTTTTAGACTTCTGCTGAAACACATTTTGGGTTCTGTGGTAACTATGAAAGGGTTGTCTATGGCTTCAAGCATCAACTCACTATTAAGCGATGCAATTTTCAGAAACGAAGCGGCTGATGCTGGAAAGGTTGTTTTAACAATACTTTCTTGGTACATGCCATACTTTCTCGCAGCAGATGAAGAAAAACTCAATTCACCCTCTACAAAAGAACTGAGTCAAACGCAAGCTTTCCAGTGATGTATTGGATGACTCAATGCGACTCAATTCCAGTGCCTCAAACAAGACAATTCACCTGGAGATTGTCGGTGAAAAGTTTGCCTGAAAAGCCTCGTTGGATATAACCGTTGGTTTTCAAACAGATAAATCAGGAAACAAGAACACAACCCCTCAATTTTTGACTACTGCAATCTCACAAATGTGTTTGTAATGCTCAACTCGAGAAGGTATCCTGAAATTGACTATGATAACAATTTCATCCAACAGAAACTTTCAAGAGATTTTTTCCGACGCTGCAGCGTTTCGAACAAAATTTTACCAGTTGAATAATTGGTTTCGAGTCCAAACATCACTCTAGCTGATTACAAGGATCTGTTTCCACTTTTTATCTTTGACGTGTCAAAACAATCTGAGAAAACGTTAAAGTAGTGTCACAGACATACAAATAAACGTACAATTCTCCGCAAACGTGCCAACAAATACTGTAACTTTTGCAGTTGGGATCTCGGACAAAATTGTGATTTTCCAAAGCGACGGCAACAAGATGTGAGTTGGATATTACATTGAATATTTGGCTGGTTTTTGTCATGTTTCAAAATATCTCCACCAAAAATGGTGAAGAAATTGATAAATTGAAGTTAAATGAAAATACAGAACAAATAAAATGGAACAAAACGATGATACATATTTATTTAATATAAGTACTTTACATTAACAAAAATAAAAAAAGTTTTACTTCAAAATTTCTCTTAAAGTTTGAAAGAATGGAAGAACGAGAACGTGTTGAAAGGTTGTCACAAATTTGAATAAATGGAATTTTAGACAAAAGATATGAACTTTTCATTGCCATTTGTTTGGTAAAAAACTCTCATGAAGATGAAGCAAAACTGAGATTAATTATTCCCTATGAATCTAACAGAGAAACTAAAATGTATAATGAAGGATTATTAACAATTGGTGAAAATTGTTTTTTTTTTAGAACAAAGACAGTAATGACATTTTACCATTCAATAATGCCATTTTACCATTTTTGTATTAATACGAGTTTTGAAGGATTAAAGTATTTATAAATTATCATTTGAAATAATGGTAAAATGATTTGAAAAATGAAGTGGGTGCTGAAGATGAGTCAAATTCGAAAATGTGCTACAAGTTAAGTTTTTATACTACTATTATTTGTCAAGTGTATATTTTCGAATAGCGATTTCTACGAAAATATAATATACATTTTAGAAATTGCTTTTATCACTGACATGCTGATTAAGTTCAGATTATATTTCATAATCGTTAATCTCTGGCTGTGAATTTCAGCCCAAGTGGGTTCAACTGATGATGTGAATTCATTGAAATGTGAAGTGTTGCTTCATGTTGATATTTTCAATTATCTTTAATGAATTCTAATCTTCAGAAGTGAACAGTAGCTGACAATGTCTTTTCGTCATTATAGGAGGAGGGAATCCATTTTAACATTAGCGGTTGTTGCATTTTTAATTATTGCTTATTTATCATCGCAAGAAATGCAGGCATTTTGGCTGCATGTTTGTGAGAGCCATTGAACATAAAGGAACTCAGTTCTTTTATGGACTGTTAGTTCTGCCACCCGAAGCCATTGGAAAGCAATACAAGCTCAGCTTGCTTAGCAAATTGATATCTGCACTTGTTTGCAAGTTCCATTCGGCTTGTCACGTGAGGGCCCTTACTCACCAACCTTTTTCATAAGGTGGTTTATATTCGGTCATGATTTTCCAGCTACAATACAGGTTAACTTCACATCTTATTAAAGCATTACTGCTGGTTCAGCATTTCTTGGTTAAAAAAACGTTGCCTATTCAATTGGCATTATGAAAATCATGTATTTAATCCTAAGCGAAAATGATCTGGAAGATCTCTTTTCCGAACCTTCAAAAAACGTAAATAGCTTACTTTATTCTTTCTTTACTCTTTTTAGACGAAATTGAAAGATGCCGATTGGATTCCTGAAATGCTGATGGAACACACTGCTAGAATCAAGGACGTCGAACTGCTGACCGGAATATCGTTCTTTACAAAGTGGTCTGGCTCATCTTCCTCCTCAGATGTTAAAGCTGCAACTATTCGAAAAAAACTTTGGTTGTCAGAATTTCAAGGTCAATGGATGAGCGATTTTTTGGGCAAGGATTTCTCAGGACCGGTCCCAACAACTCCTGTGGATACAACTTCCTCAAGTGCAGTGAGCATTCCAGGAGTAGGAATCAGTTTCGCTCTTCTTTTTTGGGCATTGCGTTCGGAGATATTCCGATATTGAACAACTGAAAGCACAAATCTTTCAGCGAAATATTTGACCTGCCGTTTATGCGCACCGCGAAAAACACTTGGTGAATTTGGAAAGAAATACTTCTGTGTACGTTTCTTTTCAAGCGAATTTTATTTATACTTTTCATTGCCTTTTGGCCTCAGTTCAGCTGAGAAACCCTAAGGTCTCACTTTAAATTTAGTTGTAGATCTTGCAATACCAGGATATATACGAACATGACGGAATCAAACCATTGCTTATCTTACCGAAAATGAGAGAAAAACTGAAAAGACTTGCATTTCTATTGAAAGTACAACAAAAGCAGATTTAATCACATATTTAGTTCAAATGAATCTGTTATCTTTTGCTGCTATTTTTTAATATTCAAATGTTTTTGCAACCCTTCAAAAGATCTTGAAAGCCATTGTAATAGTTTCAAGGACATGAATTTTGACCAAATTTGCCGATGGATTGCACTACAGGTTCAACCATGGCCTCAAAAGAAGCGGAGTTTCTTTTAGTTTCTTTAAAAATATTTGAAATAAGCAATTTGGCATTTGGAATTTCTTTTCAGATGCCAATAACGTCATTCGGATGACATCGCGACGTCACACTGCCCCCAAAATCCCAAACGCAAAATCACTCAATTTTTTACAAATTGAATGTGCATGACTTTCTGCATGTTTTGATGCTTCGCTTAGCTCTCTAATACTATCGGCTGGCGAGTGATGGCTGAAAACATATGAGCCACTCATGTGGCTCGCTTACTTTTTCCCTACCTAAGATTATGACAGTAAAGAAGTAAATATCAGTCCCGTCGCCACGGGGGAGTTTTGGTGGGATTAGCCCCCAAACAAAGTTCGAATCCCCACAAATTGAAATATGAAACACTATCAATCAGTTGACTTACATAATTTTCAGAATGTTAAGCCCCCTGCACAAACGTAAAGCCCCCTTATTGAAGACTTTCTGGTGACGGTTTGGTAAATATACGTAGCAGATGCCACATCGTCTCAACAAGTGGTATTAACTTTTTGGGAAAAGCCAATACATTTTTTATAGATGCGTTTAATTTATAGTAATCAAATACTGCAAGTGACGTTTTAGTGCCAAATGGAAAAATATGACTTCAAAACGTTCTGGAAGAATATTCAGTGTTCTATGTCTCGTGCAAGCTGCGTCGAATAATGCAAACATGGTAGTGGTAAAACATAGTCACATGAAAATGGGTGTAGTATTTGACGTTTTCGAAGTACTGGATTACTAATGTGTCAAAACCTTATTAAATACTTTGTGACATTAAACGAAACTTTGCTGAGGTGAGACCACTGGAATCCAAGTGAATTTTTGCTTTTTTTGCACTACCACACAAGAAGGGTCACTATGGAGACCTCCTCACCCGTGCATGTCTTCCTCATCTTCTAGGGCAGCGGTTCTCAATTGGGGGGAGAAAGGACTTCTTGGGGTGCGAATGTCTCTGCCAAACTGTAGCTAAATTTATATTAGCACCCATTTAAGGATTTACGTGTGAGGTGTAAGATGCCGTTTCCTCCCGTTTACTGTGTACTTTTTCGATGCGAAGCAAAAAGAAAAGGAGCTACACCATCGGACCATAACGCAAATCTTAGCAATCCACCAGAATCCACTTCATTTATGTTTTATGAACGATTCACTGCGATGTAACAGAAGACATGAGATTTCTCACGTCATAAAAGCTCATTGTTTACGTATACCACGTGGAGGGCCTATTCCTACGTTAATATCCTCCTGTTTGTGATAGTCAGTAGTCAGCAATCGACCAGCTGGGATTCTTTCGGCTGTTTGATTATTTTGCGAAAAAAATTTTAGGTTATGAAAGTGTGGCGAGAAGCATTATTAACCAGCTGGGATACTTTCGGCTGTTTGATTATTTTGCGCAAGACATTTTAGGTTATGAAAGTGTGACGAGAAGCATTATTAAGGCTGAAATAGTGTGGGACATCGTGAAGGTCTATCTGGTAAACTATTAATAATTAATTAATCATTACAGTCGTTTTTAATTCAAATTTTTGGTGACAGCAGTTAGCGGTAGGCTGATGCCTGGAATTTGCTCCCTGCCGGGGCGGTTTTGGGGAACACTCTTGCCCAAGAAGTGCTACGGCAGTTCACTCAGTGGCCGTGGATCGTACACTCAACCTTCCACTTGAGAGGCGGACACTTTACCACTGAGCTAGTGCCACCCCGACAGTCATTGTGGTCGTGATCTTCACAATCTACACTGCAGCATGTCAAAAGGCAATTGTTTGTTTTCATTATTTGAAATTCTTTGCTTAATTTCTTGTTTTGAGGACTTTTGCGACTATTGATGTCAGCGATGATAATACAAAAAACAATCATCAAATGGTGCAAGGGGTGCAGAAATGATTTTTCCTTCCACACGGGGTGCGGGCTTCAAACCAAATTGAGAACCACTGCTCTAGCGATTTATTAGATGATTAATTAATTAATTTGTGGCTTTATGGCTATCACTTGCCAATCACTAACGCTAGAAGGTCAATCAAGGGCTCTAAAAGATGCGGATTTTCGCCTAATTTTTTAAAAGAAAAAACAAAGAAATTGCCCTTGAACTTTTTTCTCAGGACCTGATGACGTCATTGCAAAATCTCTTGACCCCACCCAATCATGACCTCAACTCCAAAAAATTCAAATTAAAAAATACCTGCATTTTTTAAAATTGAAGCTAGGAAACTTTTTGCATTTTTAAAGGATGTGAACAGCTCTTTAGTTCTATCGGCTGGCGAGTAATGGCTAAAAACGTCCGAACTGATATATAGGCTTTTGCGTTCCTTAAAGGATTTTAACGCAATAGGTTTACTCTTTTAAATGCCCCTGTCCCTGTGAGCTTATTCTGCTGCTGCTGCTTTGCATTAGCTTCGAGAAGTGACCTCAGTGAAAACACAATTTTGTTACAAGGTAAGGGACACGGAACAATTGAAGACTCGCTGATGCAAACTTTTGACCGTAAAGTGCTTTCCTTGTCGTGGCCACATGTTGCTTGACATGCCTCAATTTCCTGTTTGAACATTATTTTTAATTCTCTGTTTGTATGTTAAAGATTACGCCATACGGTATGATACTCCTCACAACAGTGAATGACAGTTTGCTGAATGTGACAAATGAAAAGGAACTTCTACAAAAACATATAATGTCAAATTTGGAGTAAACCTACCTGACGTCAGACCGTCTTAAACCGTGTTGTTTGACGATTTGTGTCATAGGGGTAGAAAGTCTTGTTGTCTACTCAGTGCATGCCTATGAAGTACATCCATTGTTCTTTCTATACCTGCGCTGTGTTAGGGAAGAGTTTTGAATATACGGCTTCTTGAAGTCAAAGTTGTTGTAAACAAATGACGTTTCCGTTTCAAAATGGTATCAAGGCAGGCTTTTCACTTTCAGTTTGTCCGCCTATTCCGCTGATGTACTTCAGTTAATAAACCCCAGTGACAGTAATGCATGCATTCAAACTTCTCCAGGTGTTACAATGGTGAAGCGTATCCAAAGGAAAGCTTCTATTTTTATCCAGCTTATAATGTGCCCTGCACGCATGGTGCCAAATTATCAAGATTTGCTTTATAGTAGTTTCATTCAACTTTAGTTTGCGACGCACGGTTCTTTAATAGACGGTGAATAATTATTGCAGTGGTGAGTTACATTTTTCAACTTTGTTTTTACTTAAAACATCTGTGTCTGTAAAAATGTTGTAATTTTGAGAGGCGGGCTATAAATACGAGAAACTGTAGTCGCTTTCCATGGGGCATAAATCAACATTCCTATACAGTAGACAGAAAAAAGGCCACGTAACCACAAGATGATGTTGCGGTTTTATTTTATTCGCATAAATTAAATTGAATTCGATATTACTTTAAGAATCTAAAAGAATCTAGTGTTTACATACAATCGTGGCAAAATGTCGTTAGAACCAGTTAACTGAAGCTGTTACTTTTCTCTACGAACTACTTTGGTTATGCAGCACATTAAATCATATGTGATCACGGAGCAGGAGTGGACTCCGGCAAAAGTTTACGTTTTTTGCCGGAGGCGGAGAAGGACCTCGAGTCGGAATGATGAAAAATTCCCGAGCTGGAGCTGGAGTGAATTTTTCAATTTTTACCTGAGCCGGATAATAGCTTTTTGAATTTTGAAATTGCTCTGACGGGCTAATTGTTAGATTGATCTCATGACTCTGTTCTCTTGGTTGTATTGGAATGTGAACGATTCAGCTCTTGAGAATGAGGAAAAGTGTAAGATTTATGGTACTGTGTCAGTGCCATAGCATGTGTCTGACAGATTAAGGAAAGCTTGGTAGTTATGTGGATCACTGAAGTTAGACTTCTGTTTCTTTTGTTGTAAGCATTATTCACAATTTGTTATTTTAGTGAAATGCATACGACAACAAAGCAGATGTATTTTTATAATCTACCAACAGCAGTGTGGTTTCAGGTAAGCTCGCAGAAATGCACTTTACTTCAAGGTATTTCTAAATATGCTATTGTGATCGTGCAAGTTCACAATATATGAGAGGTTATTTAATTGTATGGATAAGGTGGTATATGAAGTGTTTTTAATGTGTGGTACTTTACTTAAACATGTTAATAAGTGATTTCGTGTCAGAAGCTCTTTCGTTGTGATTGTGTTAAATGTAATATACAGTATTATATATAGTGTCTCTAATATATAATATATTGCATTTAACACATAATATTTATATAAACAGAAAATGACGACGTATTTTAACAAAAGTAATTGATAGCTTGATTCAATGTATAAGTATACCGATGGCATTACACATTAATAATGGATGCCTAATCTCCAAAGTAATAAGTCGGAAGATAAAACGAGCATAGTGCGTGTTTGCTACCAGGCATTCTTCAATCAAAGTGTTTGCTCTTCTGATGTGAATACATCAGGAAAACATTCTGCTGTTTCGACCAGTCACAGAACAGGTCATTTTCAAAGGAAAAACAAAAATGGGTGCGATTAAGCGATAAAAAGCAATAATAGCAAAAGCTACGCAGAAATCAAACAGGCGCGTTTGAAAAACAGCGACGAGACCAAAGCTGTCAGTATTTACAGCAGTACTGTCAATCAAATTTTAGAGGGAGTCATTGATCAAACAGCCAAAACAGATGGAATCTACCAGAGCGTAAACTTTATTGAAATGATTAATAAAATAAAATTTCATTGAACGTGTGCGGAAAGTTATCGTTAACTATATTATTTAAAAGGACCGCCTAATTTTATTAATTGAAGCACAACTTTGTCATTGACGTTAGGCTGTTTTCCTAAATTCACACAAGAAGAGTAAAAATTTGATTGACCTAATGAACAGTTAGGCTACGATTTTCCTAACTAGCCTAATAGCAGTGAAGTTTCCATTACGAGATAACATAGACAAAGACGACGATAATAACAATAACATGCAAAGAATAAGATATTTCTCTATATTGCTATCTCGAATATAAGTGAAAGTTTTGCCTCTGTATGAAACATCGCTCAAAAACAGGGACACTTTCGTAGACAAACCAAACGCGCAGTGTTAATTTTCGTAATGTGAATAAAATTAGCGCCATCATGTGATAAAAGCTTCTCAACACTGTTGTAAAATGATTGTTCATTTGTTAAAATAACTGTAATATCATAAAAGATACAGTGATATTGGTTAAATAACTGGATGTCTCATAGGTGTAAAGTGTTGAATGTTCATTAGACAACTTTGATGCAAGATAACTGGATATTACAGGCGCAGGATACGAATTTACCTGATTGTATACCTTGGGAACTGGCTATTATATTCTTGTAGAATGAACGGTTACAACACAGGTCTGTAACATAATATTCCTGAATAATTTCGTACGACAATTTACTAAAAATTTTTGCAATAAACGCGTATTCAGCAACGTTAGTTACACAACTGCCAGCTTACCAAGGCAAAAGCTGACAACGAAGCTACCCACAATCCACTTCGCAGTGATTGGCTTATGTTACAGGAAGCTGTGGGTCGTGGAAAGATCAAATTTCTGCTATGTATTAGAACAGGGTCGGGCAAAGTTGTCCAACAGAAGAGTCATTTGCAGAAAACCAAAACCACCAGCGAGCCGCAAAATCAGTTAGTTGTGTCGATATAGTTTGTTGAAGAATGCCATTTTTACATAAAATTATCTGTAGTGCTTGAAACAAAACAAACGCACTATTAGGTTTTAGTTTGATTTGCTACTCTTCAAATTACCTGGACAATACGACCTTCTGGAATGCTAAATTGGGTCTGTCAAACCCTAGTCTAGTCAAATGCGGTGACCACGTGATTCAGAGATGAGCACGGATCAGGACTGGATCGGACTGGATCAGAACTGAAACCAATTTTGGTCTGATCAGGACTGGATCGGACTGCAATTTTTTTGAAAATTGGCGGATCAGGACTGGATCGGATTGAAAAAATATTTTTTTTGCACGCATAGCCCCACAAATAAATGTGATTATTCTGAACGTATCAAAAATTTTAGTTGTGATCCGATTTTACAGATTTGCTAAATGGCAGTGTAATTTTGCCATCAATGGCAAAAACTCTGCTGAGACGATTTTGCCATTTGAACTGTATCCACCTTTGCCCACATATTTAACTTTGCATTCTAGTAGCAACGTGAACCTCGTTGAGTGGTTAATGCCTATGCCTGTTTTGCGAGTGTTTGTTGGTTCTGCTATCACCATTTCTTTTGACTTAGCTTGAAGAGATTACTCCTTTGATGGGAATGCTTTTTATGTAGGTTACTTTTTTAAAACGTTTGAGGTTTAGGGGTGTGATTTTCAACCTGGGGGTTGTTTGCCTTCTATCTAGGGCTTCCAGAGCTTCTTATAAATATATTCATAATTACTTCCACATTTTAAATTTCGTATATAGAACCACTTTTTGTCGTAGTCAAAATAACAGGATTACCTGGCTATAGCGCAGTCATTAATTTTGTTCGGGATGGGCCAGTCAATGACGTCGTCAGCCACTGTCGTCATCTTGAGTTCGACCGTTACTTCCGTTTATTTTCTAACAGCTGAAAATTGATACAAAGTACCAGCAAAGATCTGAGCAATTTTCTGTCGGGGGAGGCCATGGCCTCTTCGGTCTCATTCTGGCTGCGCTGCTGTTACCTGGAAAAACTGATAGCCTACTTTTTCATTCCAATTGTTTTAAGTGTGACCACAACTATCACAGCACTGTTGCGTTCGGCAACGCACAAATAACTTTGTGACGTAAGAATGTGCTTTATCTGTAAATTAGATACCTGATCAGTGCTCTCACTTTTAGGGATTTTGCCCCTAGATTGGAACTTTTGAGTCCTTTTAGGGATATTTTAGGGATTTGGGGATTTTTAGGGATTTTCGAAAAAGTATGAAAATGTGGGAAATG
>JGI24021J15306_10013472_pt1 | contig 10156 bp, 6 predicted proteins | sample Ectturendosymbi1_FD_15306 | JGI IMG/M metagenome (IMG submission 15306) | reverse complement strand
CGACGCCTCGTTTTGTGAAAGGAAAATATTTCTACATCGAAGAGTGCAACACAGCAGTAAAAACTTTGTGGATAGGCGAAATTACTTGTTTCACATTTAGGATAATATGGAATATGACTATTTACTTCGTATACCTTTCACAACCCAAAGCAACACAGATAAATTGAAAAAGTTTCGCGTGAAGATACAGTGGAGTAAACGAGATAATTAGAAAGCTTAATCAGGGGAAAATTGCAGGATGAATATCAAAACTTACAACCATATCTGCACAGTGCTAAACACAGTGCGGAAAATCATGAAACTGGTAACAAATCCTGATAGGTACGACAGCAGCAGGGATATCTAGAAACACCAGGGATATCTAGCAACGAGTTTCTAGATTTCCCTGGACAGCACTAATATTTGAAGCAAATTTTTCTCTGCGTTTTAAGATTTACAGTAAATACATGAACAGTGTTGTTTGGGTAATACACGATTTTCACATGGCGATGAAATTCGGCGCAAAAACGAATTGTATCGCAGCAATGCGCTGCTTCGACATGTTGTAGACATCTCGATCTTGGATTAAAGCATGCGGTTAATTTCTCACGAAGACAAAACTGCGCACAACCGCCCAAGGTGTTTTCATGACCAAATAATGCAGCAGCATTCAAAATCGTGCCTATGACATACAATTAACCACGAAGTTGCGCGACATTAAAGTAGCTTAGGAAGCTTACCATATTGTTTTTGCTTATTTATGCTATTCAAAAGTGCAGAACATTTTCGTTATATTCAAACTTCTTAAAGAAACACCCGCAGTTCTTCGTTTCTTTAACCATTACCCAAAAATGTTTACAAGAACTACATTTCTTCCTCTTCAACGACATGCGATTTCAACAAACAATCGACATTGAAAAGTGTTTCACTAACAAATTGTTGCCGCCGAAATTTGGTAGGATTTAAAACTCAAATATTCCAAATCAAACTTTTCTGTACATGTGTAGCAGCTCGGCTGGCTGCTACATGCAGCACGCGAAAGAATATCATCCCCAGTCAAAGGCATAACATCCCCGATGATGAAAAAACCATCGGTACGTTCCTTTGGCCGAGTAGCTGAAGGCGCTGCGCGAAGCCCAGCACATGTGTGAAAACCTTTTGTTCTTCAAAATTAGTTTGTTTTCAAAATATTTAGTTAGATTGTGAATCGCGCTTTTGGTTGTGTGACTTTAAATTCTCTATTTTTTCTTGCTATGGGGATACAAGCATCTTAATCACTTTTACATACAAAACGTCCTGCCTCTATTTTTGATGGTGTTGCGATGTTGGTTCAAAATTTGTAAATGTTTTAATTTAGAAATCCCTTTCGTTCAATCGGGCGTAGTTATTTATGATCGTTGAAAACATTGCCACTCCAGTAACAATGCCACAAGACTCAAACACACTGAGATGATATTAGATTCAAAGCCTTGTATTATGGTAAAAGAGTTGGTACAATCAAATTGCTTTATTGCAAAATGACAACATTAAACGTTTTTCCAGATTTTTACAGCAAAACGAAGCAAAGCAAATAGAAACACAATCGTAAGTTAAATTAGATAAAACTATATAGTGACAAAACATTTGTGTGAACACCATTAATTTCAGGTTTGTTAACGTTCAGCCAAGATTTTAATCATCCTGAATCATTGAACTAAAGGTAAGAACATATATGCTGCTGATAACCCAACGTGCTTCAGATACTGGGAATGATCTTGCTAAAATGGAAAATTGATCTTCAAAGTTATGAAAGGAATTGTCTAAGCATGCAGACATTGACACAATTTTGCATGGAACCAAAGGGCAAGATCTGGAGTGCAGAGCAGCAAAGGCAATCTCTGCTTTAGATCGTGTTTCCGTTAACACCAAGAGCATATATGCAAACCTTTAAACAGACGCAACATATTACAAATTTAAAGTACATGAGCGTAATTAGGCGGGTCATGGAGTCCTTCCAATGCAGAAACTAAAAATTGTACCAAAATACAGAAACGAAAAGAAAGAGTTTTCGTGAACGCAGATATGTTACTTGTTTTGTTGAAATTGAGGTTTGGAAAACAATGGATGGTCTTATTTGGTTATTCGCTTCTTTCAAACATTCAACAATGTGTCATTTCCGCAGAATAAATGTGTCTACAGGTGCCGGAATGTTCCCCCAATCCAATATTTTTTCGTATATCACTGAAAGTGACTAAAATCATTTAAAAATCATCAGCACAAAACTTGAGAGGTTGAAGATTTCTCTAGCGGGAATGCACCTGTATTTATCCCAAGATAAGTTTTGACAATGTTGAGCCAGTACATATACTGTACAAGATCTGAATTTTCATAGGCATGGAATGGACTTGAAAATGGACTTAAAACTTATTCGAAACAAATTTCAAAACGTAATCAAGCTGCAACACGGTTACTACGATAGGATTCTTCCCGGTGTTTCATCAAAATAAGGGTATTAGGGTCATTAAGATGAAAGTCTTTTTTATTGTGTGAGACATTTTATTTTTGTAATTGTATTGTATAACGTCTTCAATCCCACACGCAACGTAGAAGACTCAAGGCTACAGGGCAGCAACACGGACATCCTGATGCTTGAGAACACGATGATAAATTTTCGGTGGTAATATAAATCCATACGCTTAAGCGTGTGAAACGATAGACACGATTGGACAAAACAAGCTTTTGTTTAGAAAGCCACAGCACTATAATTCAAAATTGCTGCAATCAATAGATCAAAATAAAATATATTTGAAAACTGCACTGAAGTACAATCAGAACTCATAGACTTTTGTCAAAGTATTAACGATATTGAAAGCAGACTAATCACAGCTCAACGAAACTGCATTACACCAAGTCGCTGCCAATCACCTAACAATATAAAACTGTTTCAAGGGGCGTGGCGAGCGCAACAAGGAAAAGCAGGCACACCAATCAAACGCCACAAGCAGTGCCTCCGGATAAGCGTGGCAACTCATCAGCGCCAATCTCCGCATTTCTCCCGTTTAAAAAGAAAACGTAACTGCAAGTAATAAAAACACACGGTAGCTGCGCCGGGGGCATAAAGCATAACAAAGCAGGACAGTAAGTACGGCAAAATATTTAATAAAATCGTAAAGGCACATTATGTAACGGCACTACAACGTAGCCAGCCCAAAAATTTTGTGGGGCAGAATGCTTGATTCTAGGCGAATAACACTTTTGTTTCGGATACCGCCTCTCAAGGCNCACAATGACTATATGTTCAAAAAAATTTTGGGAATGTCCCCCTAGATNNCCCTGGTTCTTCCTGTGGTTTAGATTCCAATTATTTTGGCGTCATGTAAGCGCAGCTAATATTGGAAATCGGGGACGAAGANTTCTAATTTTTTATTTGTGGTGTGCAGCACCCTGAAAAGTTGCTTCAAACAATACATATGCTTTGTTGCAGAGGGTTTTTGTAAATCAACGGCGTTACTTCAGAAGTGACAGTCATCAAAACACAAAGACAGTAATTCAGAATCACTGCAATCCATGATCCGCCTTGTCTGCATGCATTGCAACCACCAGCGACTTTTCAAATGAACGAAATCAACTGTGTTGCTAACAACTGGGATTTACAACTTTTTGTCAAGGAATTTCGCTCCCGAAATCATTCTGAAAAGGACCTTTTGCAGTAATAGTTGCTTCTTATTTATTACCATGCAATGATTTGTAAAATGTATGGATATTTTTTTCCACTAAATTCTTTCCGTCCCAACAAGCGTTTTTCAATGAGAAAATGTTTTATCACACTATAGAGTAAAGCATGCAAGCATAAAATGGATCAATCAATGTAAATCACGTCTTGTATTTGTGCAACATTCGCATCCTTTGAGCGTTAAGTGACATCCTTTACAGGTGCAATAAATTTCTCAATGAATAATACGTTTCCGAAGGAGAAACTCGCCTGTTTCAAAGCGAAGTCAGATTCACAAATTGCGCATATTGTTACAGCTAAATTTTGGAAGACATTCATAAATCACCTAATTTTAACAATCTCTCTATTTTCCAGTTATCAGAAACGTTAATTTTGTTTGTCTGTGTCACAGACGGAATTTTAGATTATAAAACTCAAAATCACAGTCGCTCATCATGATGCTATTTAAGTGAAGATTTCTCGCTCACAGTTTTCCCCTGCGGGGCAGCAGTTTTCCTGTTTAATCACCAGTTTAAGATTCGTGTTATTCGACAAGTTGCCACACAGTAAACGCAAATTATTGTACGATGGTTGGTGCAAGTTTCCGAACAACAGTTTAGTTCCCAGTAAACATTTCATAAACGTATTACTTGGGTTCGCACCAGGTTTCCTAAACACTAGTTATAAAATCAGTGTTTCACCTCGTTATTTTCAGTGGCTTTGCAAAATTTATTTTGAGTAATATTTCAAATTTGATCAGAACACATTGGTTCCAAGTAATTTTTCGCGCCTATGAGCGTCAAAACTAAACAAATTTGTTGCTGAGCTTGCTCTTCAGATGTTTCTTTTGGCTTTCATATTCGACAAGTACTAGTTTCTTTATGTTATCTCTGTTTGAAGACACTCCTAGTTTCGTGCTAATTCGCCAAGCAGTGCTAACACCTCAGGTTGAGAAAAAAATCTCAGAAAGTGCCATTGAAAAGAGTAATGCCAATTTTAAAAACGTAGGTATTTGTTAGGTACAGCAACAGGTTACATCATTTTGCCCCCCCCGAAAATATCATTTGGTTGCAGCTTACAATGCAATATACTTCGCTCCTGTTGAACGGCACTTTCGTTCGACGGACCAGGGTAGTAGTCATAGGGGGCATTCGGGAGCAGTGTACTCCCATATTTTTTGTGTCCCCCCAAATTTTGTTGTGACAAGAAAAATTGTTTCAAACATAGAATAAAAAAAATATTGCCCTCCAAAAATGTATTTCTNCCCAAAACGTTAAAACCTGATGAAGGGCCTGCGAAGAACAACTGACTTGGAGAAAGATGCGAGCATGAACTGATTACNTTTCTCGCTTTCGGTAACCACAGGCGCAGACGCATTCTTGTATAAAGGTAACGACTGGGTGCACGATCAACTATGCGCTTTATGACGNAATACACGAAAAGACAGACTTCACTAAAGAGCAACCCATACATCCGCCCAAAGTTCCCCAAAGCCCAACTTTATAGTTATTTTTAATGCATAGACTTGGATACCAATGCAAATTGTTCTTCATGAATTAAAAATGGTAATGTACAAAGATTTCACAACTATCAAGTCACAGATGCAGAAAAAATGTACCAAACGCAATATATAATGCGCATGGTTGATTGATGAAATAGAAGCATATAGCCGCCCAATATGATGAATAGGAACAAGAGTGTTCGATGACATTCACAATTTTTGCCTTGCCTAATTGAGCCGCACTGCAGCTTTCATTAAGTGCTGTAGGAGCTTGGGTGTCCTAATGTTCGTGTACCAGGACTTTGAAGCAGGGTTGCGAAGTCGGAGGTAAAATATCCGACTTCGACATTTCCAAAATTTCCGACTCCGATTCTTTAACATAAAGGGAATGAAGTTTGGCTGTTAAAATCAGTGGAAATCGTGGTGCACTGCGAGAAGTCTTTGTTTCAACAAAAGTTTTAAAAAAATTGTACCGTCTCAACAGGAATTCCCAACTTAGAAGTGTGATGTAAAAATGATCCAGTTAGACATCCAGAGTTGGACAAAAAAAGCGACTCCGACTCCTAGTGTTGTTAAGAATCCGACTCCACCCAAAATCTTCGGACACCGGCTCCGCAACCTTGCTTTGAAGTAGTGGTGTTTCTACCTATTTACACTCTCAAATAGGCAGAACGCAGTGAAAGTTTGGTGGAGCGCAAATCATAAATGTGATCACTTGCATCCAACGAGCAACACTTCGTTAGTCTTTGCTCAGCCTCAAACCATTGAACAGTTGCCTCTTAGTGACAACTGGACTTTTCGTGCTCAGCTAAGTGCATACTAGCTCTGGACCAGTCAGAAAACCCATCAATGGTTACATAGGTGTAGGAGCAGGCAAATTTTTGGGGGTACGAAGTATATTTTGCACGAATTTCCACAAACTTGCCCAAAAACGTTTGTGCGGTAAACTTACCCTTATAAATTTTCTGTAGCAGTTGGTTGCTAATTATCAACTCTCACGAATTGTAAAACGTGAATTTTTTGGAGGTCAAAAAATCTGATTTTTGGATAAAAAAAGTTAGTCAGACTTTTATATTCTTTCATCCAGTCAGACTCACTGATCACTCAATAGGAAACAAAGTTGTCGAAACTTTTGTACTCGAATTTTCAACAATTTTAAAAATTCCTGCCTGCCAAATCTTTGGAAAATTTTTAATTCAAATCTAACTTATCTGGGCCTTTCGCGATTGGAAAATCTCGCTGAGCTGTTGAAAGACGTTTGGGTTAAGACTCAGGATCCTTACAATTTNCGATAAAGCTATCATTAGGGCCATCACGAATGAANATGTTTGGGGNCACAGTGAAAGCAAAGTCTATAAGCAAATCGTGGCGCACTAGACATTTATCCCAAAGCAAAGACCCCAGCTTGCATTTTTTTTTTTCAGAACAACCACCAACAAATATTTTGGCGCAACCATGCGTTGCTACTCAACAGCTATTGACCGACTACCCAGACAGGCTGACACTGGTCAGCATCCAGTACAACTACAGACCAAGCTGAAAATTGCAAGATAGAACACTTTTTCCTGTTATGTTTGAAGAGACAACTGTTGTAGTCTTCGGACTCTAATAGGAGGTCTGCGTCTACGGGTTCAAACTTTCATCTTTTGTGTCATTGTTCGTTCTAAAGGAAGCACTGTTTGGTAACAATGAGATTTATAAGCCGTTACTACGGAATTCTCGAGCGCAATGAGTATCTGGCAAAAGGGAACAAGTTACCCAAACCGCGGGGCCCCCAGAGGAGCGGGGCCCAATGCAACTGCATCGGTTGCATTGGCTTAAGGCCGCCCCTGCAGCTGCTGATCAACGACGCGATATACTGTAACACGCAGGGGCCGATATCAACAACGTAACAGAAATTTTGTAACTACAGTACAAAAACTGTCAAGAAACACTTCATCTGTGCAAGTTTGTATCAGAGTTGGAACTCGGCCCGGGTTTTTCCGTTTCAGGCCGGGCCAGATTGCGCGTTTTTTCCGAAATATGAAAAACAAGTTCTGGTTGAATTCCAGCTTTGTAGTAATACTGTGGTGTGTATGTAATAATGTGTACTAGCAGGTGCATTTTAGACTTGATGTGCTTATTGCTTAAGTAAGTTTGCAGCTACACATGCTGGCATTATTTTCTTAAAATAAAGGTTCTAAAAACACTGCGTGTACAAGTGTGATCAAGCGCATAAACAAAGGTTTTGGAAGTTTCCCACTGAATGCAAAAGTACATCGGAGGAGAGGAAGCGTGGCGCCCCTGGTGACAATTTTTGTAGTTGGTGGAAATGGCCTGAGCAAAAAGTTCAAGTTGCATTTGCCCGTTTTTTCTTGTATGATAAACTAGAGGAAAATCCGCGTTTTGGAGCTTTTGATTGGCCATCTAGCGTCAGTGGTAGGCAAGTTGTGGCTATAAAACGATAAATACTTTAAAGATGAATTAAAGTACACTTTAGGAGACACAAGTAGCAGCTAAACAAAAAGTAGCTGCTGATGAAGTTACAAACGTTAGACACAGAAAATATCATGAAACAGTTGATTGAGTAGTAGCTAAATAATAATGTATGCAACAATGATGCATAGATTATTTTGGGAGGCAGGGCGCGATTTTGTTAAAATGTGGGAAAACCAACGCTACATGTAGAGAGGATTCAGTATTTCAGTGGCTGTACTGATCACGATTACAATCTCACGATGTACATCTCAACCTCTTCGAAATAAAAATTGCATTGTATAATTAACACTTTCGTCTTTGGTAAGCTTAAATTTTCTGAACAAGCAACTTCGCATACCCTCGGGCATGTGCAGGCTTAAGACAGAAAATCAAACGCCAAGTTGTCCATTTGCAAACAGCTCGCTTGGCGGCGTTGCATTTGTGTGCTAGAGTTATATCAGCTGTTATGGCGAATGTGTTTAAAGTAAAAGAAGTGGAAAACGTGCCTTTATTTTTACAAAAACTTTTACGATTCACTGTGAGCAAATCGTGGATAGCACAGGCAAAATAAAGAAAATCATTTAAAAGTGTCTTTTCCAAGCAATGATCTATTGGTAAAACATCATGGGTCAAATGTCAAGAGTTTTGCTGCTGAAGATCAAAAAGATTCGGGTAACTTAACTTAATTTTCGTTAGACAGTTTCAAAAGATGGGAATATGATTTTTCTGTCATTGATGGGAGGACTGTTTATGAACTTATGAAGAGATGCAAACAACAAAACGTGAAAATTGTATCAAAAAATAAATAAAATATATCGCTAGCGTGTTTCTTCTCCTTTCATCAATTATCCGCGTTTTCCGATGGAAACACGCAATTGATCCTTGCACCTGAAAACAACGTTTCAAAATATCTCTATGCAAGTTACTGCATCTCCAGATTTCATTGCAAAGAGGCTATATTGAAAGGAAGTCAACTGGAAATCACTGAAGCACATCGGTAGTCACTCAACTACTCTTGCAGTGTGCAGAGCGTGGCTCACAACATAGGCTTAAACAGCTGTTGGATGCGAGTCTCTTACAAGGATGCTCACTGCCTTTCCCATTTCACCCATAACACGCCAATAAACAGATCCCTTTCGCTGGACAGTTCATTCGTATGTTGATGAAATGCTTTATAGTTTGGAGAAAAACGGCTGATCATTTCTGTTTTCTTCATACACTGTATATATTTTCTTTGTTGCGTTTCACTGCTTTGCCGTAAAAAATTCGATGCAAGTTATTCCAAAAACTGCCCTGCTACCTGGCTACATGGAACAACAATGATCTGACAGGGAAAATAGTGGGTAGTAACTGACTGGTTTCAAATTGCGTGTGAAATCCTGAATTCTGCTGAGCTATTGAACTGAAAAGAGCTTGCGAATGTCTACGCATGTAGAGATTTACCCACATTTGCACCCAACCAAAGATAGGCTCTGATCGTAAGACCAAAAAAGGCGATATCTGCATTAGATCGTGTTTTTATTAACATCAGCAGAAAGTCAACAAAACATTTATTAAATTTCAAATCACATCCGGGCAGGAAAAATAACTACAACAGAGATGTTGATAAAATTTTTCGTGTAATTTTCTCTCTCAAAACATTGTTCCAGCAACATATTTTTGAGGCTAGTGCGAGAGCGCACCATGGTGTTTCATTTCATCGAACAACTTTCTGACACAAAAAGTACAGAATTTCATTCTAGCTGAAATTCACTCCTGAAACATTTAGGATTAACCGATAAAGCTAACATCGAAAGTGAATTACATATCGAAAGGAAAGATTCACAAACTTGAATTTCCCTCTGTCATTTTTGTTTATTTGTGGTATTTCGAATAGAACGAAAGCGAATCTCGTTTTTGACAACACCAACCCACGCATTTACTTTGAATGTTTTCCCCACTATCTGTAATATGAATTTTCGAAAACGACAAGAAAGCATCAGANCAGAGATTTTCGATTTGAACATAAAACAGCAAATCTGTTGCCATATTGTCAAAATATGGTTGGGTTTTAGGAACGGAACATGGAAGTTTTTTCCTGAAACCTTTATGGTCAGGGATGAGATCAAATTTGGTATTTCTTTGCTTTGAGTTCATAAAACATCAACCGAAAGTGTTGTTAGGATATTTTATTTTGACATATCGTTAGAGCAATGTTGAATGGTCTTACTGCATTCTTTCAAACAAAGCCTGTTTCGTCAAATTGTGTCTAGCACTGCACATGCTAGCGTATGAATTTCTATTACAGCCGCATTTCCATCTTCGTGTTCTTTCACACATCTGTATGTTCCGTGCGGCTTCCCTGTAGGCTTAATCTACTGCCTTGTGCGTGGGGTGGAAGACGTTGTACAATACAAGTACAATTAGAAAAGTACAATATCATCATTCACAATATCAAAAAGACTTTCATCTTAATGGCGCTAGTACGATTCCTTTGATGAAAAACCGGAAAGGATCATTTCGTAGTAACAGTGTTGCACCTTGATTAA